>RRYU01009411.1_pt1 | contig 14251 bp, 7 predicted proteins | sample 2162651 | NCBI WGS metagenome assembly RRYU01 (sample SAMN10267283, study PRJNA491782) | microbial mat metagenome | isolation source: biomat in the production well | place: Japan: Minami-Kanto gas field, natural gas well KTG3 | collected 2017-06 | reverse complement strand
TTTTTGCGAGAATGCCTTTCTTGCGCAGATCGTCATACGTTCCCGCGATATAGTAGGCGAACGAACGGTCGTCTTCCTGTTCCAGAATGAATTCGTCGAGCACATCGACGGTCTCGAGCAGTTCCGAAACCCTGGTATCGAGTCGCTGCACCTCGGCTTTCAGTTCCCGGATCTCCCGATCCTTTTCGTCGACAGCTCCGCGAAGTTCGACCGCGAGCCGGTCCACCGACCTGAGCCGGTAGGCGGAATCCCTGTTTTCCTTTTCGAGGCGGGCGATAAGGTCCCTGCTCGCGGCGAGCGTGGAGTCAATGAAGCGGATACTCGTATAGATATCCTTTCCGACCTGTCCCGGGGTCTTTTGCCGCCTCTTCTCGATGTCGGTGGAAAGCCTCTCGACGACAGCCTCCTTCTGCTGAATCCGGCTGAGGTTCTTCTGAACCTCGGTAAGAATGACCATGACTGAATCGACGTGCCGGAGCTGTTCGTCGGCCGTCTTTTTTTTGTCGGCGCATCCCTGGAGAACCATGAGCAGCAGCACGAACACCGAGATCAAAGGGCGATACGGGTAAACTATAGCCATGTTATCCACTGTTTAATCCCCTCTTTTGTGCCGTACCATCGCGTATGGGGAGTCGGCAGGTGCTCTATTCCGGAAATTGTGACATTTTTGGCTCCTTTCAAAAAACAGCTTGTAACAGGAACGATCCCGTCGCCGGCCACGGCTCCTTCTCCGCAAACGTTGCGGTAGAACATGTAGCACATCCTTTCGACGATCCCCTTGTCCAGCGAACCGGTGTATTGATCGCTGACAACGGAAACCACGCGGCATCTGTTGAAAAAAGCCGGCCTGAGATGCGCCTCGATAAAGTCTGTCTTTATTTTCGCGTATTGCTCTGTCGTGGAGAAAGGGGTCCCGAGCGCAATCAGTTTGCCGACAGAGGACGAGCGGTGATAGACATCCCCCAGAAACCGCTGTTCGAGAAGATAGACGAGAGCGACCGTCCCTCCCCCGCTATGGGCGATGATCGTTATTTTCTCGCCGGGGAAACGCCGTTCCATGGACGCGATTGTCTTGTCCAGAACGGCCATGACCCTGTTGGTGGAACGCTCCGGGGAGACAGGAAAGCCGATCCAGTCGAGAAGACTGACGGGAGCTACGGCGATTTTTTCTGCCGGGATGCTGGCAGAAAGCTCCTGTTTCATTCCGGCATACAAACCGTCCCAGAAAAGCACGCCCGGCAGAATGACGACCGGATTTCGAGATAGTTCAGTCATGCTGCCGCTCGCCTGACAATGGTGACCCTGATGTGAAGCACTCCCTTATGTCCATGTCCTCAGAAGATCCACGAGCAGCCTCACGCCGAAACCGGTTCCGCCGTAAGAGCCTCCTGTGCCCTTGGTGGTAAATGCAGGCCCGGCGATATCGAGATGCGCCCATCGCCCGTGTCCGCCCGTGAATTTCTCGAGGAACTTGGCCGCGGTAATCGTGCCGGCGCCCTTGCCTCCCGTGTTGTGCACGTCGGCCACCTCCGACTTGATAAGCTCGGCATACTCTTCCCAGAGAGGCATTCGCCATACCTTCTCTCCCGACCTGCGGCCGGCCTCGAAAATCCTGCCTGCGAATTCGTCGTCGTTACTGAACATGCCTGCGACGGAATAACCGAGAGCGACGATGCAGGCCCCTGTGAGCGTTGCGAGATCGATGATAGCGTCAGGCTTGTAATGAGCGACGGCGTAAGCCAGTGCATCGGCGAGAATAAGGCGCCCCTCGGCATCGGTGTTGCCCACTTCGACGGTGATGCCTGAATAGGTCGTTATAACGTCGCCCGGCGTCTGCGCGGCGCCGCCGGGCATGTTGTCGGTAGCGGGGACGAGCGTCACGATGCGCAGGGGCAGTTCGAGACGGGCGGCGGCCTCGACGGCGCCTATGACCGCGGCAGCCCCCGCCATGTCGCACTTCATTGCATCCATTCCCTGGGACGGCTTGATGGAGATGCCTCCGGAATCGAAGGTGACCCCCTTGCCCACGAGAGCGACCGTAGCCAACGGCTTGCCCTTCGGCTCATACTCGATAATCGTGAAGGTCGGCGGATTGTGACTTCCCTTGTTTACCGCCAGGAGGCCGCCCATCCCAAGCTTCTCGATCTGCTTGCGATCGAAAACCGTAACCTTGCAACCCGATTTTTCAGCAGACTCGCGGGCGGCGTCGGCAATTCCTTCGGCAGAGAGGAGGTTGCCCGGCATATTGACCATATCGCGTGCGAGAGCCCTGGCTCCGGCTATTATCTGACCCCTCTCGGCCCCTTCTCGTGCATCGCGCATACTGCCGGCGTTGACCCGGATTTTCAGTTCAGCCGGAGTCGCATCTTTTTTCTTCTTCTCCTTTTCCAGTTTGCCGCTTTTCAGCCGGTCGAACGAATAAACGCCACCCGTGTAAGCATCGACAAGAACCTCCACGAGACCGGCCGGAGACTCTCCCGTCGAACGCGACCATGAGGCCAGCGCGGAACAGTCGATAGCCGTGCTCGACGTATGGAGCGAAACGGCGCGGGAAGCCGCGGAAAGCGCGGCCTTGCGAAATTCCTCGATGGAGGATGCATCACCGAGCCCTGCGAGCAGCACCCTCTGGCTCTTCAGTCCTGATCCCGCCGGATAGAGCAGCAAGGCGTCGCCAGCCTTGCCCTTGAAATCCTTGAGAACTGCCTTGTCAAAACCCAGTGCGGCGAGCGTTTTGGCGGCGTTTTTCCTGATTTCCCCCGAGGCGAAGGGAATGACAAGTATGCCGCTTTTAAGCGTCTTGAGAGAACTCTTTGTTACGGTAACTTTCATCGCATCTGGTTTTTGCTTGTTATTTTCCGGCAACTTCCCTGCCGTTCAAAAAATGCCGGACCGCGTCCATGACCACCCTGACCGCTTTTTCGGGAGCGTACTGCAGGAGGCATCCCGCGGCGTTCTTGTGACCGCCGCCGCCGTACTGTTTTGCTATTTCGTTGACGTAGACATCGCCCCTCGACCTGAAACTCACCTTGGTCCTGCCGTCCGGAAGTTCCACCATGAGCACGGCGATCCTGACACTCTTGACGCTCAGGAGGTACTTTATGATGATATCGGTATCGAAAAGCTTGCTGCCTGTTTTTTTGAGCATTTCCTGGGAAATAAAAAGCCAGGATACGGTACCGTCAGCGGTCAGACGGATTTCGGAGAGCGCCGTTCCGAGAAGACGGAGAGACTCGGGCTTGAGTGAGTTGTAGACCAGGTCGTAGATCTCGTTCGGGTCGGCGCCTTTCGACACCAGATCGCCCGCGACGCGATAGACATAGGGCGTTGTCTTGGGAAACCTGAACGATCCTGTATCCGTCATCAGCGCCACATAGAGTCCCCTGGCGACATCGGGGGTTATCAGTTCCCTGCCGATATGCGCGCCCATCGACGTCAGAAGATCGTAGACGAGCTCTCCGGTCGACGATGCGTAGGTCTCGCAAACCATGAGATCGGCGAAATCCTCCGGATCGAGATGGTGGTCGATACAAAGCACGTTCAACGCTCCCAGTTCCCTTGCGAAATTGACATGGCGCCATATCTCACCCATCCGTTCGCGAAGATTGGCATCGAGAAGCACCACGAGATCCGCAAGCGAAATCTCGCCGATCGCATCCTCGCTCTTTGCGTCGAAAACCTGTATATCGGCAATCTCGTTCAGAAAAACGTAGTTGGAAGGCACTTCGGTCGGATTGATAATCGAGACCTCCTTGCCGAGGGAGCGCAGGGCCGAGGCGAGCGCAACTTCGCTTCCCAAGCCGTCTCCATCGGAATTCATGTGCGTCGTCAGAACGACATGACGGCCCGCAAGCAACATGTCCATGCATGGTTTCCATTCTTCAACACCCAACGTCCGTCCAAACTCGGAAATGATCATCGAAACATCGTTATAATTATTCAGGCTTGGAATTTACGTTTAAATTATACCGATGGCAAACCGGAGAGAAAAACGCCTGCATTGCGGTTTTTTTCTCAACGGCTAATTCAATACCTTATGAAACTCTTCAATTGACAGTAAACCTTTACGGGAACATATCCGCCGGGAGGCCTTCCGGGTGTTTTCCTTCAGGCGGACAACATAGACTCGACACTACCGGATGCTAAAAATTTTCGAAAAAATATTCGGCTCCAAACACGACAGGGATGTAAAAAAACTCTTCCCTCTCGTTGAGCGCATCAATGAAATCGCCAGCGGCTTGTCCTCCCTTTCCGACGATGAACTCCGGGCAAGAGGCTCCGCCCTGAGAACCATGGTACAGGAAAAGCTGGCCGCCGCGCGCAGCCGGGTTGCTGAACTCAACGCCCGCCTCGAAAATCCCGACATCAGCTTCGAGGAAATCGAGTCCGTCAACCGTGATCTCGACGAAGCTGAAAACGCCTTTGAAAAGCAAACTCAGGATGTTCTCGAGGAGATACTTCCTGAAACCTTCGCGATCGTCAAGGACACCTGCAGGAGACTGAATGGGCACACCTACGAGGTCATGGGCCATCCGGCAACCTGGAACATGGTCCCCTATGACGTCCAGCTCGTCGGCGGCATCGTGCTCCACCAGGGCAAGATCGCCGAGATGGCCACGGGCGAGGGAAAAACCCTCGTATCAACCCTTCCCGCCTTTCTCAACGCCCTTACCGGCAGAGGCGTTCACGTCGTCACGGTCAACGACTACCTCGCCCAGCGCGACCGCGAATGGATGAGCCCCGTGTTCGAGTTCCACGGTCTTACGACAGGCGTGATCCTCTCCAGAATGAACCCCGGCGACAGGAAACAGCAGTATGCCTGCGACATCACCTACGGCACGAACAACGAGCTCGGTTTCGACTATCTCCGCGACAATATGGCCGTCTCTCCCGAGACTCTTGTTCAGCGCGATTTCTACTTCGCCATCGTCGACGAGGTGGACAGCGTGCTGATAGACGAGGCCCGTACCCCTCTCATCATTTCTGGCCCCGTTCCCGATTCCGATACGAGCAAATTCAGCGATATCAAGCCCTGGATAGAGCGCCTGGTCAAGGCACAGCAGAACCTCGTGGCGGGTTATCTCGCCGAGGTGGAAAAAGGAGTCAAGAAACAAGGCGACAATTTCGACGTGGGACTCAGCCTCCTGCGCGCAAAACGCGGCCAGCCGAAAAACACCCGCCTGATCAAACAATTGTCTCAGACGGGCATGGCGAAGATGATGCAAAGCGTCGAAAACGAGTTCCTCAAGGACAACGCCAGCCGCATGCACGAGGTCGACGACGAACTGTATTTCTCGATCGACGAGAAGACGAACTCCATCGACCTTACAGACAAGGGCCGCGACTTCCTGAGCAAACTCAGCCAACAGGACAGCGACCTGTTTCTCGTGCCTGACGTAGGGGCTGAAGTAGCCTCCATAGAAAACGACCCGAACCTCGACACGCAGGAAAAAATCGGCAAAAAGGACGAAGTCTATCGCCTGTTCTCCGAAAGGTCCGAAAAGCTGCACAACATAAGCCAACTGCTCAAGGCGTACTCCCTTTTCGAGAAAGACGACGAATACGTGGTGCAGAACGGGCAGGTGATGATCGTCGACGAGTTCACCGGGCGCATCCTGCCGGGACGCCGCTACAGCGACGGCCTCCACCAGGCGATCGAAGCAAAGGAAAACGTCAAGATCGAAGGCGAAACGCAAACGCTGGCGACCATCACGATCCAGAACTTTTTCCGCCTGTACCGCAAACTGGCGGGCATGACGGGCACCGCTGAAACCGAATCCTCGGAATTCTACGAAATCTACAAGCTCGACGTCGTCGTCATCCCGACGAACAAACCGATAGTCCGCAAGGACATGGACGACCTCGTATACAAGACCAGACGGGAAAAATACGCGGCCATCATCGCCAAGATCATGGAACTGCGGCAGAAAGAACAGCCCGTGCTCGTCGGTACGGCAAGCGTCGAGGTATCGGAAACCCTCTCGAGGATGCTCAAGGCGAAGCGGGTGCCGCATAACGTCCTCAACGCGAAGCAGCATGAACGTGAAGCCGAAATCGTGGCCGAAGCAGGCCGTAAAGGCGCTGTAACCATCGCGACCAACATGGCGGGCCGTGGCACGGACATCAAGCTCGGCGAAGGCGTCAGAGAAATCGGGGGCCTCTTCATCCTCGGCTCCGAAAGGCACGAGTCGCGGCGAATAGACCGACAGCTCAGGGGCAGATCCGGCCGCCAGGGCGATCCCGGCGAATCCATCTTCTACGTCTCTCTCGAAGACAATCTCATGCGTCTTTTCGGCTCCGACAGGGTCATCTCGGTAATGGACAAGCTGGGGCACGAAGAGGGCGACGTCATCGAACACTCGATGGTGACCAAATCGATAGAACGCGCCCAGAAAAAGGTAGAGGAACAGAATTTCTCAGTAAGAAAACGCCTTCTCGAATACGACGACGTGCTCAACCAGCAACGCGACGTGATCTACAAGCGCCGCCGTAACGCGCTGACGAAATCGAGACTGACGGCCGACATATTCGATCTCCTGCACGATTACTCGCGCCATGTGCTGGAAGACTTCGCGAAAAATGAGGACGCGGAAGGGCTCGAGGAGCAGATCCTCAGGGATCTTTCGGTTGAATTCAGGATAGATCCCGAGACCTTCCAGGCAAGGGAAACAGAGGAAATCGCCCAGCAGTTATACGACGAAGCGACCGGCTTCTATCGGCGCAAGGAGGAAGCCGTGGGAGACGATGTTATGCGGCAGATCGAAAAATATGCCGTGCTGAACGTCATAGACCAGAAATGGAGGGAGCATCTCAGGGAAATCGATACGCTCAAGGAAGGCATCAACCTCAGGGCCTACGGCCAGAAAGATCCCCTTCTCGAATACAAACAGGAGGCCTTCAAGCTGTTCGTCACCATGCTGAGGGACATAGAGCATGAAACCCTTTCCATGGCCTTCAAGCTCTTCCCGGTTACCGAGGAGGCCCGGCAGAGGATCGAGGAAGAACGAAAGAAAGCCGCCGTGAAACAGGAGCGCCTGGTGGCGATGCACGAAAAAGCGGAAACGGCATATCGCAACCGTCCTTCTGAAACCACGAACGAAGCGGGTGATGCCGGGGCAAACGAAAAAGGCGCATCGAACGGCGGACAGCCTCCGCCGGCCCAGCCGGTCCGTGCTGAAAAAACACCCGGCCGAAATGACCCGTGTCCCTGCGGAAGCGGAAAAAAGTATAAAAACTGCTGCGGCAGGTAATTTCTGGACCAGAACCGATAACACGCACAGCACATGACCCATTCAGAACCTCAGGTAACGCTTGAACTGGCAAGAGAACACGGCCTGAACGAAGAGGAATACCTGAAAATCCTCGATATCCTCGGCCGCGTCCCTTCGTTCACCGAGCTGGGAATCTTTTCCGTGATGTGGTCCGAACACTGCAGCTACAAAAACTCCATCGCCGTGCTCAAGACGCTGCCCCGTGAAGGGGAAGCGCTGCTGACGAGCGCGGGCGAGGAAAACGCCGGTCTTGTCGATATCGGCGACAACCTCGCCGTGGCGTTCAAGATCGAGTCACACAACCACCCTTCGGCCGTCGAACCCTATCAGGGAGCGGCTACGGGAGTCGGGGGCATCCACCGCGATATTTTCACCATGGGGGCCCGGCCGGTCGCGGCCCTGAACTCGCTGCGTTTCGGCTCACCCGCCGATCCCAGGGTGCGTTACCTGGTCGACGGCGTCGTCAGGGGCATCGGCGACTATGGCAACTCCTTCGGCGTGCCGACTGTGGGCGGCGAAATCTATTTCGAGGACTGCTACACCGGCAATCCCCTGGTGAACGCCATGTCCGTGGGCCTCGTCGAACACGACAAAACCGTGAGCGCCACCGCCGAAGGCGAAGGCAACCCGGTGCTCATCGTCGGCTCGTCCACGGGACGCGACGGCATTCACGGAGCCACCTTCGCCTCCGAGGATCTCAGCGAAGCCTCGGAAGACAAGCGCCCGAGCGTGCAGGTCGGTGACCCGTTCGCCGAGAAGCTCTTGCTCGAAGCCACCCTTGAAGCCATCGAAACCGGCCATGTCGTGGGACTTCAGGACATGGGAGCGGCCGGCATCACCAGCTCGACCTCGGAGATGAGCGCGCGCGGCATCGAGAAAAACGGCACGGGCGGCATCGAGATCGATCTCGACCTGGTGCCGATGCGCGAGAAAGACATGAGCGCCTACGAGATCATGCTCTCGGAATCTCAGGAGAGAATGCTGATCGTTGCGGCGAAAGGCCGCGAACAGGAAATCATCGACGTCTACGACAAGTGGGACGTCAACGCTGTCGTCATCGGCAGGGTCACGGCCGACGGCTTTCTGCGGGTAAGGCGGCAGGGGGCCGTCGTCGCGGAAATTCCGGCTGAATCGCTTGTGCTCGGAGGCGGCGCACCGGTCTACGTCAGGGAGGCCGTGGAAAAGAAACCCGACAGCCCGCCCAGCGAACTCTCGCCCGACAGCTCGCTCGACCTTCGCGCCGTGGCGCTGCGGCTCCTGTCAAGACCCAACATCGCGAGCAAACAGTGGGTCTACCAGCAGTACGACTCCATGGTGCAGACGAACACGGTCACCGCCGCCGGCCAGAGCGATGCCGCGGTCGTCCGCATCAAGGGGTCGAAAAAAGCCCTTGCCATGAAAACCGACTGCAACGCCCGCTACGTCTACCTCAACCCGAAGGTCGGGGGTATGATCGCCGTCGCGGAATGCGCGAGAAACATCGCCTGCTCGGGAGCCCGGCCGCTGGCCGTCACCAATTGCCTGAATTTCGGTAATCCCTACAAACCGGAGGTCTATTTTCAGTTCAAGACCTCGGTCGAGGGCATGGGCGAAGCCTGCAGGGCGTTCAACACGCCGGTCACCGGGGGCAATGTCAGTTTCTACAACGAATCATCCCTTACCGGCACGGCCGTCTACCCGTCGCCGGTCATCGGCATGATCGGACTGCTCGACGACATCGACCGCCTTACCGGTTCCACTTTCTCGAAACCCGGTGACGCCATCCTGCTGCTCGGCGATCCCGAGTTGACCCTGGAAGGCTCCGAATACCTCGTCATGCAATACGGCACTCCCGGCAGCGACGCGCCCACCTTCGACCTTGAGCAGGAACGCCGGCTGCAGGAACTGCTGGTGGATCTGGCCGCATCCGGCATGCTCCGTTCGGCCCACGACATCTCGGACGGGGGCCTGTTCACCGCCCTGGTCGAAAAAGCCGTCATGGACCGCACAAACCCGCTCGGATTCGCGGTCGATCTGGAGTCCGACGGCCGGAACGACTCGGTCATCCAGACCCTGCTCTTTTCGGAAGCGCAGGGCCGCGTGCTTGTCAGCCTCGGAGCGGAAAATGCCGCAAAAGTGATCGAAATGGCAAAGAAACAGGGCATCGAGGCGAAAGTCATAGGCCAGGTGCGCGAGGATGGCGCGTCAATCGAGGTAGACGGCGCGGAAATTTTCTCGTTCACGACGAATGAACTCTCGAAGGCATATCACGACGCCCTGGAAGAAGCACTGCACCTCGACGAAGTCGAAATCGTCTGAAAAACAGCACATGGAACCGATCCTGACCGCAAAAGAGATGGCCCGGGCGGACCGGGAGGCCATCGAACGGCTGCATACCGGCGAAACCCGCCTGATGGAGCTTGCGGGCCGTGAAGCGTCGATCATCCTTGCGAGGCATGTCGCGGGAACCGACGGCGGAAGTCTCGAAGGATTCCGTTTTCTCGTCGTCTGCGGCAAGGGCAACAACGGCGGTGACGGCTTCGTGCTCGCCCGCCATCTCGTGAACCGGGAGGCGACGGTCGATGTCGTCCTGCTCTACCCTTCCGAAACCCTCGGCCCGCTCAACCGCGAAGGACTCGCCATTCTCGAAGCCTATGCCTCCCGTCTCGACACCCTGACCATCTACCCGAGCCACGGCGAAGCGCTTCCCTTCGTCGCCGAAACCGCTTACGACGCGGTGATCGACGCCGTGCTCGGCACGGGCCTCAGGATCGACGCCGGGGGCGCGGAGCTGCGCCGGCAGGTGAAGGACGGCATAGAGCTCGTCAACAGCATCCGGGAACGAACCGATGCCGTCACCGTAGCCGTTGATCTGCCGAGCGGACTCGACGCGACCTCCGGACAGGCCGCCAACCCCTCGGTCAAGGCCGACCTGACCATCGCCATGGCCTGTCGCAAGACCGGTTTTTATTTCCTGAACGGGCCGGAACTCTGCGGTGAGGTCGAAACCGCCGAGATCTCCATTCCGCCTTTCCTGGTCGAGGATTGCGCCTGTCATCTGACCGACAGCACCTTCGCGTCGGAAACCTTTACGCTCCGGGAGCCTGCGAGCGCCAAGCACACAAACGGCAAAGTGCTCGTCATCGCGGGCTCCATGTCCGCCACGGCGTCCATGACCGGAGCCGCGCTGCTCGCAATCCGCGCGGCGATCTCCTGCGGCGCTGGCTACATCTGCGCTTCCCTGCCCGAGGGAGCCGCCGCGTCGCTGCACGTCGCCGCGCCCTCAGCGACGGTCATCGGCAGGGACATCGAAACCATACGGGAGAAAACCGCCTGGGCGGATGCGATCCTGGTCGGGTGCGGCCTCGGCCGCTCGCCCGAAACCGTCGAATGGATCGGCCGCCTGCTCGACATGCCCGAAATCAGGGAAAAGAAACTCGTGCTCGACGCCGACGCGCTCTACGCCATAGCCTCGGCAAAAATCGACCTTAGGGAAAAAGGGTTTTCGGATGCCCTGCTCACCCCGCACGCCGGAGAGTTCGCGCGGCTGTGCGGACAAACCGTGGAAGAGATCGGCAGGAACCCGCTCGAGCTGGTTCGCGACTACAGCGCGACGCAGCGGGTCAACCTGCTGCTCAAGGGCCGGCCGACCCTCGTCGCCTCCCCGTCGGGCGACGTGCTGCTCAACGACAGCGGCACCGAGGCACTCGCAACCGCAGGCAGCGGAGACGTGCTCTCGGGCATGATCGCTGCGCTCGCCGCAAAAGGAGCCGACACCTTCAGCGCCGGGGCCGCCGCCGCCTGGTTCCACGGCCGCGCAGGAGACCTCGCCCGAGACATCGCCAGCCTCGTCTCGTCCGAGGATGTGCTCCGGGCCATCCCCGAAGCCATAGCGGAAGTATTCTTCGCCGAGGAAGAATAGAATCTCAGGGATTATTTCCCCAACGGTTTCGAACAGACGGCCTTGCCGCTCTTCTGTTAGCTCACAAAATCATTGAACGATTGCAAAGCACGAGCGACTGAAGCAGAAACGCTGGTATCGCATGATCCCGGAAATCGTGCGTAAGTTTAAACCAGTAAACAACGCCCCCACTTTCATAAGGATAACCTTCAGTTTTTTCTTGATTTCACGTATCCTCACGCTATTTTTAAGTATCTAAATCGAAATCATCCGATTAAGATACTATGGTCAGCAGCGCCTCAATAAAAGCATCGGCAAAGATAATACTGAAAAAGTTTTATTTGAATGCGGCGCCCAATGTTGTGGGAAATCGTGTTCAAGCTTTGTAAAACGCATCTGGAATAAATCTGAGTCGATAAATGATTTTTTTATCAAATTAAATAGAGGAAAAATATAACACTCACTTCACTTATGATTCAGACAAAAACTCAATTGTCGTTGAAAGAAGTGAATGTATATGTGGCTTAATAAATAAAGGAGATTTTTTTAAAACCCATAAAGACTACCGCAAATGCAGTATAGGTCATATATCCACTTTCTTCAATACAATATTCAATGTCAACGAAACACAAATTGAGCAATCAATCTATTCCGGTTCAGATACATGCAAATGGCAAATCCAATTGAATGCGTTTGACCAACAATAGCATGCAGACCGACAGTCCCCGCCGCTTCGCTATGGGAGCTGCGGCTGATGCCGGCGTTATGATTTAACGAGAAATCATTTGATCATAGGGATATATAATATGGATGCTGTTTCAGCAGTTACGAAAAGTCAATTGGTAAACGAAATAAGAAAGCTTGGTTTGACAGAAGGTCAAACCGTAATGCTGCATGCTTCGGTTAAAAGCATTGGCCCTATCGTAGGGGGCCCTCAAACTATACTCGAGGCTGTATTGGAGATTATAACTTCAAGCGGCACATTAGTAATGCTAGTAGGATGGGAAGCTAATCCTTATAATATTTTTAACGCTTCTATTCAGGATAATATTGATCAATGGCCTGAAAATAAGCGCCTAAATTTTTATGAAACATGCCCTGCCTTTGATCCAGAGCACTCACGCTCTGATATTCGGAAAATGGGAATCCTTACAGAGTATCTGCGGACTTATCCCGGGAGCCTTCGCAGTCGCCATCCTCTCGGATATGCAGCTGTGGGAAAATTGGCACAACATATTCTAAAAGATCAGCAATGGCAATATCGTGAAGGATCGGGGTCCCCCCTTGAAAAATTGTGCGATGTCGGAGGAAAAGTATTTCTCCTTGGGGCTCCAACTAGCACGGTTACACTCATTCATTATGCGGAAAACCATGCAAAAATTCCAAACAAAAAAATTGTTCGTTATAAAATGCCAATTCTCCAAGACGGTAAAAAAGTATGGAAAGATTTTGAGGAATATGATTTTATAAACGGGATCGTCCCATGGCCTGAAGATTACTTTAAAAGCATTGTTGATGAATATATTGAAAAAGGCAATGGGGTTCAAGGTACTGTGGGAATGGCCCAATGCCATTTGTTTGATGCAAAAGATTTAAATAACTTTAGCGTAAAATGGATGGAACGTAATTTCTGTTGCTTGGAGGATGGGGAATAATCAAACAAACAGGAAATAGGGGACGTTGTTTATTAGCCAAAATAAACCCGACAGCCAAACAAAATATCTATGGGCGCAGGCTCCTTATGAGGATGTTGACCTTGCCGGGACAAAGACGGATCTGCTCGGTTTAAAGAATATCTCCAACTGGAAGGACAAGCTGTGGCCAGCTTTGATGCAGTTCGCGAGCAGGCGCATCAGTGGCGCAACGACTGTTTTAGGGCTGACAGCGATCTTCACTCCTCACTGCCCTTATCCTTGAACATCACTCCCCTGCTTCGCCTCGTTCCAGAGGGCGGTAAGGAACCGTAAGCCTGGATGTTCGTCCGGGTCGTCACCCCGGCCGGGTGCCCATGTCGTATTTATGGCAGAAGTCGGGATAATAGCGCAACCATTTCCAATATTCGCCATGACGGTTGGCAGCAACGATCTTCAGCCCAGCCTGTCGTTGAATTTGTTTAAAAGCGTTTTCGGCAGCTTGTTCAGAAGCAATAGCTCTTTTCTCGATTATCCTGAATATAATATGGTTTCGTCAAGGGAAAATCTTATTTTTTCCCTTAATTCTCACTCATCTTTCATGAAAGCCTTTAACAAATTCATAACAGAACAACTTGACCGGAACGCTTTTGATAGTGAAAAATGAAACAAGATAATAACTTTTGGAACGTCACAATGAAACTGATGGAGGTTAAATGCCATTTTTTATAAATGAAAATTGCTCTCTCTTTTATAATGAAAAAGGTTCTGGTCAGCTAGTATTGATACTTCCCGGAAACACAGCCTCTTCTGCATGCCATGAGGGAGAGCTGGAGTACTTTGGAAAAGATCACCATACAACATCCTTGGATTTTCGAGGCACAGGCAAGTCGCAACGTTTATCGTCATGGCAGGATGATTGGTGGGATAAGTGCGCCGATGATGCCGCAGCTCTCATAACTCATTTAGGCGAGAAAAAATGCATCGTCATAGGAACAAGTGGCGGAGCCAATATAGCATTGCTTCTCGCAATAAAATATCCTGAACTAGTTACCGGAATCATTGCCGATAGTTGTGCAGAATTCTTTTCACCGACAAATTTGTGCAAGGAAGTAGCGAACCGAAAACTGCATACCAGAGAGCAGATAGAATTCTGGAAATATGCAAATGGTGATGACTGGGAAGACGTTGTAAACAAAGACAGCGAGCTATTGTTGAGTTTTGCGGATAAAGGCGGTGATCTTTTCAAGGGAAGGCTTGAAGATATAAAGTGCCCTGTTCTCTTTACCGGCAGCTTAAAAGATTCTTTTATTACTGATATAGGCGAGCAGAACATTCATATGGCCAAACAAATTCAAAATAGCAATACCTTCTTAAGCAATGAGGGTGATCATCCTTTTATGTGGGCTTGTCCCAATGTATTTCGATCTGTGTGGACGAGCCCCCGATCAATAGACCACTTCTTTTTGGCA
>RRYU01004702.1_pt1 | contig 14251 bp, 16 predicted proteins | sample 2162651 | NCBI WGS metagenome assembly RRYU01 (sample SAMN10267283, study PRJNA491782) | microbial mat metagenome | isolation source: biomat in the production well | place: Japan: Minami-Kanto gas field, natural gas well KTG3 | collected 2017-06 | reverse complement strand
GCGGCTGACGCCCAGGAACTTGAGCAGGTTGTTCTTAATCTGTCAATGAATGCGATTCAGGCTATCGGATCAAAGGGGCGGATCCACATCAAAACCAGACAGTCCGGCAAGCGCATCCTGATGTCTATCGCTGACAACGGTCCTGGAATTCCGGAGGAGATCCGCTCGCGCATCTTTGACCCCTTTTACACTACCAAGCCGGTCGGCGAGGGGACCGGTCTGGGGCTGTCTATCTGCTCGGGAATCATTAGCGACCTGAGCGGCACGATCGATGTTGACAGTCATCTCGAAAAAGGGACAACCATCAGGGTATCGTTCCCTCTGGCAACAATCGAACAAAAGGAAAGCCATAAAGTTGCAGCAGATACAAACGTGTCTTCATTTGTAAAGGCCGGTGAGGTCACATAATGCACGAATGCTCTATTTTGGTTATTGATGACGATCTGCGTATGCGTCAATTGGTGCGCGATACCCTCGCCGTTGAAGGTATAGCCGCTGAAATCTGTGATGACAGTCGTACGGCAGCGAGAATCCTGGAACAATGCAACATCGATATAGTCATCAGCGATCTGATGATGCCTCATCTTGACGGCATGGAAATCCTTGACATTGCCCGGAAAAACAACCCCGACTGCATCGTCATTCTGATTACCGGTTACGGCACCATCGAGTCAGCCGTCGAGGCCATTCGTAAGGGCGCTTACGACTACATACAAAAACCTTTTGAGCCGGACGCTCTTGTTCTGATTGCCCAGCGCGCCAGAGAGCATCTGCGCCTGCTGGCAGAGAACAAGCGACTGCGCCAGCAGGTCAAGCTGTTCCAGGATGGCGAACTGATCGGCACCAGTCGCCCGATTGTTGCCTTAAAGGAGTTTCTGGGGAAAATCGCCCCGGTCGACACAACGGTTTTGATCCAGGGTGAGACCGGCACCGGGAAAGAGCTTGTGGCCAAATTAATCCACAAATGGAGCAATCGTAAAAATAACGGCTTTCTCCCTATTAACTGCGGTGCGTTACCTGAGCAATTACTTGAATCTGAACTATTTGGTCACGAAAAAGGCTCTTTTACCGGGGCCGTCCAGAACAAAAAAGGACTGCTGGAGGCCGCGGAAAAAGGCACTTTATTTCTCGATGAAATCAACTCTATTTCACCGTCATTTCAAGTAAAATTACTGCGGGTATTGCAGGAAGGAACCTTTTTTCGCGTCGGTGGGCGGGAACCTCGCACTATGAACGCGCGTATCATTGTCGCCGGCAACACCTCCATCGAGGAAGAAGTCAATGCAGGTCGTTTCCGCCAGGATCTCTTCTATCGCCTCAACGTTGTACCCGTTACCATCCCGCCCTTACGGGAACGCCCCGAGGATATTCCTCTGCTGGCCCATCATTTTCTGGAGAAGTACGCCGTTCGCTATAGTTTGCCGGTTAAAGCCCTCACACCGGAAGTTTCACAGATGTTGAAGCAACATTCATGGCCAGGCAATGTCCGGGAGTTGGAAAACATTATTGAACGCGCCGTAATTACCTGCAATTCAGAAGAATTGACATGCACTAACCTTCCTAGCGGAACACCTTCTCCAGCGGAAGTGGACCTAGAGGGTGTTAAGGTCATGTCGTTTGAGGAAATGGAGATAAATCTAATCCGGCTGGCACTTTCACGAGCAAACGGCAGCAGGCAGAAAACGGCGGAAATGTTGAAGACCAGTCCGGCTACTCTCTGGCGTAAAATGAAAAAATATAATTTATACTGATTCCACTGCCTGTCATTGTTCCCCTCTGTACAACCATACGATTTCAGAATTCTCTCAGACCGAAAAACAGCTGAACCATTTCATTCATATTGAATGATTATTTCACAATGAAATAATCGCAGGTTGCCACACCCCGATAAATACACATTTTTTTTCTGGGCACGGACCTTGCTGAAGAACCTAAGCAGTTCTCATTTTCCGACTTGTCGCTTTAGCGGCAAAAACTTTCCCTGAAAGAAGAGAGGTGTTTATGACAAAGCACGGTTTGCAAACTGTCCTGGTTGTAATGCTATCGTTGCTCTTTTGTGCGACGGCTTCCGCAATCGAACTGGTGGATGCCAATTGGTTGAAGCAAAACACGGGATCACCCAAGATTCGAGTCGTTGATGTGCAGAATAAGCCCTATTCTTACGACAAAGAACACATCCCTGGTGCTGTCAAGGTCTATCGCTATGCCGATTTGTCGAATGTTCAGGAAGAGCCACCAACGCTGTATCCAACTGCAGAGCAATTTGAAATTTTGCTGCAAAAGCTTGGGATTGGCAATGATACCACCGTTGTTGCTTATGATGATAAATTCGGTCTTTTTGCCTCCCGCCTCCTCGTTCTGATGGAAATTTATGGTCATGATACCACCAAGCTTAAACTGCTAGACGGCGGCATCATCAGCTGGAAAGCTGAAGGTAATAAGGTGGAGCAGGCAGCAACAAAGGTGGCTCCCTCCAATTACAAGATCGGGAACATTCGTAATGATATTTTGATAGATTGGTCGAACATCTATCACGATGTTATTCTTGGAATGAATCCCGATATTCTCTTACTGGATACGCGCCCAGGTAATGAATATGGTGCCGAAAAAATTCGTGGTATCCGTGGCGGTTACATCCCGGAAGCGATTAATGTAACTGGTTCCGACGCGAATAACCCCGATACGCACAAATTCAAAAGTCTCGAAGAAATTAAAAAGCTTTACACGGCTGCGGGAGTAACTGCCGATAAGATGATTTACGAGTACTGTCATAGTGGTGACCGTGCTGCTCATGTTTATATTCAGCTGCACCATATGTTGGGCTATCAAAATGTGAGACTTTACCCCGGCGGTTGGAATGAATGGAATACCAAACTGTTTCTTCCAGCAGCTGGTCAGGTCTGGTTATGGGAAGCGAAAAAATGAGCGGTCAGCATAAACCGGTTTGTTGATATTATTTGATCGATATCATTACCAAAAGGAGTTCCACATGAGTAAGAAGATTATTGTCACCCTGATGGCCCTGATGCTTGCCCTGTCCGGTGCCGCTATCGCCGCCGAGCTGAGCGGAACCGTCAAGGAAGTCAAAGGCAAGACCGTCACCATCGAAATCGACAAAGGCAAAGCCTCTGACCTGTCAGCCGGCGACAAGGTTGAAATCGAATCCGACGACAAGAAAAAAGCCCCTAAAAAAGGTGGCGGCATGCTGATGGGCTGCTAAGCTCTGATAGCACTTATGCGGGGTTGATGCGGCAAAAGCCGCTCAGCCCCGCTTTTTTTATCCATTTTAATCTATCTGATTTGTTTGATGATTTCATTGCCCACATTAAGGAAAGGACATCCCTGCCCATGCTGACCAAAAAGAGTTCCTTCAGCTTTTTGTCATGCATGGCATCACTGCTCGTCATGGGTGTGTTGCTGGCTCTGCCTGTTGCTAGCCAGGCTGCCGGAATCGGCAAAGACGGCACCATTGCCGCCGTCAAAGGCAAAGCCACCACCCTGGATGAACTGATCGCCATGTATGATTCCACCTCATGCTATGACTGCCATGGGGATAAACACGAAGAGTGGTCCGAGTCGGTCCATTCCCGCTCGGTCTATGGTACCGGTCGCACCGCAGCGACCTTTCGCACCGCCTTTCTCAACGGCTTCATGGACTGGGCCTATTCCGGCGTTGAGTCACCCGAAGATGTTGAAGTCGAACACCTGATGGGCTGTGCCAAGTGTCACCTGCCGCAACTCGCCGATGCCACCGATGACGTCGCCAAGGAACTGGTCGCCACCGTCTTTGACTGGATGGATGCCTACATGGAAGACGACATGGAGACCTTCGAGAAGCACCAGGAAACCCTGTTGCAGCTCAACATCAACTGCCTGGTCTGCCACAACCGCATGGCGATCACCCACAAGTGGACTGATGGTTATCCCCAGGACGGCACCGTCTATGGTTTCAATGAAGGCTTCCACCCGGATGACCACTTCTCCGAGATGAAGGTCAGCCCGATCATGGACGCCTCGATTCTCTGCGGCCAGTGTCATGGCTTAGGTCCCAACCTGGAGCTCGACAACCCGACCCAGTGTGCCACCGCCTACGGCAGCTACCTGTGGTCCTACATTGCCAATGGCGGCGACAAAACCTGTCAGCAATGTCACATGGAAGAGAGCGGCCTGGGGCACAACATCCAGAGCTATCGTTCGCAGACCATGGCCGATAAAGCGGTGGACTGGAAAGTCAAGATCCGCCCCATGGTCTGGCGTGATGCCCGCGCCGTTCACCCCAAAGTCATGATCGATGTTGCCCTGACCAATAATGCCGGTCACGGCATCCCTGATGGCTGACCGACCCCCAACCGACTGGTTCTGTCGGTAAGTGCAACAGATGAAGATGGGGATGAGGTTTTTGCAGATGAGAAGCTTTACATGCCGGTACCGCAAAAGTTCGCCCGCGGCAATGAGATGGGACGTGGTCCTTATGAGAAGAGCGGTATGGTCGCTGACACCGCCCTGCATCCACTGAAAACAGCCAAGGAGCACTTTGAAATTACGCTCCCTGCTGATGATGATGTCGAAGAAAGAACCTTGGATCTGAAGGTTCAGCTCTGGTACCTGCCCTATGGTACCATGGACTCCGACCCCTTCCTGTGGAAGGAATACACGGAAACCGTCACCATCAAACTTTGATCCCAGAGAAGTCATTAAGCGTGTCTCAACCTTTGGCCGGCTCCTTACCAAGAGTCGGCCTTTTATTTTAAGTACAGATTTAACTGTGTCGAGTTGGACGACGAAGAAAGATACGTGTTTTTCATCGAAAGGATTCTTGACATTACCTTCAATAATAATTGAGAGTTTGAGTTTGAACTGTATGTAAATAATGAAAGCAGTGTGCTTAGATGAAAGAAGCTGATTTCAAATCACCAGCTAAAATCAACCTGTGTCTGCACGTGCTGGGGCGTTATGAAAACGGCTACCATGCATTGGCGATGGCGATGCAGCGGGTTGATTTGTGCGATTGTATTGATATCCGTATTACCGGGTCCAAGGTGGTAAAGGTACATTGTGAAGGTTTGGCGCTGGTACCCGGTGAAGACAATATCGCTGCCCGGGCGGCCCGTTTACTTCTTGCCGAGGCACAGATAGATGTCGGCGTTGAGATTCAGATCGATAAACGGATACCGGTTGCTGCCGGCCTTGGTGGGGGCTCATCAAATGCCGCAACCGTGCTGCTGGCATTAAACGACATGCTTGAGTTGAATGTGGCTAATCAACGTTTGCAACAACTGGGTGCGCAGCTAGGGGCGGATGTCCCTTTTTTTGTGTTTCAGCGGCCGGCCTGGGCTACCGGCACCGGGACCACGCTGTCCCCGTTACCGCCGTTGCCCGAGGTTGCCTACCTGCTGGTCAATCCCGGAATTACCGTATCAACGGCCGAAGTTTATCAAAGTTTACAGTTGACAAAGGGTGGTGAACTGGCTAACCTTCCGAGGTTTTCTGTGGTGACCAGGGAAGACCTGTGTGCAGCTTTGTATAATGACCTGGAGCGGGTCACGCTGATACGTCATCCGGTGTTACAGCAGATCAAACAGCGGCTGCTGCAGCTGGGCGCCCGTGGGGCGCTGATGTCGGGGAGTGGTGCAACCCTGTTCGGGGTATTTGATGATCTCGACCAGGCGCAAAGCGCCGCTCAGATCCTGGCTGTAGAAACCGACTGGTGGACCTGTCCGGTGTCACCATTGTAGGTTTTAGTTACGCAGTAACACGATAATATATTTATTATATGAAGCGGTGCCGGTTTTGTCCGGCTTCATTTGTTTTTTTGGTTACAAGATCGGCAGGCTGTTTGATGGGGCGTCGCCAAGCGGTAAGGCACCGGATTTTGATTCCGGCATTCCCAGGTTCGAATCCTGGCGCCCCAGCCACTTACAATTTTCGTTGACCGGTTGTTCAGCCGGGATTCGAAGCGCAGCGAACGCTGACTGAATGTCAGAAGAGCGGCCATGGATGGCCGCGGCAGTGAGCGCAGGGGAGCCGACGCAGGAGCCGCCGTGATGGCGGTGACGAAGTGGGCGAATCCTGGCGCCCCAGCCACTTTGGAAGGTTCAAAGGTTTAGACGCAAGTTGATATGGATGAAGGGTTTTGATTCGTGGGAATGATCAAGGTTTTTACCGGCAACTCCAATGAACCGCTGGCTCATGACATCTGCCGCCACCTCTCGGTAAATCTCGGCAACGCCAAGGTCAAGACCTTCTCTGACGGAGAAGTTCTGGTTGAGATCAATGATAACGTGCGTGGCCGCGATGTCTACGTTATTCAGTCAACCTGCTCCCCGGCGAACAATAATCTGATGGAATTACTGGTCATGACCGACGCCTTGAAACGTGCCTCTGCGGCGCGCATCAATGCGGTTGTACCTTATTTCGGTTACGCCCGCCAGGATCGCAAGGTTGCTCCGCGAGCGCCGATTACTGCCAAGCTCGTTGCTGACCTGCTGTCTGTTGCAGGAATAGACCGTTTGTTGACGATTGATCTGCACGCCGGTCAGATTCAGGGGTTTTTTGATATTCCCGTCGATCATCTATATGCCGCGCCGGTGATGCTTGAAGAGATCCGGCGTCTTAATCTGGGTAAACTGGTGATCGTTTCGCCTGATGCCGGGGGGACCGAACGTGCTCGCGCGTTTGCCAAACGCCTCGATGCCGGACTGGCTATTATCGACAAGCGTCGCAGTGGCCCCAATGTCTCTGAAGTCATGCATATTATCGGTGATGTCAAAGGTAAGGTTTGTGCTATCGTAGATGACATGATTGATACTGCCGGCACCCTTTGTACTGCTGCGACGGCATTGCAGAATCAGGGAGCAACGGCGGTTTATGCCTTCGCTACCCACGGGGTATTGTCCGGCCCGGCGTTGGAGCGGATTGCCGAAAGTCCGCTTAAGAAGGTTTTTGTTACTGATACTATTCCGATTCAGGAAAAACTGAGCAAGTGCGACACCTTGCAAGGGGTGTCAGTCAGTTACCTGCTGGCTGAAGCGATCCGCCGCATCCACAATGCGGAATCGGTCAGCTCACTGTTTGTATAGAAATTTGAGACGTAATTAGCGTATACGAATAACCAATTTATGCGGAGGACGAATAGATGGCTCAGGTAGTTTTGGAAGTGGAAGCACGCGAGAATGCAGGCAAGGGTTTTGCCAGGAGATTAAGGGCCGCAGGAAAAGTCCCTGCTGTGGTTTATGGCAAAGGAATGGAAGCTACAATGGTTTCGGTCGATCCGAAAGCGCTGCAAAAGGCCGTATCGGGCGAAGCCGGCTGGAACACCCTGTTGACTCTGTCCGGGGCCGGACTCGACAGGAAGGTTGTGGTTCTGCGGGATGCCCAGATTCATGCGCTGCGCCGTGATATGCTCAGTGTCGACTTCCATGCGATTAACCTGAAGGAAAAAGGGTATTTCATGGTGCCGGTCAACCTTGTGGGGATTTCCAAGGGGCAAAAGATGGGTGGCTCAACCCAGTTAATCAGAAAAGAACTTGAGGTTGTTTGCCTGCCGACCGAAGTTCCACAATCGATCGACATTAATATTGAAGAGCTGGAAATCGGTGACACAGTTCATATTGAAGAAGTCACGGTCCCAGCCGGCGTTGAGCTGGTTCACGATGTCAATTTTACCGTTGTGACTGTTATCGGCCATAGTGCCGAGGAAGAAAGTGAAGAGGAAGCTGAAGTTGCAGAAAGTGATGAAGACTAACATCATCACTGCAGGAACCACTGTTGGCGGTTATAGCAAGTGAAGCTGCTTGTCGGTCTCGGTAATTATGGTTCCGAATATGCGACAACCCGGCACAACATCGGTTTTATGGTGGCACAGCAAGTCGCCGGGCGTTTTGGGATAGCCCTGAAAAAAAAAGGCTACCAGGGGATATACGGAGTTGGGGCGGTTGCCTCAGAGCAAACCACCATTATTCTCCCCCAGACCTATATGAACCGCAGTGGCGCCTGTGTCCATGCTGCCAGTAGCGCACTGAACGTTGATCCTGCTGATATTGTCGTGATTTACGACGATCTCGATCTACCCTTCGGGCGGATGAAGATCAGCAAGGAAGGTGGCCACGGTGGCCACAACGGGATTCGCGATATTATCAGCGCCTTGGGACGCCGCGATTTTGTTCGCCTGCGTATCGGTATTGGTAAGCCGGAGCATGGAGATGTAACCCGTCATGTGCTCGGTTCTTTTAACACCACAGAACGCATCGGGTTGCCTGTCTTAGTAACGACAGCAGCAGATGCAGCTGAATTGATTATCGCTGGCGGGGTAGCTGCCGCCATGAATAAATTTAACGGTTTCAATCTGGAAGACAATCTTTAAACCCTTATCAGACGAAAGAGGCGAGACGAATGCAACTGCAAGCATGGGCCCCCATACTCGGGGTGATCGGTTTTGTGATCGCGTTGTTGATCTACAACAATGTCAAATCACAACCTGTGGGTAACGACAGGATGCGTGAGATATCTGAGGATATCCACAAAGGTGCCATGGCCTTTTTGAATCGCGAGTATCGCGCTCTGGCCATTTTTATTGTGGTGGTTTTTGTACTGATTGCCGTTGCCATGAGTATTCACAGTGCTCTGGCTTTTCTTGGCGGCGCTGTGTGTTCCATGACTTGCGGGTTCATCGGCATGAAAGCGGCAACCCGGGCCAATGTCAGAACCTCAGAAGCTGCCCGTGCCCACGGTCAGGCGCGCGCGCTGGAAGTATCGTTCAACGGTGGTGCGGTGATGGGGCTTGCTGTTGCATCCCTAGGTCTGGTTGGTGTCGGTGTTGCCTATATTTTTTATGGTGGCGATATTGAGAGTGCCAAGCACATCAGTGGCTTTGCCATGGGCGCCTCATCCATTGCCCTGTTTGCTCGGGTTGGTGGTGGTATCTATACCAAGGCGGCTGATGTCGGTTCTGACCTGGTGGGTAAAGTCGAGGCCGGCATTCCTGAAGATGACCCGCGTAACCCCGGTGTTATTGCTGATAACGTCGGCGACTGTGTTGGCGACACTGCCGGTATGGGTGCCGATATTTTTGAATCCTATGTGGGCTCCATTATCGCAACCATGGCCATTGCTGCTGCAGCCAGTCCGCTGTTGCTCACAAAACTTGGATCGGGAGCAAACGTTCAGGCGGCTGCCATGCTGCTGCCGTTAGCTCTGGCGATGATCGGTCTGGTCTTTTCGGTCATCGGTATTTTCTCCATGCGATTCCTCAAGTCAATGGATCCGGCCAAGGCCCTCCATTACACAACCTTTGTTGCTGCTGGCGGTTTCTTGATTGCGGCATTCATTTACATCAAAGCCGCCGGGCTGAATGCCGGCATCTTCTGGGCCATTCTTATCGGCAGCCTTGCAGGTATCGCTATCGGTCAGATTACCGAATACTACACCGCTCGTGGTCCGGTTAAGCGGATTGCCGAAGCCAGTAAGACCGGTCCGGCAACCAACATTATCCATGGTTTGGCTATTGGTCTTGAATCGGCGGTTCTGCCGGTATTGATCATTGCTTTTGCTATCTTTGTTGCCAACGCTTTTGCCGGTCTCTATGGTATTGGTATTGCTGCGGTCGGAATGCTGGCGACGGTTGGTGTCACCATGACGGTGGATGCCTACGGCCCGATCGCCGATAATGCCGGTGGCATCTCGGAGATGGCTGGTCTGGGGCCGGACGTGCGTAAGATTACTGACGGGCTTGATGCTATCGGCAACACCACGGCCGCCATCGGTAAAGGCTTTGCTATCGGTTCTGCTGCGCTGACAGCTCTGGCCTTGTTTTCTGCTTATGCTACCACCGTTGGACTTGAAACCATCAACCTGATTGAGCCGATGGTTGTTATCGGTCTGTTGATCGGGGGCGCACTGCCATTCTTCATCGGTGCCTTAACCATGACCAGCGTTGGCCGCGCTGCGGGCGCTATGGTCGATGAAATCCGTCGTCAGTTCCGTGAAATTCCCGGTCTGCTGGAAGGCAAGGAAGGTGCTAAGCCCGATTCCCAGAAGTGTATTGATATCTCGGCCAAGGCAGCCTTGAGGGAGATGATTCTTCCTGGTGTGGTTGCTGTGGCAGCGCCGGTACTGGTTGGTTTCCTGCTCGGCAAGGAAGCCCTTGGCGGTATGCTGGCCGGTGCGACCCTGGCCGGTGTGCTGTTGGCGCTGTTTATGTCCAACGGTGGCGGTGCCTGGGATAACGCCAAAAAGTATATTGAAAGCGGTCAGCTTGAAGGCGAAGGAAAAGGCGGCGAAGCACATGCTGCTGCAGTTATTGGTGATACCGTCGGTGATCCGCTGAAAGATACCTCCGGTCCGTCAATGAACATCCTGATCAAGCTGATGAGTGTTGTGTCGCTGGTTATTGCGCCGCTGCTCATCTGACCAGTACCAACAGCAGATTGATGATCGGATAGCCGGAGCCTATGCTTCGGCTATCCGTTTTTTAGGGGTAAAAAATCATGGGCTTTAAATGTGGAATAGTTGGTCTTCCCAATGTTGGAAAATCGACCATATTCAACGCGATCACTGCTGCCGGTGCTGAATCTGCCAACTATCCTTTCTGTACCATTGAACCGAATGTCGGGATGGTGGCCGTTCCAGATTTTCGTCTGGATGAACTGGCATTACTGGTTAAGCCTAAAGAGATTGTGCCGACAGTGATGGAGTTTGTTGATATCGCCGGTCTGGTGAAGGGAGCCAGTCGTGGTGAAGGTCTGGGTAACCAGTTTCTGGGGCACATCCGTCAGGTTGATGCTATTGCCCATGTCGTACGTTGTTTTGAAGATGATAACGTTGTTCATGTTGATGGCAGTATCAATCCGCTGCGCGATATCGAAGTGATTCAGACCGAACTAAATCTCGCTGATCTGGACAGCGTCGACAGGCGTATTCAGCGTAGCAGTAAACAGGCCAGAAGCGGTGATAAGAAGCTGCAGGCCGAGGTTGTTGTCCTTGAAAAAATCGCCAAAGCTCTCAACCAGGGTTTGCCGGCACGCTCGGTGGTTCTTGAAAAGGATGAACAGCTGCTGATCAGAGATCTTCACCTGATCACGGTCAAACCCGTTCTGTATCTCGCCAATGTCGCAGAAGATGATCTCGGGGGCACACACCCTTTTGTCGCTCAGGTGCGCGAGCATGCCGCCGCTGAAGGAGCAGAGATGCTGACTTTATGCGGTAAGATAGAAGCGGAAATCGCCGAACTGGATAAGGACGAAAAGGCCGAATTTCTCTCAGAATTAGGCCTTGAGAGCTCTGGTCTTGACCGGATGATTCATGCCGGGTATCGCTTGCTTGGTCTGATCACCTATTTCACTGCCGGGCCGAAAGAGGTGCGGGCCTGGACTGTCCCCGACGGGGCAACTGCACCTCAGGCTGCCGGGGTAATTCACAGTGATTTTGAAAAGGGTTTTATCCGGGCTGAGGTCACCGCCTATCAGGACTACGTCAGGTCCGGTGGCGAAACGGGTGCCAGGGAAAAGGGACTGTTGCGCCTTGAGGGGAAGAATTATCGGGTGGTTGATGGTGACGTGATGCATTTTCGATTTAATGTCTGATGCCATTATAAGGATAAAAGTGCTTGTAATAGTGCAGGTTGCGTGATAAAAACTTTGGTTCTGCGGATTCATGGTGAATCCGTACCATTCCTTGCTCCGGGGTGTTCCCGGGGCTGTTAATCCGAAAGGGGTAAATGCTCAATGAGAAATTATGAGTCACTTTACATTGTTCATCCTGAGGTTGTTGGCGACGAGCTGACGGCACTGGTGGACAAATTCCAGAAAATTCTCAACGATCAACAGGCTGAGATTGTCAAGCTGGACAACTGGGGTGTGCGTAAGCTTGCTTATCCGATCAAAAAAGTTGAGCGCGGCAACTACGTCCAGGTGCTGTTCAGCGCCGGACCAGAGGTTGTGGCCGAGTATGAACGTCGTCTTCGGTTAGATGAGCAGATCCTGCGCTTTCTGACCGTGCGGTTGGATCGCGACTTCACCGCAGATGCTGCTGAACCAGCTGCACATGTTAGTGTTGACGATGATGATGACGACGATATCGAAGACGACGACGAAGAATAATTACAACAACTGATTCAGGAGAATATAGTATGGCTAGTGAAAATCCAGGACGCCCCGGTTCCTCCGCACCGCGCCGCCGCTTTGGCCGCCGCAAGATTTGCCGTTACTGCGCAGACAAGGGTGCAAGAATTGATTACAAAGATGTCGACAGCTTGCGTTACTACCTGTCGGAGCGCGGCAAGATCGTGCCCCGCCGGATTTCGGGCACCTGTGCGACCCATCAGCGCCATATTGCCGATGCGATCAAGAATGCCCGGCAGATTGCTCTGTTACCCTATACCAACTCACATTCGGTGTGATTGGGCCTAACAGGGAGCTGATCCACGATCCGCACCGATCATCATGCGTTTAAGCTACGGAGAAAAGATATGAATACAGATGTGATTCTGCGAGAAAATGTCGATGGCCTCGGGACCATCGGTGATATCATTAGTGTCAAAGCCGGCTATGCCAGAAACTATCTGGTGCCCCAGGGGCTGGCACACCTGGCCGATGCTCGTAACGTGAAGGCGCTTGAACATCAGAAGCGTCAACTTGCGCGTAAACTGGAAAAGGTAACCAACGATGCCAACGCCCTCAAGGCACGGATTGAGAAGGTGACCTGTAATTTTACCCAGCGTGCCAGTGAAGAAGGCAAACTGTTTGGTTCGGTGACTTCCATGGATCTGGAAGCCAAACTGGCTGATGCCGGAATTACTATCGACCGTAAAAAAATTCAGCTTGGTGACCCGATCAAAACCCTCGGTGAGCATCTGGTTAACATCAAGCTCGATGCCGGTGTTATCGCTGAGCTCAAGGTTGTGGTTGCGCCGGAAGAAGCCTGATCCCTGGCCGGGTTCAATAATGTCGTTGCGAATCAAGGCTGCAGGGTGTTTTTCCGGCGGCCTTTTTTCGTCTATGGTTGTAATGATTGTGGTGCTGGTTAAACAGTGATTGATTTCAGGATGGTTTGATCTGTGAAAGGGGGGCTGTCATGCTGATGATGAAATGTCCAAAGTGTCAGAACTACATTCGCTCAGCCCTGCTGGCTGAGTTACAGGTGATTGTTTGTGACCAGTGCCAGACGCAGGTTCCGGTTAATAATGTCCTGATCTCTTCCAACGGTTTTACCTTTGAGCGCAACGATCTGCTCAAACGTTTTTATCGCTACCGTAAGCTCCTTGATGAGGTGATTGAGGAGCGCAATACCATGAGCACCAGGGGTGGTGCCTCTGATGTGAGTCTGCGTAGTATTGAGAAGTTCATGTCGGTGCTGCAGGGGATGATGGCAGGGGCAAGGGATCACTATCGTTGTGAGTTTGCCCATCCCATCCCGGTCAAGTTGCGCTACCTGCAACAGGAATGTAGCGGTACCATCTACAACATGAGCATGGATGGTGCCTGCATCGAAACTGCCGGAAGGAATCCGCTGCCACGGGTTAATGGGATTATCACCTTGAGTTTTCAATTGCCGCAGCAGGATCAAACCCTTATGATCACCGGTGAAGTCTGCTGGACCCAGAAGGGGGAGAGCGATGGTAAGCGCGGACACCACTCAGGTGTGCGCTATACCTATTTGGATGAACCTTCCCGCGATCTTCTCTGGCAATTCATTTCGACGATGGCACAACAAAAATTGTCAACAGAGCAAAAGTAGCAGCCCGCCCTTTTTGTCATTTGTCACACACAAAAAAGGCGGTTGCACGTTCGTTCCCTCAGCAGTCCCTCACCTCTTCGTGGCTTGTTTTAGTAGTCGATTCCCGCAGCCTGGATACTTTTTGTGTCATGCGCATGGCAGGGAGTGACCCCGTAAACCATGCCGCAGTGCGGGCAACGGTATTCCAGAGTTGACATGGTGAAGTCCTGGTCACAACCACTACAGATGAGTTGGGCCTCTTGCGGCAGACGGTAGTTGGAAAAACCCATCATCCGTAATTTGTCCACCACCTTTGCCCCATCTCCTACCTGTCCCTGACAGCCATCGTGCATAACATGCCTCCTTCATATTAGTTGAAATTCTTTTGGTCCACGGAAAACACGCATGAACCAAATCAAAAAAAATTCAAGGTCATAGCCCATTCAGTTTGGTGAATGTTTTAGTTGAAATGTTCTGATTTTTCCGTGTCTTTTCGGTGCGCCGAGCCAAGCTCGGTCATTCTCGCAAGCTGAAAGGAGCT
>RRYU01003362.1_pt1 | contig 14254 bp, 11 predicted proteins | sample 2162651 | NCBI WGS metagenome assembly RRYU01 (sample SAMN10267283, study PRJNA491782) | microbial mat metagenome | isolation source: biomat in the production well | place: Japan: Minami-Kanto gas field, natural gas well KTG3 | collected 2017-06 | reverse complement strand
CAAGCCACATGTCCAGTCACGGGTCAGTGCCCTGCGTCTGTGATTAAGGTACTTGCCGACGGTTGAATACCGCTTTAGCACTGAGGCAGGGCTATGCAAGACACGGGTTCGCGGATGTGCGCGGTATACCGTTGTTTTAGGTTTGCGTTACCATGTTTATACACACCTGACAAGATGTTGCGAGATGCCTGGCAGGTATTTATTGCCTGAAATCCATGCGTTTACTGAAAGGTGCTAACGCATTGATATTTAATGGTAAATGTTTATGTACAAATATTGTTCAAGTTGATGTGAGTATAATGATTATGCGGCCTGCGGCCAGCTTTCCCGAACTTGTCCACAAAGTTATCCACAGCTTGTGTGGAAATCTTCGCTTCGGGTTTATACAGCAAGGGCTTAGCGTCGTCTGGTCATGCCGCGCATGAGGAATTGCGGTTAAACCGGCTCCTTCCCCATGCAGCGAACCATCATCCTACATGTCGCCGTAACTGCCCCTCTGCCAGGCCTTTTCGACTACCTGCCTCCGCCTGGTTTCGATTCTGCACGGCTGCAAAGAGGTTTACGCCTGCGCGTGCCCTTTGGGCGTGGTATACGCATCGGTTTTATTTGGACACTGGACACTGAATCGGCACTGCCCTCCACCTCTCTCAAGCCTGCCATCGAGGTGTTGGATGAATCACCCTTGCTGCCTGCGGCGGACATGGACCTGCTGCAATGGACCTCCGCCTATTACCAGCACCCCCTGGGGGAGGTGCTGAGCAAGGCACTGCCGGCCGGGTTGCGCAAACGCAGAGTGGCCGGTCCGCCAGACGTGGCGGTTTGCTGGCGTCTTACCGAGGATGCACGGGCATTGGGCGCCGCTGATCTGGTTCGGGCCCCGCGTCAGGCGGAAGTCGTTGAACGTCTGCGTCTCCATCCCCACGGGCTCAACGGCGCCCTGTTGAGGGAAGAGTTCGGCCCCTGTGGCCCAGTGCTGAGACGGCTGCGGGAAAAAGGCTGGGTGGAGACCTGCCCTCCCCAGGCGGAGCAATGGGACGAACTGGTGCCCGGGCCCGTTCTGAATCCTGAGCAGGCCAATGCGGTGTCACGCGTGAGTCAGAGCTTGGGCGATTTTCAGGCCTTTCTGCTGGACGGGGTCACCGGCAGCGGCAAGACTGAAGTCTACCTGGCACTCATGGACCAGATACTGGCGGCCGGCGGACAGGTGTTGTTGCTGGTGCCCGAGATCGGGCTCACTCCGCAATTGCAGCGTCGCCTCAAGCGCCGGTTGCGGGCGCCGGTGGCCCTGCTGCACTCCGGCATGTCCGATGGAGAACGGGAGAGGGCATGGCGCCAGGCCGGTGAAGGCCGGGCCGGGGTGTTGCTGGGCACCCGTTCGGCGGTGTTCGCCCCCCTGCCGCGGCTGGCCCTGATCCTGGTGGATGAGGAACACGATCTGTCCTTTAAACAACAGGATGGCCTGCGCTACTCCGCCCGAGATATCGCGGTGCGCCGCGCCCAGCAACGGCGCTGCCCGGTGCTGCTGGGCAGCGCCACCCCGGCCCTGGAAAGCCTGTACAATGCACAGCACGGGCGGTATCAACGCCTGTGCCTGACACAACGCGCTGGTGGTGCCAGCACGCCACGTCTCGACCTCATAGATATCCGATCGGTGCCCCTGCAATCGGGACTGTCTCCCGCCCTGATCCGCTTGCTGCGGGACAATCTGTCGGCAGGCAATCAAAGCCTGCTGTTTCTCAATCGGCGCGGCTATGCCCCCATTCTCAGCTGCCATGACTGCGGTTGGGTGGCTGGCTGCCCCAGCTGCGATGCCCGTCTCACCCTGCACCAGGCCAGCCAGACCCTGTGGTGCCACCATTGCGGCTATAGCCACCGGCAGGTGGAATCCTGTCCCAGTTGCAAGGGTCAGGACCTGCTGGCCCTGGGACAGGGCACGGAGCGCCTGGAGGCGCAGCTGGCCGAGTTGTTCGCCGGAGTTCCTGCGGTCCGCATCGACCGCGACAGCACCCGCCGCAAGGGTAGTCTGGAGCGCCTTCTGGAAGATGCCCGGAACGGACACTATCCCCTGCTGCTGGGTACCCAGATGCTGGCCAAGGGACACCATTTTCCGCATGTCACCCTGGTGGGCGTCCTGGACCTGGACCAGGGTCTGTACGGGGCCGACTACCGTGCTCCCGAACGCATGGCGCAACTGTTGATCCAGGTGGCCGGCCGCGCCGGCCGCGCGCAAAAGCCTGGCCGGGTCGCGATCCAGACCCGCCATCCTGAGCACCATTTGCTGCAGACCCTGATTCACCGGGGCTATGGTGCTTTTGCCCAGGCCGCACTGGAAGAGCGGCGGCAGGCGCTGTTTCCACCCTATGCCGCCCAGGCCCTGCTGCGGGCGGAGGCCACCGACCCGCTGGCGCCTCAGGTCTTTCTCAATCTGGCCATGTCCCTGATCGACCCGGAAACCGCAGGTGTAGAGTTCTGGGGGCCGGTGCCCGCTCCCATGGAACGGCGTGCAGGCCGCTATCGCTCCCATCTGCTGCTGCAGGCGAAAGGCCGGCCGGCTTTGCAGTCATTCCTCACCCGCTGGATTCCACGCCTGTACCGGGTCAAGGAGGCGCGTAAGGTGCGCTGGTCAGTGGATGTGGATCCGCAGGAGATGCTGTGAGGCTGAAGTGGACAGGGTGGGAGCCGCGCTGGAACAGGTTTGAGGGAGGGGCAATCCGTACAGCCGGGTCAATCGATAAATCGCGGATAATGCTCGGCAACCCTACTCAAAAGCCCTTTTTCTTGTTAGTTTGGCGGCCTTTTACGTCTTCTCTGCAGGAGGAGAGCCATGCGCAATCACATATCGATCCGACACCCCCGGGATGAGGATTACCACCGGGTGGCCGAAGCCCTCGGGGCCTGGTGGGATCTGCCTGAATTGCAGACCCCCATCCACAGGGGATACCGGCTGGGCGCCGTACCCCGGTTTTATTTCCGCCATTTCAGCAGTTCCTGTTTCGTGGCGGAGACCGATGGCCAGCGGGACCTGGCGGGTTTTCTGGTGGGTTTTCAATCCCCGGATCACCCCGCCGAGGCCTATATCCATTTTGTCGGCGTCAACCCTAAAGCACGCCGTCAGGGACTCGCCGCCAGGCTGTATAAGGCCTTCATGCAGGCCATGCAGGCCCGGGGAGTGGATATTTTCCGCTGCCTGACGGACCTAGACAACATCCCCTCACAGGGGTTTCATGCCGCCCAGGGTTTCAAGACGGAAACCGGCGAGGCGGTGCGTGACGGTGTGCGTTATCATCCCGATTACGATGGGCCGGGTCTGCACAGGGTGGTGTTCGTCCGGCGCATCCGGGGCGGGGAAGCTCCCTGAAAGATAGCGTAATCACCTCCGTTTTGACGTAACCCCCGCTTTTGGGAGAATGCCATGAATACTGCAGATGGTCCCCTGTTTACACCGAATCAGATCACCATGATCCGTTTCGTCCTGCTGTTCCCGCTGTTCGCGCTTTGGTTTCTGATTCCAGACCCGTTCTGGCGCTGCTGGATCGCCGTTGCGTTCGCTGTGATCTTCGTGGCGGACAATTGGGACGGGGTGGTGGCAAGGCGCTACGATATGAAATCGACCCTGGGGGCCTATTTCGATCCCATAGTCGATCATATCACCTATTTCGGCCTGTGCCTGATGTTGATAGAGGCGGGTTATCTTTCCCTCTGGTTTCTGTTTCTGCTCATTACCCGCGATCTGATGGTGGTGTTCCTGAAGCAATATGCCGCGGCGCAGAACCGGGTCATCAGCGCCTCCATCTTCGCCAAGGTGAAGGCGGACCTTACCTCGGTTCCCCTGGCGGCGCTGTATCTGGTGGCGGTGCTTCCACCGCCTTACGGGGCAGTGGTCGCCGCCTCCATGGCGGTTTATCTGCTCACCCTGCCCCTGTGGTACGACTCCGGTCATGAGCATACCAAGGCCGTGCGCATCAGTGTCGCTCTGTGTATACCCCTGTTTCTGCTGCAACCGGAGGGATTCACCCTGGGCGCCTGGTATGAGTACATTTACGTTGCCATGGCCTTGTTGTTCAACCTGGGTTCCGGCTTCGCGTATTTCAGTGACAACCGGGCGTTGTTCGCCTCGGATCAATCGGATAAGGCGGTAGGAGCGGCACGTGATAACACGGCTTGAGAAAGGACTGCCGCAACTCATCGAATTCCTCCAGGAACTGGGCGTCTACCAACTGCGGATGCAGGGCAAGGTGCGCACCCGCAGTAAATCGCAGGCGTCTGTGGAGCAGGCCTGGACCAGTAATGCGGTTTTCTCCGAAGTGGACGTCACTTCGGAGGAGCGTCTACTCGCCTATTGCCGCCGCAATCTAGGTGTGATGCCGGTTATCTCCGAGGAACTCAACTCGGGGGGGGAGAGCGCTCCAGCAGGACAGGAATTCACCCTGGTGGTCGATCCGTTGGATGGCACCAAGCCTTATCTGGAGGGCAAGAGGGGATTCGGCATCAGCCTGGGGCTACTGCATGAGGGGCGCTTCGCATTTGGGCTCAATTATTACCCTGCATTTGATATGGCTATGTATTCGTTTACCGATGCCCCGGGGGTGATGGACCAGAATGGCGATCAGTTGCCCGTCCCCCGGGCCTGGACACGGGAATGCTATGTCGCGGTGGGCTTCGATACACTGTTGCACGAAGACCATCGCCATGCGGGTGCCATCGAGGCGGCCACGGGGGTGCGGGTGGCGGATTATGACCGTTGCGCCACTTACATCTTCAAGCGCTTGATCGAGGGGCAGACCTTCGCGTATTTGAGCATTGAACCGTACATCTGGGATCTCGGTCCGTCGTCTCTACTGTTGGAAAAATCTGGCTGCGGGATGTTTGATCTCTCTGGCAAGCCGGTGGATTTCGCCTGGTTGTCCCGTCCGCCCTATTGCCAACCGGGCGTCGCCGCCTTGCCCGTGGCCGGGAGCCGGAGCTTTCTTGAAAGTCTTCGGCCGATTCTGGCTAGTGCCGGTCCGGGCTTTTCAACGCATTCACACGGGGGCTGACCGACATGCAGACGCAACGATTACTTAGGCTCATTCTCGCGAGCGTCTTGACGGCCGGTACCTGCAACGCCGCCGCGGTAACCGAGATCCACTGGTGGCATGCCATGGGCGGCGCCTTGGGTGAACGGGTGAACGAGATCATCGAACGATTCAACCATTCCCAAAAAGACTACCGGCTGCTAGGCGTCTACAAGGGCACCTACTCGGAAACCATGACGACAGGAATCGCTGCCTTCCGTGCACGCAAACAGCCGCATATCCTGCAGGTATACGAGGTGGGTACGGCTACCATGATGGGGGCAAGGGGCGCGATCAAGCCCGTCTACGAACTGACGGCGGAGTCTGGGGGGCCGTTCGACCCGGCCGCCTATCTGGGGCCGGTGGCCGGTTACTACACCAGTGCCGACGGCAAGATGCTGTCCATGCCCTTCAACAGCTCGACCCCCATTCTGTTCTACAACAAGGACGCCTTCCGTAAAGCCGGTCTGGACCCTGAAACTCCACCGAAGACCTGGCCCCAGATGGAGGAATATGCCCAAAAGCTGCTGGACGCGGGCTATCGGTGTGGGTTCACCACCGGCTGGCCTTCATGGATCCATCTGGAGAACCTCAGTGCGTGGCATAACCGGCCATTCGGGACTAGGGACAACGGTTTCGCCGGTACCGATACCGAGTTTGTTTTCAACTCCAAGCTGCAGATCATGCATGTCCAGCGCCTGGCCGAATGGCAGAAGCAGAAGATCTTCGTCTACGGCGGGCGGCGGAATCAGGGAAATGCGCGATTCACCAGTGGCGAATGCCCCATGCTGACGGATTCCTCGGCCGGCTATGCCGGTTTCAAGAAGGGGGCGAAATTCGAGTTCGGCAGCGGCAACCTGCCCTATTGGCCGGAGGTGGAGGGTGCGCCGCAAAACACCATCATAGGCGGTTCCAGCCTGTGGGTGATGGGCGGGCATTCACCCGATGAATACCGGGGCGTTGCGCGCTTTTTCGATTTTCTGTCGCGCACGGAAGTACAGGCATACTGGCACGAGAGCACGGGCTATGTGCCTATCACCAAGGCGGCTTACCACAAGCTTCGGGAGGAGGGGTTCTATGAGCGCAATCCCGGGCGCGACACGCCGATGCGGCAGATGGTGGCAAAGAGTCCCACCGTCAACTCCCGGGGCATGCGTTTCGGCAACTTCGTGCAGATTCGCGCCATCATAGAGGAAGAGCTGGAGGCCATCTGGATGGGGAGCAAGAGTGCCAGGCAGGGGCTTGCGGATGCGGTGGAGCGCGGCAACCGGCAGTTGCGCAAGTTCGGCCGGCTGCATCCTTGAACACAGCTTCGGTGTTTTCATCCCGCCAAGGCTATCCTGATCCGCGGGGCTAGGGATGGAAAAACGTGTCATCTTCCAGGGCCGGGGTCTGCCCTACCTGCTGTTGCTGCCGCAGGTCCTGATCACCCTGATATTCTTCATCTGGCCGGCGGGGCGGGCCCTGCTGCAGTCCGTGTTGCGGGAAGACGCCTTCGGACTGAGTTCCGAATTCGTCTGGTTCGACAATTTCATCTATCTGCTCACCGATCCCGCCTATCTGGAATCCATGCGGGTGACACTGGTGTTCAGTGCGGCCGTGGCCCTGCTGGCATTGACACTGGCTCTGTATCTGGCGGTGCAGGCCGACCGCGTACTGCGCGGGGCCCTGGCCTACCGGACGCTGCTGATCTGGCCCTATGCGGTGGCGCCCGCCCTGGCGGGCGTCCTGTGGCTGTTTCTGTTCAATCCCAGCATAGGCATTCTGGCCTATCTGCTGCACGCCATGGGCTATCCCTGGAATCATTCGCTCAATGGCGGAGAGGCCCTCGGGCTGGTCACAGTGGCGGCGGCCTGGAAACAGATAAGCTATAATTTTTTGTTCTACCTGGCTGGGCTGCAGGCCATTCCCAGGTCTCTGATCGAGGCCTCCGCCCTGGATGGCGCCGGACCGGCGCGCCGCTTCTGGAGCATCATCTTCCCGTTGCTGACCCCCATCACTTTTTTCCTGCTGGTGATCAACCTGGTGTACGCCTTTTTCGACACCTTCGGGATCGTGCACCAGGTCACCGAGGGCGGCCCTGCGGGAGCGACCAATATTCTGGTATACAAGGTCTTTCATGACGGCTTCCTTGGGCTGGACCTGGGAGGTTCGGCGGCCCAATCGGTGGTATTGATGGTGATCGTGGTGGTCCTGACGGTCATTCAGTTCCGCTACCTGGAACACAGGGTCCACTACTGATGCTGGATAAGCGCCCCGGGCTGATCTATTTCTCCCACGCCGTGCTGTTGCTCGGGGTGCTGGTGGTGGCTTTCCCCATCTATGTGGCCTTCGTGGCCTCCACCCATACCCTGCAGGAAATCCTGCAGAGTCCCATGCCCATGCTGCCCGGTGGGGCTATGATCGAAAACTACAGGATTGCCCTCAGCCAGGGCGCGCAGAACCTGGGGGTTTCGGTCGGCCGCATGATGTTCAACAGCCTGGTGATGGCGCTGGGAATCACCTTCGGCAAGATTGCCATATCCTTGCTCGCGGCCTTCGCCATCGTCTATTTTCGCTTTCCCTTGCGCATGATGTTCTTCTGGCTGATCTTCATCACCCTCATGCTGCCGGTGGAGGTGCGTATCCTGCCGACCTATGAAGTGGTGTCGGATCTGGCCATGCTCGACAGCTATGCGGGCCTGACCATTCCCCTGATCGCATCGGCCACCGCCACCTTTCTGTTTCGCCAGGTGTTCCTGGCGGTGCCGGATGAACTGGTGGAGGCGGCGCGGATGGACGGGGCCGGTCCCATGCGTTTTTTCCGGGACATACTGCTTCCCCTGTCGCGCACCAATATCGCGGCCTTGTTCGTGATCCTGTTTATCTACGGTTGGAACCAGTACCTGTGGCCCTTGCTGGTGACGACACAGGAGGATCTCTACACCATGCTCATCGGTATCAAGCGCATGCTGTCGGTGGGCGACGAGCAGGCCGAGTGGCAGATCATCATGGCCACCACCATCCTGGCCATGCTGCCGCCGGTGGCCGTGGTGATCATCATGCAGCGTCTGTTTGTCAAGGGACTGGTGGAGACGGAAAAATAAGCGTGGACCGGAAGATGAGCGGAATCAGCCTGATAAATGTACAAAAGTCCTTCGGAAAGCAGCAGGTCATCCATGGGGTGGACTGCGAGGTGGCCGAAGGTGAATTCATGGTCATCGTCGGTCCCAGCGGCTGCGGGAAATCCACCCTGCTGCGCATGATCGCCGGCCTGGAGGATATCAGCGCCGGGCAGGTGGTCATCGGCGGGCGGGTGGTGAACGATCTTGAGCCCGCCGCTCGGGATATCGCCATGGTGTTTCAGAATTACGCCCTGTATCCCCACATGACGGTTTTCGACAATATGGCGTACAGTCTGAAGATCCGCCGCATCGCTAAAGCCGAGGTCCGTAAACGGGTGCGGCGGGCGGCGGAAATCCTGAAGCTGGGTGAACTGCTGCAGCGCAAGCCGCGCCAGCTCAGCGGCGGCCAGCGCCAGAGGGTCGCCATGGGCCGGGCCATCGTGAGGGAACCCGCGGTATTCCTGTTCGATGAGCCCCTGTCCAACCTGGACGCCAAGTTGCGCGTGCAGATGCGCATGGAGATACGCAAACTGCACCAGCGCCTGCGGATCACCAGTATCTACGTGACCCACGATCAGGTGGAGGCCATGACGCTGGGACAGAGGCTGATCGTGATGAATGCCGGTATCGTCGAGCAGATCGGCACTCCCATGGAGATCTACCGCCGCCCCGACACCACATTCGTGGCCGGCTTCATGGGTTCGCCCTCCATGAATCTGCTGGATGCACGCATCGAGGAAGACAGCCGCTGGGTCCTGCTGCCGGGCGGCCATCGGCTGGCCCTGCCGGGTGGAACCGGAGCGGCTGTGACCTGCCCGGGGCCCGTCACGCTGGGGATCCGCCCGGAGCACCTGGAAGTGGCGGAAAGGGAAGCCGGATGCATCCGGCTGGCGGTGGAACTGGTGGAACAACTGGGGGCCGATACCCTGGTGCACGGCAGCATGGGGGAGGGCGCCTGCAAGCTGACGGCGCGGCTGCAGGGGGCGCGCGTCCCGCTGACGGGAGGTGAGCTTCCACTGTCGGTCTCTTCCGGGCACCTGCACCTGTTCGACGCGGAAACCGGGAGGCGGGTGTAACCGCGCCCCCGGATACCGCCAATCAGCGGGTCGTCCGGGTGCGCTGCACGCCCGTCTCTCCGCCCAGCCGGAGCAGGCGGGGAATCAATCACTGGCCCCGACCCTGCTGAGTTCCCGCAGCTTCGCCACCAGGAAGTCGTTGTCCTCCTGGTTGCGCACGGACAGGCGGATATACTGCCCGTCCCCGAAACCTGTCTTGCCCGTGCAATTCTTGATCAGCAGGTCATGTTGATCCAGCAATATCTCGGTGAGCTCCCCGGCGCTGTAGGTATCCGTCACTTCACACAGGAAGTAGTTCGCCTGGGAGGGAATAACGCGCAGGTAATCGATTTTCAAGAGCCGCTCGTAGAATCGGGCGCGTTCCCTGGCGATGCGGTCGCAGGCCAGCCGGTATTCCTTCCTGTATTTGCCGAAGATCTGCAGGAAGTTCTCCCCGTACGAATTGATATTCCAGATCGGCAGCTGGTCCCTGATCCGATCCAGCACCGTCAGGTTGCTGCCGGCCAGGATACCGAGCCGCAGGCCCGGGACGCCGTAACTCTTGCTGATGCTCTTGACCACGAACAGGTCCGGATAACGGGCCAGGATGTCGTCATCGAGCAGGCTGAAACGCTCTTCAGCGTCAACGAAGTCCCCGAACGACTCATCGAAAATCAGTCCCACGCCCCGCTCCTTGAGATAGTCCAGCAGCTCGATGACCTCGTCCCTGCGGAAAAAATGTCCACTGGGATTGTCCGGATTGATCAGCAGCAGCCAGCGAGAATGGCGGGCGAGGGCCTTGAGGTCGTCCAGGGTGTAACGAAAATCGGGATCCTGCACCACGAAGCGTCCTTCCCGTTCGCTGCCTATGCGACGCGGGTATTCGTCGAAGGTGGGGTAGACCACGCCGATACCGTCCTCCAGGGTATCCAGCAGCAGCTTGATCAGTTCGGAGGCCCCGTTGCCCACCAGGATCTGGGCGGCATCACAGCGAAACAGGCTGCCGGCCAGGAGATTCTGCACATTGAGTCCCGAGGGATAGTTTGCCGTCAGGGTCTTCAGGTTCACGCTGAGTTCCGCATACAGCCGTTCGGGTGGAAAATAGGGATTGACCAGATAACAGAAATCCCGGACGCCGGTGAAGCGCCAGTATCCGCCGTAGCGGTTATGGTAGTTGGCGACCTTTTCCTGCTTCTCCGCGAACAGGGCGTTGGCGACATCCAGGTCGGCGGCGGTGTCGATCTCGTACCACTTCTCCCCCCTGGTCCTCAGGGCCTTGAGCTTTACCGCCTCGATGTTGGAGAGCAGGCTCAGCGCCTGCTCATAGTAGGCGCTCTTGCCGATGGCCTGAATGTAGGCATCCAGGAAAGGGCGGTAGTACCTGCTGAAGAAATCCTTCGATATCTTGTAAATATTGACGGTTTTGTAATAGTGATCGAGTTTGTCCCAGTTGATCTCCTCGCGGGGGATGAAGGATGCGATATGGTCATCCTCGTCCAGCAGCGTCACGGTGCCGTCCATCCAGGGCTCCAGTTTGGCCACCACCGCCAGATCCTTGGCCGGATCATTCACGACCCGGGTGATGAGGCGCTGCTCAAATATCAGGTCGCTTTCCAGCAACAGGGTGTCGTCCTCGGCCATCAGGTCTTCGGCGAGCCACAGGGAATAGATATTGTTGGTGGTCGCATAGTCCGGGTTTTCCCGGTAGATAATCGGGATGCCGCGGTAATTATCGCCCATGAACTCCTGGACCTTTTCCCCCCGGTAGCCCATGACCAGGACGATGCGCGAGACTCCCGCCTCCACCAGTGAGTCCAGCGCCGACACCAGCAGTGTCTTGCCAGCCACCTGGACCATGCATTTGGTATGGTCCCGCGTATGTTTTCCGAGTCTATTGCCCATCCCTGCGGCCAGGATCAATGCTTGCACAATCAACCTCCCAGTGCTGTTAAGTTCGTATGGCCTGCTGTGAACGGTGCCTAGACGGCACAGCGCTATACAGACTGTGTATGTCGTGTGTAATCCGGTTAAGCCTATGCATGTTCCGCATCGGGCGCGGCCACGCATTCGGGCAGACATCAAAGGCGCCTGCTGTTTGGTTTGATATCGGCCTTGCAGCCCCTCTGATCACCAGTTCCCGTGTCCGGTGACCGCACGGTTTCCCTGCTTTGCCAAGGACCTATGGCCCCGCTCGACCGGGCGGGATCAGGCCGCGTCCTATTGCCGCGGCACAGTGCCCGTCTCCCTCGTCAGCCTCGTATCCTGAATCCGCAGGTACGCCGTCGCTGCCGCCGTGATTATACCAGGCACAGTTCACACACCCTTCGGATGCGGCGCACCAGCTGCTGCGCCGAGGGTGAGGAAAGCCGTAATCTTAACGTAATAAAATACAAACGTCGGCATCCGCGATGCTAAATCGTTTGCCTGACAGGCTTGTGAAGGGCGGATATCACCCTGCACAACTGGATGTATCGGGCAAAAAACCGATTCTCCAGGGATGGATCGCGCCCTCTAGCAACCACCTGCTGTCTCCCGTGTGACAGCTTTGGTATCCTTCAGCCTTTTGTGTCAGCAGGATTCCCCAGGATGAAAGCCGAGATTCAGCAGTTGGTCGCCGTTGCCCTGAACAAGTTGACTGCCGAGGGGGTGATCCCCGTCGATGCCGTCCCGCTGCCGACCATTGAGCGCGCCCGTGACCCAAGTCACGGCGACTTCGCCACCAATGTGGCCATGGTGCTGGCCAAGGCGTCACGCAGCAAGCCGCGAGACCTGGCGCAGCGGGTGGTGGACGCCCTGCCGGCGTCCGACCTGGTGGCGGAGGTGTCCATCGCCGGTCCCGGGTTCATCAATTTCCGTTTGCGCGAGGATGCCCACCTGGGTCTGGTGTCAGGCATCATCGCGCAGGGCCAGGCCTATGGCCGCAGCGGCCTGGGTGCGGGCAAGCGGGTGCAGGTGGAGTTCGTCTCCGCCAATCCGACCGGCCCGCTGCACGTGGGGCACGGGCGTGGTGCGGCCTATGGGGCCGCGGTGGCGGATCTGCTGGAGGCGATCGGCTTCGATGTGCATCGTGAGTACTACGTCAATGACGCCGGCAGGCAGATGGATATCCTGGCAACCTCCATCTGGCTGCGCTATCTGGAGCTGTGCGGCGAGGATCTGCCGTTTCCGAGCAACGGCTACAAAGGCGATTATGTATGGGACATCGCCGCCACCCTGCACCGGGAGCACGGCGACGTCTACCGTCACACCTGCGACGAAGTGTTTGCGGACATTAGCGCGGACGAGCCCGCCGGCGGCGACAAGGAACTTCATGTAGACGATCTGATCGCGCGCGCCAAACATCTGTTGGGCGACAATCGCTACCGCTACGTGTTTGAACTGGGCCTCAATACCATAGTGGACGACATTCGCGACGACCTGTCCCTGTTCGGCGTGGACTATCAGGAGTGGTATTCGGAACGCAGCCTGACCGAGAGCGGCGCGGTGAACAAGGTCATCGAACGCCTGCGCGCCGCCGGACAGGTGTACGAGAAAGCCGGTGCCCTGTGGTTCCGCTCCACCGGATTTGGCGACGAAAAAGACCGTGTGGTGGTGCGCGACAACGGCCAGACCACCTATTTTGCATCTGATATCGCCTATCACCTGGACAAGCTGGAACGCGGTTTCGACCGGGTCATAGACGTTTGGGGAGCGGATCACCATGGCTACGTACCTCGGGTGAAGGCTGCCCTGACCGCACTGGGCGAAGACCCCAAGCGCCTGGACGTGCTGTTGGTGCAGTTCGCGATCCTCTACCGCGGCGGCGAGAAAGCGCAGATGTCCACCCGTTCCGGCGAGTTCGTCACCCTGCGTGAACTGCGCAAGGAAGTGGGACGCGACGCCGCCCGGTTCTTCTACGTGATGCGCAAGTGCGAGCAGCACCTGGACTTCGACCTGGACCTGGCAAAATCCCAGTCCGCGGACAACCCGGTCTATTACGTGCAGTATGCCCACGCCCGCATTGCCAGCGTTTTCCGCCAGGCGGTGGAGAAGGGCATACCTGCCGAACCCACCCCGGGCAGCGCCAACCTGGAACGGCTCAACGAGGCCCACGAACGGGCCATGCTCAAGACCCTGGCCCGCTATCCGGAGGTGCTGGAGTCCGCCGCTCTCAATGAGGAACCGCATCAACTCACCCACTATCTGCGTGAACTGGCCAATGACTTCCACACCTATTACAACGCCCACCAGTTCCTGGTGGATGATGCACAATTGCGCGATGCCCGTCTCAAGCTCATTCTGGCCGCCCGCCAGGTATTGAGAAACGGCCTCAACCTGCTCGGGGTCTCGGCTCCAGAGAGCATGTGATGACCAAGGACTACAAGGGGCGGGCACAGCCCAAGGACAAACCAGCGCCTAAGCGAAACTGCATCTTCTGGTTTATTTCCGGTGCCCTGCTGGGAGCCTTCGCCGTCGGATTGTTGTGGCTGCAACTGGATCCGGCGCTGATCCGCAGCGGCGCCAAACTGGACGACAAAATGGTGCCGCGCCCCAAAGTGGACCAGAATCAGCCCCCGCCGGCCTCTGGTCTGGACACATTCGAATACGCGGGTATTCTGGAAAACCTGGAGGTACTGGTTACCGCCGACGAGGCAGTGGCGCCGCCGCCCAAACCGAAGCCCGAGGCAAAGCCCAAACCGGAACCTGCCCGGGTAGCTGAAGCGGCACCGCCCGCAGCGAAAAAGCAGCCGGCTGCCAAACACGATGCCTGGGTATTGCAGATCGGCTCATTCCGCAAGGCCGCCGATGCGGAGAAACTCAAGGCGCGCCTTGCCTTCATGGGCATTGAGACGCGCATCCAGCGCATCGTCATCAATGGCAAGGACACTTTCCACCGGGTGCGCTCCGGTCCTTATCACAAGCAGAAGGAACTGGACCAGGTGAGACAACTGCTGACCCGCAACAAAATAAAATCCATTGTGGTCAGATGGGTGAACTGAAAAAATCGATTCGGTGAATCGATTTTTTCAGTGAACGCCCGGCAAGGAAGCCGGGCCGGATC
>RRYU01002609.1_pt1 | contig 14262 bp, 11 predicted proteins | sample 2162651 | NCBI WGS metagenome assembly RRYU01 (sample SAMN10267283, study PRJNA491782) | microbial mat metagenome | isolation source: biomat in the production well | place: Japan: Minami-Kanto gas field, natural gas well KTG3 | collected 2017-06 | reverse complement strand
TCTGGAATAATTTTATCTTGAAGTTTTAAATATGTAACATTGTAAAGTTCTGCTAAAAGTGTACCCAGCTTTTCGTCTGACATTAGCTCTCTTTTTGTAATTAGCTCTTCAAGAGATATTTTGTATGTTTCGGCGTTTTTTACTAGAGTATTTAAAGTTGTTTCATTAATTAGGCCTTGTGCTATGATTGCATTTTCTAAAACTTTATTATCTATTGCCATGTTTGTTTTTGTTTTTGTTTTTTTTGTTCTTGTTATTTTAGCACATTTTGCCTTTAATTTAAAGCCTAATAGCTAAGTTTTCTTCTAGTTTATGCACAGATTGTTGTACTAGTTTTTTATACAAGTTTTCTATTTCTTCAAATTCACTATCAGATATTTTGTTTTTAAAGTGTTGCCTTAAGTCTGTTTTGCTCTTTATTGTGCCTTTTTGTGCGATTGTGTTTGCGGTTTGTTGTAAAAAATCTTTTACAGTTTTTGTGCATATAAATGCCTTTAATAAATCATAAAGCTCAGATAAAAACTGTGTAATATCTGGAATCTCACGTTTAGTGTTTGCAATAAATGCGTATATTTTGGTGATATCGCTGGCATGTCCTCTTGTATTTTCTAGATCTAAAAACCCACTTTCGTGCAATAATAGGTTTTCCGTGCAGTAACCAATTAATAAATCCAATATACGTGCAACAATGCCTTCATTATTTAATTTGTGGCAGTTTTTAAATACTGCTTTTTGTGTGTTGTTTTTTCCAAGTTTACTAAATTTATAAATTGAAAGTTTTTTTGGTGAGATACATGCAAGTGGTAATGCTAATGTCTGTGTGACTTTTTCAGAAAAAGGACTTAGAAAAATTTCGTGTATGTCTGGTGTGTGGGGATTTAGGATGCGAGTTAGTAAATGCCCTGCCTCATGATAAGTCATTATTTCTCGTATTAAATGTAATTTTTCAGGATTTTTATCGGGATTTATTTCTTCTATCGCTGAAATTAAAATGGCTTTAATTAGTTGTAAAATTGTATTTACTTTGGGTGATATTGTATTTTTTACCTCAATATCCCTACTTGCTGGGATTGCGATGCTTGCTGCAGATTTTAATTTCATAAAAAAAATTGGTGTTTTTAAGAGAATGAAAGTATCATTTTTAAGTTAAAAAATAAAGTATATGAAAATTGCTATTTTAGGTGCTGGGGCTGCGGGAATGATGGCGGCAGCTGTGATTTGTGAAATTTCTGGGGAAAATGAAGTTTTTTTGTATGAGAAAAATGCAATTTTAGGTCGCAAGGTAAGGATTTCTGGAGGTGGTCGATGTAATTTAACAACTGGTTTTACTGACATCAAAAATATTTTAAAAAACTATCCTCGTGGTCATAGTTTTATAAAGTTTGCGATGTACACCTATGCTCCGGCCTATATCCGCGAGTGGTTTGAAAACCATGATTTGCCTCTAAAAGTAGAGGATGATGGTCGTGTTTTCCCTGTTTCTGATAATTCTGATGATGTAATTGAGGTTTTTGAAAAAATATTTGATCAAAATGCTTGTGAAGTTAATTTAAAAACTACTGTGAGTTTTATGACTAAAAAGGGTGATAAATTTCAAATTGAGTTTGAAAACATGGAGAAACAAGTTTTTGATAAAGTTATACTATGCTTAGGTGGACAGGCTTTCCGTCATACTGGATCTACTGGAGATGGGTATAGTTTTGCAGAATCATTAGGACATACTATTACGCCTCTCTCCCCTAGTTTAAATTCTTTTTTGGCAAAGGATTCTTGGATTTCTGAATTAAAAGGTGTGAGTTTTCAGAGTTTGGGATTTAAATTTGTAGTTGATAAAAATAGCTATACTGCTGTGGGACCTGCAATATTAACACATAAAGGCATAAGTGGGCCTGCAATTTTCAAGCTTAGCTCTATGGCGGCGCATGATCACTATAGCGTTGAGAAACCTGCGTATCTTTACATAGATTTTTTGATTAGATTTACATATATTTCTTTGAATTGTGAATTAAAATCTCGAATTGAGCACAATCCAAAAAAGAGCGCGCTTAATCTGCTACATGGATTGTTGCCAAAATCATTGATAAAAAAATTACTAAGTTTGTCAGATATTCCCGAAGATATAAATACTTGTGAGATTTCTAAAGACTCTATAAACAAGCTCATAGAGCGCATAAAAAACTCAAAAATAAAAATAACTGGCCGTGGTAGTGGCGATGAATTTGTAACTGCTGGCGGAGTGAACTTAAGTGAAATTGATCCTAAGACTATGGAGTCTCGGATATGTCCTGGACTATTTTTTGCAGGTGAAATTTTGGATATTGATGCTTTTACTGGTGGATTTAACCTACAATCAGCTTGGGCTACTGGGCGTTTGGCTGGTGAGTCGGCTATAATCCGACACTTTAAAACCCCACTTTTATATTGATTTTCGTGGGGTTTAAAAGCCTCTTGTTTTACTATGGCGTGAATAGTTATATCAATAAAAGATTAAATTTTTTTAAATTTTTTCTAAAATATTTGAGGCCTAGATATACCTTAAATTCAAAACTGTAAGATGCTCCAAATTGTACATTTACTGTTTTGGTGTTTGGATGTTTTGGTGTTAATTGGAGTATCTTACAATTTTCTAAAAAAAGGTACCTTGGGTTGGCTCCCTAATAAACTGTTATATATTTTTAATTTCTGGACCGGTGCAATATTTTTGTATATATAAAAAATGTTACAGGTTGGGGATTTCTGGATTGTTGGTTTCTAGGTTTTGGGGTTTTATTCTGTTATCTCTAATATGCGATCTACTCTAAATATGTGGGGTTTATTGGTTTCTGTGCAGTAGGCTTCTACTCCTATAAAGTCTTTGCCTTGGACTTGCATTTGGCCTATTGCTTTTACTTTGATTTTTTTATGTAAAATTTTGTCGATTGAGTTTAGGTATTTGATTTCTAATGTTTCTCCAAAGTCGATTGAGTCCTCTATCCTTTTTACTTTTAGTTCTAAAGGCATTGCTGTTCTTGATTCGTTAAATTGATGTTTGATAAAAAATCTTATTATTTCCTTATCCATCCATATGTGGCGTTTTTGGATTGGTTTTTTTAAAATTATGCCTTCCAAGCTTGTGCAGCGACTAAGCGCAACGTATATCTGACCATGTGCAAAAGTCCCCCTGCCAATATCAATAATCACGTCATCAAATGTCTTTCCTTGGCTCTTGTGAATAGTTACTGCCCAGGCTAATCTAACTGGATATTGTGTAAAGGAACCTGTGACTTCGGTGTCAATTTTTTGTGTTTTTTCGTTGAAAAAGTAGCGGTGAATATTCCAGGAGTGCTTGCCGATTTTTATCTTTTTGCCGCTGTTTAGGGTTATGTGTAAAACGTGTTCGTCCTCTAAAAAGTCATACTCTATATCTGTAATTTTGCCTATTGATCCGTTTACCCATCTGACCATTGGATCATTTGAGAGCATCATGATTTGTGCGCCAATTTTTAGCTCTAGCTCCATTTTTGTTGGAAGTGTTTTTTTGGTGAATTTTCCGTCTAGTTCACCTTCGAAAGTTTCGATTTCGGTTTCTAATTTTGCAAGTTCTAATGAGTTTTTTTTATCTGCTTCGGCGTTTGTTGTGTTGAGCGTGATTATAAATTTATCTTCTGGCTCTACAAAGTTTGGAATGTAGCGTTGGTTTAATTCTTCTAAATCACTTGCAACAAGCGTATTGTCGCGGACTTTATTTAGGATATTTATAAACTTGTTGTCCTTTTGACGGTAGATTTTTTTGAGCTCAATTATTTGAATATTTAGCTGGTCAAAAATCTTTGAAGAAAATAAATATGGACTTGCATACTGAGTGCTAAATACTTCGCGTTCCTCCTTGCCTGAGACAACTGGGGGTAACTGATATAGATCGCCGATAAAGACCATCTGTACACCTCCAAACGGCTGTAAATGATTATTGTGATAGTGCTTGAGTGCCGCGTCGATAGAGTCCATCAGATCAGCCCTAAGCATTGATGCCTCATCGATCACAATCATGTTGAGTTTTTGGATGAGGCTTGCCTGTTTTTTTGAGACTTGGTGCTCCAGGATTTTATCTGGCGTAATATTTGGCGGGATCTTAAAGAATGAATGAATTGTTTGTCCTTTTACGTTAAGTGCCGCCACTCCAGTTGGTGCTAGTACTGCTATGTTTTTTTTACTTTTATGTCTGAAATAATCCAAAAATGTGGACTTACCGGTTCCGGCTTTTCCAGTTATGAAGATATGGTTTTTTGTGTTTTCTAAAGTTTTAAATGCGAATGCAAAATCTTCGTTTATTTCTATCTTAGGTTTTTCTGATTTATTTTTAGTCATAGATTGTGTCGAGTTCTGCCAGTTGCTTTTCGGCTAGATTTTTTCCGAAGTTAAATTCTAATATTGTCCTTTTATCTTTGACTCTATTTTTGTTGATTTTTATTAACTTATCCATCTCTCCTAAGTCGTCTTTTTCAAGTTTATTTTTGTTTAATAGTTCTAGTGCAGGAACTATGTCTACTGATAATTTTGAAAGATAATTAAAGTCTAAGTTTTCTGATTGTTTTGTTTCTTTAGCTAAGAATCTTTGGATATTTTTTGTTGCTATCATCTTGTCTACGTTGATAGAACTTACGACTGTTAGGGCTGTTAAACCTAATATAAGTGTTAGGTAAAAATATTTTCTAAACTCTAGTTGAATAATAACGCTTATAAATCCTAATGCTAAAATTGCTAGTGCTAGGTAGATGAACCATTCTACATATAGTCTTAAAATTGTGTAGCCATATGTGTGTTGATAGACATTCATCCTTTTTAGGGCGGATAGTGCGATGACTGCTACTAAAACTATTAATAAGCTTTGTAGGCCAGTGACTACTTTGTTTGTGCCATGATGTGAGAGTGAACGATAAATAAAGCCTATCATTAGTCCTGCTAGTGCGATAACCCATGTTAATTCAAAAAATCCGCTTCTTGCATATTTTGCAAAAGTTATGCCACTGTCTAGGACAAAATCTACATCTCCAAATAGATATTTAACTTGAATAAATACAAATAATAGAAAAAGTATATTTACTAATGTTAAAACTACTGTGGTGATTGTGTGGTCGATTTTTAATACGTTAGTAAAGCGCTCCTGCATAGTATGGCCTGTGCCCATCAATGCGTAGAAAAATCCGCTTAAAAATAACCAAACTATGCTTATGCGAAATAATGTTTCAACGGTTTTTTCGCTAATTTCAAAATTAAAGATGTTTTGCATCCACTCTGCAAAAACTGCATCAGCACTAATAAAAAATAGTCCAAACATAAGTAAAATTGGTATTGAAAGTACAACTCCGATTACTATTTTTTTAAGCTTTTCTGAGTTTGTATTTTTTTTGTGTACCATAATATCGGCAAATACGTAGTTTAACTTTTCTAGTGCTAAGAAGGCATTCCTTATAATAGGGACTCTAAGTAAGGCAAATTTGATTTTGTTTGGGTTTCTGATAGTTAATAGAATGGAGAAAAGTAAAAGTAATACCACTATAAATATTGGCAATCCTTTTGTTACTAATTGGTTGTTGTATAATAGGATGTCTAGCGCCATAACTCCAACGGGAATTAATAGTCCTAGTGCCCATGGGTTTCGAAAGTGATTTGTGGCTTTTGTTATTAATATAAATCCTGTGGTATAAATTAGGGTTAAAAGTACGAATCCAAGTCCTAATTCTACCTTCCAAAAAAATGTGTCGAACATAATTGCCAACAGTAAAGCAAATGCTAAAAATATTAGACGAAATGATCTTTTTGACTGAAGCATGCTCATAGTTATTTTGATTAAAATTTATGGGCAATGCGTATTGTATAGGATGTGGAAAAGATTTACAAATGTGTGTATAGTTTGGTGGAATAAAAAAATAATTAAATATAATGGCGGACTCAATACAATGTGATAAATGCGGACACGAGATAAGTCTGGACCTTGCTTTAAAGGATAAAGTTGAAGAAAAAATCAGAGAAATGAGAGGGGCGTTTGAAAAAGAAAAAAAACTATTTGAGGATAAGCAACGTGAATTTGACCAGACTCTTAAGGCAAAATTGGAGGAAAAAATGGAGGTGGAAAAACGTAAAATTTGGGAATTGGCTAAAGAAAAGGCTAACGAAAAATTTACAGTTGAAATGAAAGATTTGAAAGAATCTTTAGTTGAAAAAGAAAAAAAAGTAACTGAAATGCAGGAGGCTGAGCTAAAACTTCGCAAAAAAACTCGTGAACTTGAGGATAAGGAAAAAAATATGAAGCTTGATCTTGAAAGGCAGCTTGATGAAGAAAAGAGAAAAATCGAAATAAGTGCTAAGCAAAAATTTGAAGAGGAGATGAAAATTTTGGTTGAAAAGGAGAAGGTTAAATCAGATGAAGAGTCCAGGTTAAAAATACTTGAGAGAGATAAACAATTGGAGCAACTCAAGAGGACCATTGAAGATTTAAAGCGTAAAAGTGAGCAGGGGTCTATGCAAATACAGGGAGATGTGCAAGAAAATGACCTTAAGAGAATTTTGGAACAGGAGTTTCCAATTGATGTAATCGCTGATGTGCCTACTGGGGTGCGTGGGGCAGATTTAATTCAAACTGTTAAAAATAAATTGGGTCAAAAAAGTGGAACAATTATATGGGAGAGTAAAAATACTAAATCTTGGACACATGACTGGCTTAAAAAATTAAAAGATGATCAGGCGCTGATAAAGGCGGATGTTGCTGTTTTAATATCAAAGGTTTTGCCTGATGGAGTTGAGAGTTTTAAATTTATAGAAGGTGTATGGGTTTGTGATTATAAGTCGGCACTTGATTTGACTGCGGCGCTTCGTATGCAGATGATTGAAGTTTCTTCGCTTAAGTCCTCTATGGTTGGGCGTGATGAAAAAATGGAGGTTTTGTATAACTATCTGGGTTCTGCACAGTTTAAAAATAAGATTGAAAATATTGTGCGGGCTTTTCAGAGTCTTAAGGATGAATTGGAAAGAGAAAAAAGGTCTTTTCAAAGGATTTGGTCTAGACGTGAAAAGGAAATTGAAAGAGTGATGACAAATACTGTGGGAATGTATGGTGATTTAGAGGGATTGATTGGTGGACACTTGGCGCCAATTGATATGCTGGAGCTTGAGGATGGCGAGTAGTAGTTGATTTTTGGACTTCGTTGTGCTACAATTTGTGGATCTCTTATTTTTGAGGTCCTTTTTTTTTCAATTTTTTTAAGTAAATTATGAAAATAGTATCTGAAATTAAGTTGGGTGATGCATTGATGAGAGCTAGCTTAGAAAATCTAAATGATGCTCAATTAAAGACTTTGATTGAAATAGCTGTAGAGCAAGTTTTGATTGGATATAGCGAGTCTTGTGAATCAAAAGTTGATTTTACAAATAGTCTTACAGCACCTCAACTAAGAGATATTCAACACATTGTATTCCAAAATACAACGACGGTTGTTAAAGAAATTTACCAATATAGAAGTCCGTTAAATACTGATGCTGACAATATTATCAAAAATCTTATTTTAAAAATTGCTTCGCATGTAGTTTATAATTTTTATGTGGAATACACTAGCGGAATAAGTCCGATTAGTGAGCTTGCTCATACACATGTTGGAAAAAAATTTATCAAGGACTTGGTGGAAAATAAAAGTAATTTTTGCTGGGTGCTTGTAGATATTGACTATCTTGGAGCTTATAATCATGCGCTTGGGATAGATCCTACCGATAGGATGATTAAAAATCTTGGTAATTTATTAAAAACAAATATTAGAACTGAGGAAGCTGATGGCAATAATGATGCAATTTTTCATGGAAGGGGTGATAAATTTTGGATACTTGCAAATGGTGTGGATCTAAAAAATGGTTTGGTGTTTTCTAAACGTTTACTAAAAAGTATTTTAAACACGCCGATTCCCCTATCGATTTCGTATGATAATGTTGCGGAAATTAAAAAACTAAAAAATACTATAAATAAGGCTAAGGCAAATGGCGTTTTAGAGGATTGTGATGATCAGGCATGTAAAATTGTGGATCATATACTTGATCAGATTGATTATGATGATGTGCCAATACGCCGATTTGCGGATAAAAATAGCAATGTATTTATGATTAATTTACCGCTAAGTTGTAGTTTGAGTGTTGTGGAATTTAATCCCGAAGTTGAAAAATATAATACAATATCTGATGAGGATATTGTTGATATTTTGAGGGATTCTATCTATAAGGTGGATGCGCTTAAAAAATCTGGGCGTAGATCTAGTGCCATAGCTTATGATCATGTTAATCAACTTTTTTATAAGCTGACAGATACGGGAGAAATGATGCATATTCCAAATTTGTTTTAGCTGTGAGCTGTGATAAAATAAAATTATGAAAAAAACTAATGGTGTCATACAAGGACTTGTTAGCACAACTTTAAGTCTTGCTGGAGCTGTTCCGGTTGGGATTATTCAAGGTATTGCACCTAGGGGAAGCAGTGTTGATAATTATATTTCGGAGCATAGGGATAGTATTAGAAAGGTTGTTGGAGCGGGTGTGCTTGCTGCTTTTATTTTTTAGATAAATTTAAAATGTCTATTTCAAAAATTGTTAAGCCGAGGATGGGTAAAAATATTTTTCATCCTTCTATTCATTTGTTTACAAACTATTGGCTGGCTGATCAAGTTACGGTTGCTGCTAAGGGTATAAAAAAGTTGATTTTTGGTGATGAAAATGCGGCGACTTACTATAAAGGCCCTGATGGTTGTGCTCAATTGGCAGTGCAAACGGAGTTTACTGTGAGTGAATTTAGCTCGCATAGTAAAGTTTCTGATGCTTTTGATTTATTGGATCAAAGACTGGATGCTTTATTTGATGAGGGTATTGCTGTACATCTTTTATTGCCTGTACATGATTTGCCTGCTGATAACTGGCAAGGTGTAGATTGGAATGCTTTGAAGACTGACTGGCCTGGTGCTACATTCGATCCTTATCAACCGTTTATAAATGATACGGTTAATGGAAATAAGTGTGGATATGATGTTGTTTCTGAGTTTTTTCACAAACCTATAATTGAGCATTTGATTGAGACAGGGCGCATGCAAAATTTGGCTGTAATATATTTGATGAATGAATTTGGATATCCTTCAAATACAATTTTGGACTCTGCGGATAATTGGGGTGGAGCTGGAAATTGGATGGAAATTAGGGCTGAGGCGCTTGCAAATACAGCAGAGAGAATTTTGAGTAATGGACGAAAATTTGCGGTATCTACAGTGCCTGTTGGTTTAAAATTTGCAACGCTGACTAGTCAAAATACTGGATGGACTCCTCGCTCTAAAGATTATCCTGATCAATTAGCAAATATATTGGGGTTGATGTCAGAAAATAAGGATGTATTTGCGTTTGATTTGTATTTTACAGAAGATGATTTATATGATGAATCTGATAGAAATAGGATTGAACCATTTTTGTCGATGTTTGAGCTGGGATTCTTTGAAATTGGAGAGTCTGGTTTATTGTGTAAAGGTGGACCTGGACAATTTGAGCAGGGTTCAAGAACTAGTTCAAAGGATATTGTAGGTGCTTGTGATTACTGGTCAGAAGCGCAGGGTTATAATTTGTTTGCGTGGAATGTTTCGAGTCCGGATCAAGGATGTTATTCTATTACTAATGCAAGTGGAGTTACTTTTTCTGATGCTGAAGGGGAAGGTATTGGTATATGGGATCTATTTATTAGGGCAACCGGAAATGAAGATAAACTAATCCTTCCAAGAGGTTTAAAAGCTTTTTTTATACTGCACTTTGTGGTGGATATGATTTTTGCTATACCACTTATGTTTTTTCCTCATGAAACTTTGAGTTTGTTTGGTATGAATGTTGCAGGTACGCTATTTCCTAGGCTTGTTGCTGCAGCCTTGTTTGGAATTGGTGGTATTTCGTTTTTGGCACATAGTGCTGATAAGGAATCTTATAAAAACTTACTGACTATGAAAAACATATGGTCAATATCTGCTCTTATTGCAATTACACTAGCAATTGTTGAACTAAATAGTTATTCATCCAGACCTTTTTACTCTATGCTACTAGTATTTTTTACGTTTTTTGCTTTTGCTATTGTTTGGATTTATTATAGGTGGAAGATTTCTAAATAATTGAAATAAGTTTTATAATTATTATGTGTCCTACATATAGGATTAGGGAGTGCTTTCCTATAATAGAGAGTGTTTTGTTGTTTGAAAAAACTATGTTTGTTAGGTAGTAAATTGCAAAAATTTGTATGGTGATAAGTATATCGTATAGACCTACATAGTATGTTACGTATGTACATAAAATTGTAAGGATTAGTGCAATTAGGATTTTACTGTTTTTAAAATAATCAATACTTTTGTGTATTGAAAATTTTTCTGCTGCGAAAAATCCGATAAGTCCGTAGATAAGAAATATGAGATTGTAGTAAAATACATTTAGGTAATTGAGGATTAAGAATGATGCAATGAGTATTAATAGTGATATTTTTGCAGGTAGTTTTTTGATGTCAAAAAGGTTGCTTAATAGTATTAATATGGCCATTGGAAATAAAATTTCGAAGGAAAATATTTCCTGACTGCCGGCTATAAAATCTATTACAGTGAATTGTTTTGAAAGGAAATTTGGAATGTTGAATACTAAAAATATTGCTAGTAGTTTTGCTGCAATCATCAGCTTCTTTATGCCCCTATTTCCTAAAAACTGTGAAAGTATTATTCCTAAAAATAAAATAAATCCAGCAGGAACCCAATAAAAAATTTCTTGATTAAAACTTATGGATGTTAAGTTGGCTAGAACGTGGAAGATTATCATCCCAATCACAAGAACTCCCCTGAAAATGTCATATGATAGTATTCTTTTTTTCATGTATGAAAGTTACCCTAGCTTTGCATTTTTATAAACATAAATTTCTGTTTTTAATTAATACTGTTGTATTTATGTTTTATATTTGATATCATATACCTATACCCTAGGTAATGGTATAAATAATTATAACTTAAACTATGGCACACAACGTAAACAAAGTATCAATTGCAATGAAAAAAGCCCGCAGCTTAACCGATAAGGTTATGGAAATGCTGGAGAAAGATAAATACTGCATTGATGTTATTCAGCAAAATCTTGCTATAATTGGGCTTTTGAGATCGGCCAATAAATCTCTTTTAGAAGGCCATATGAAACATTGTGTGAAAGATGCAGCCAAAGCTGGCAATTCTACAAAACTGGATAATGTTATGGAAGAATTGATGCTAGTTATAGATCTTGCACAGAAAAAATAAAAATTAAAAACTAAAGAATTATGAGTAAAACTATACATATAAAAGGTATGCATTGTGTGAGCTGTGAGATTTTGCTTGAAAAGGAGCTTATGAAATTGGAGGAGATAGATAAATGTCATATTTCGCATCGAAAAGGTACACTAAATGTTGTTTGTAAGGGAGAAATGCCTTATGCAAAAATTGAAGATGTTGTTGAAAAATGTGGATATCATATTTCTAAAAAAGATGAGCAAACATATAAAAAAGAAAAAAAATCTCTGGAATATTATTTACTAATGTTTTTGATTTTTGTGGTGGTGGGTAATTTTGTTTATATGCTTAGGAGTTTTGAGATTACTAAGTTTTTTCCTGAAGTGGGAGATAATGTTGGTGTTTTAATTGCTCTATTGCTTGGTGTGGTTGCTTCACTTTCGACCTGTCTTGTGCTTGTGGGGGGTCTTGTTTTGAGTTTTGGTAATATGTATAAAGTTGGGGAGGATAAAAAGCATCCGTGGCTATCAAGATCGCTCCCCCATGTTTATTTTCATATAGGCCGTATTGTTGGATTTGGCTTGCTTGGTGGACTTTTGGGAATGCTGGGGAGTAAGATTAATTATTCTATTTCATTTACTGGGTATATCACTATTGTGGTTGCTTTAGTGATGTTATACATAGGTCTGCAAATACTTGGGTTTTTACCTAGTATTACTAAGCTTGGTTTTCATTTACCAAAGGGTTTTTCAAAAAAAATCCATAGTCTACAAGAAAGTAATCATCCATTAACTCCTATGATTATTGGTGTGCTTACGTTTTTGTTGCCTTGTGGTTTTACTCAGTCTATGCAGCTTGCTGCTGTTGCCTCAGGTAATTTTTGGACGGGTGCGATTATAATGTCAGCGTTTGCGGTGGGTACTTTCCCAGCTCTATTTTCTTTGGGAATTGGATCGTCATTTGCGAGTAAAAATAAATTTGGGATATTTAACAAAGTCGTTGGTGTTGTTGTGATTTTCTTTGCTTTGTATTCTCTTAATTCTGGATTGGTACTTTCTGGTGCTAATTTTTCGATAGATTTTTGGAATGTTGGATCTACGGGTATCGAATCATCTATTGAGGATAATGTACAGGTGGTAAAAATGGATGTTGATTGGACTTTTGTACCTAATGAATTTGTGATTAAAAATGGTGTGCCTGTTAGATGGGAAATAAATGGAGTAAATGTTTCGGGTTGTACAAATGAGGTGGTAATTCCAAGTCTAAATATAAGTAAAAAAATTGATAGTGGCATAAATATTATTGAATTTACTCCTGAAAAAGTGGGTACAATTCCGTTTAGTTGCTGGATGGGAATGCAGGGTGGCAAATTTATTGTTGAGGATTAATTTAACTTAAAAATATATGATGACTGTAAACTTAAAAATAACGGGTATGACTTGCTCGAGTTGTGCAAAACTTAATGAGTCAACTATTCTGGGGGTTGAAGGTGTAACAAGTGCTAAGGTAAATATTGCCAATAATAAGGCACAGGTTGAGTTTGATGAGGATAAAACTGGAGTTGAGGCCATAATTAAAGCTGTTGTAGGCGCTGGGTATGGTGCTTTTGAAATAACAGGTAAGGATCCTAGCTTGGATCTTGAAAATAAGAAGGAGGCAAAAGTTGCTCGGAATAGATTTATTGGATCGGCAGTTTTTACTTTGCCTGTTTTTTCTATGATGTTTTTACCTGATCTTTTGCCGATGTGGGGATATGCTGCGTTGACTGCTGTAGTTGTGTTTGTGTTTGGTTTTCATTTTCATAAAGTTGCGGCAAAGAAGCTAATTCGTTTTACTTCAAACATGGATAGTTTGGTTTCGCTTGGTACCCTTTCGTCGTTTTTTTATAGTATTTGGGCGATGTTTGCTGGTTATCATGTATATTTTGAGGCTGCAGCTGCAATTATTACGCTAATAAACCTTGGTAAGTGGCTTGAGGCCCTTAGTAAAGGTCGTGCAAGTGATGCACTTAAAAAGTTAATGGAATTGGGTTCTAAAAATGCACGGGTTATTAGAGATGGTAAGGAATTTGAAATTGCAATTGAAGATATTAAAATTGCTGATATTTTGCATGTTAAGGCTGGTGAAAAAATCCCCTTGGATGGAAAAATTGTTTCTGGGCAGGCTTCTTTGGATGAAAGTATGCTTACTGGTGAGAGTCTTCCTGTTGATAAAAAAGAGGGTGATGGAGTTTTTGGAGCTACGCTTAATCAAAATGGTAATCTTAAAATTGAGGTAACTAAAGAAGCTGGTGATACTGTGCTTTCGCATATTATAAATATGGTTGAGGAGGCACAAATGTCTAAAGCTCCTATTCAAAAACTGGCTGACAAGATTTCTAGTATATTTGTACCTACGGTGATAATGATTGCTTTAGTTACGTTTGCAGTATGGATGATTGTTACTGGTGATATTGAATCTAGTATTTTGCCAGCGGTTGCGGTGCTTGTGATTGCATGTCCTTGTGCTCTTGGTTTGGCTACACCTACTGCAATTATGGTGGGAACGGGTGTTGGTGCTAAGAATGGAATACTTATTAAAAATGGTGAAACTCTTGAAAAATCTAATAAAATAGATGTAGTTGTATTTGATAAAACAGGGACCTTGACTGAGGGAAAACCTAAAGTTACTGATGTTGTTGCTTTTGATTTTGATGAAAAAAAACTTATTAAAATTTCTTATAGTTTGGCAAAAATGTCTAATCATCCACTATCTGAGGCTATTGCAAAATTTGGAGAAGAGAGTGATTCTACAAAAGCTGAAGTAAATGAATTTAAAGAAATTAGAGGCAAAGGCGTTATGGCTAAATGTAAGGGGCATGGAGATGTAATAATTCTTGGTAATGAAAAAATTCTTAAAGACAATGATGTTGAGTTAAGTGATGAGCATAAATCTCTAGTTCAAAAATTATCGCATGAGGGTAAATCTCCAATATTTGTGTCTCATGGTG
>RRYU01004810.1_pt1 | contig 14324 bp, 7 predicted proteins | sample 2162651 | NCBI WGS metagenome assembly RRYU01 (sample SAMN10267283, study PRJNA491782) | microbial mat metagenome | isolation source: biomat in the production well | place: Japan: Minami-Kanto gas field, natural gas well KTG3 | collected 2017-06 | reverse complement strand
TCTGCGAGCATCTGGGGATGGGTTCCGAGACGTCTCACGAACAAGTTATCGACCGTGTGCTACTGGAACGCCCACGTTGGACCGCCATCCGCGCGGAAGTTCAGCGCGCCTTCAACGCGCGGCTCAACGAGCACAATCTAGCCACCGGTACCTGGAAGGTTGGTGACACACCTGTTGACCGCCTGCTCGGCAAGGAGCTGTGCGTTCTGGTCTGGGCCGTCGAGCGGGTGGACCCGGATAAGATCCGCATTGCTGTACGCAATTGGCTCGCCCTGCGGCCGGAGGAACGCTGGTGGCTGTTTGGCATGACCGCCATCACCACTGGCGGCATCGGAGATGCAGACAAGGGCTGGCGGGTTGCGCTGCGCTATGCACTGGGTGACGTGGCGCAGAACGAATTGATGAAGACGAGGCTGTTGGGGCGAAAGGAAAGCAGTGACGAGCACAGCGTCAACTTGGGACTCTTCGATTGAGCGCGAGAAAAACATCAATGACACAGTCTGCCTCGCAGAAGGCACAGGCTCGGTTAGCCTCCGCCCCAAATGCTAACCTGGAGCCCTTCTCCCTCAAGGACGCCCCGGCTCTGATCGAGGCGGTCTTTCCGGCCCAGAAGATCTCGTTCGAGGCCCAGCGCGAGCGCAAGGCCGGCGCGGGGCAGACATTGACGGCACTGGGGTCCTACTGGAAGGGCCGCAAACCGCTGATCCTGGTAAGGGCCATCGTGCTTGGAAGCCTGCTGCCTCAAACGGAAGATCCCGAGAAGGACCTGGAGATTTTCGAGAAACTGATGGCTTTCGACAACGGCAGTCTGGCGCGTCGAGCGCCTAAAATGCCCATGGCAGAAATCGTTCGCAGGCTTACACTGGAGTCACCATGGGACTACTTCAGTGTGTTTTACGAGGGAAAATCTGTCCCCGAAAAGGACATGGTGTACATGGAATGTATGAGTTTCCCGTATGAACCCGACGACTATCCAGGCCTAAGCATCCGCTGGCGGCGCGACATTGACGAATACGACAAGCTTGATCTTCTGGCCATGGTGTTAGCGACTTACCCGACTTACGAAGAACGCGCCGGCATCTGTAAGCGCCCGGAGGAAATGGATCAGATTGCCCTCTACGCCCCTGTCTGGCCGGCTCTGAATGCACATCTGGACCACCTGGGCATTGATGCCCATTCACACCAGGAGTTGGTAGAGCAACTGGGCATCCTGCGCTATGGCCACCGTCCACGTGTAGGGGATACCTTCTGCGGTGGCGGCTCCATCCCGTTCGAGGCTGCCCGGCTGGGTTGCGATGTATATGCCTCGGACCTCAATCCCATCGCCTGCATGTTGACATGGGGGGCGCTGAACATCATTGGCGCTTTACCCGAAAAACGCGCTGAGATCGAGTGGGCGCAGCGCGAGGCGGCTGAGGCGGTAAATCGAGAGATCACGGCGCTTGGCATAGAGCACGATAGCAACGGGAACAGGGCTAAGGCGTACTTGTATTGTTTGGAAGGGTTGGACAAAGAAACAGGTTGGCGAGTGCCGATGGCGCCGGGTTGGGTGATATCAAAGACACGCAGTGTCATTGCGAAGCTAGCTCCCGACTATGCACACAAGCGGTTTGATATCCAGGTCATAACTGGCGCCTCCGCTGATGAAATGAAGACTGCAGAGCAGGGCACTGTGCGCAACGGTAATCTGGTCTACGAACTCGATGGCAAGACCTACTGTACGCCAATCAAGACCCTACGCGGGGACTTTCGTGATGACGACGGAAATACCGTCAATCGTCTACGTCGCTGGGAATTGTACGATTTTAATCCGCACTCAGATGATTTGTATCAGGAGAGGTTGTATTGCGTTCAATGGATGGCTGCAGAGACACTAGATAAGTTCCGACCAACCACATATTTCGCTTCGGTGACAATAGAGGATTTGGAACGCGAGCGTCAGGTGGAAGCGATTGTTGCTGAGAACCTCACCCGTTGGCAGACCAAGGGACTTGTGCCAGATATGCCCATTGAAATTGGCGGACCACCGCGTTATCAAGGGCGTGATCTGATCGTAGCAAGAGGTTGGACACATTGGCATCATCTTTTTAATCCAAGGCAACTTTTGCTTCTGAGCCACTTGAAGAAGCATTTTCGTTCACAACCAGAGCTGTTTGTAGAGATTTCCGACGGATTGAACTACCTATCTAAGCTCTGTGGGGTTAAGCCCGGTGGTGCTGGCGCACGACCCGAAGAGATTTGGATTGGCGGCACTTTCACTAATCAAGCGTTGAATACTCTCTTCAATTTTGGTGTCCGGTCGTTTGGGGGGTTTCCCAAGCGAAGACTAGATAGAACATTTGATCCCATTCTCGAAAGCGGTATTCGTATTAGTAACAACGCCGCAAAGGAAACTACTGCGGATAGGGATATTTTCATAACAGATCCTCCATACGCAGACGCGGTGATGTACCATGAGATCACCGAATTTTTCATCGCTTGGCTGCGTAAGCTCCCCCCCTATCCTTTCGATCAATGGGTTTGGGACTCCCGCCGCGAACTCGCCATCAAGGGCTCCGGCGATGATTTCCGTCGCGGCATGGTGGATGCCTATAGGGTTATGACCAAGCACATGCCGGACAATGGCATGCAGTGCGTGATGTTCACCCACCAGGACACGGGGGTTTGGTCCGACATGGTGAGCATCTTCTGGGCCGCAGGATTGCAGGTGGTCTGCGCTTGGTACATCGCCACCGAGACCACATCGGAACTCAAGAAAGGAGGTTTCGTACAGGGTACCGTGGTCCTTATGCTGAGCAAGCGCCCGTCCGGGGATCGCCCCGGCTTCAAGCAGCGCATCCTGCCCCAGGTGAAGCGCGAGGTGGACGCCCAGATCAAACAGATGCTGGACCTGAATAGTGAGACCGAGGCGAAGATGGGCGCGCCGGTTTTCAATGATTCAGATCTGCAGATGGCCGGTTACGCGGCGGCACTCAAGGTGCTGACCGGCTTTACCAGCATTGGTGGCGAGGACGTGACCGCTTTCGCGTTGCGTCCCCGGCGCAAGGGCGATACCACCGTGGTGGATGAGATTGTCGAGCAGGCAGCCGAGACTGCTAACGGCCTGTTAGTCCCTGAGGGACTCGACCGTGAGACCTGGCATATCGTAGGCGGAATTCAGCGTTTCTACCTGCGGATGCTGGACATGGAGATCACCGGCGCCTCGAAACTCGACAACTACCAGAACTTCGCCAAGGCTTTTCGAGTGCAGGATTACGCCGCGGTGATGGCGAGCATCAAGCCCAATGCGGCGCGCCTGAAGTCTATCACCGAGTTCAAGCCGTTCGACCTCACTGATCACACCGAGATCGGACCTACCCCACTCGGCGCCGTGATTGTTGCGATCCAGGAATTTCTGGTTGAAAAGGAGCCCGAGGTGGTCATGGCAAACCTGCGCGACGCTGTGATGGACTACCTGCACCTGCGACCGGTGCTGGTCGACATGACCGACTTTATCGCTGCCAAGGCCCGCGCCCCGGAGATTCGACGCGCCGCCGAGGCCATCGCTAGTCGCATGCGCAATCAGCGGCTGCAGTAGGCATTGGTCCGCCAACGAAAGAACCAACGGGTTTCACCGTGAAGGGCGTTATCTGCGGCCACGCGTACCATCTGATGATCGTTCTAATAGTTAGGTATAAAGCACGCCGATGAGTAACACCATTTTTGACAGTGGCAAGGAACCCCTCTCACGCCTTCTCGATGACGCCGTCGAGGGCAAACTCCAACTCCCGGACTTCCAGCGCGGCTGGGTCTGGGACGACTACGGTATCCGAAGCCTGCTGGCCTCGATCTCCCAGTCTTTCCCCGTGGGCGCGATCATGACCCTGCGCACCGGCGGACTGGTGCGCTTCCAGCCCCGGCCTATTGAGGGGCTCACCTTCGCCAGCCCAGAGCCGCAACCAGAGCGGCTGCTGCTTGACGGGCAACAGCGGCTGACATCGCTATATCAGGCGACTCGGATGAATCGAGCCATCGACACCCTCAATACCCAGCGGCGCGCGATCAAGCGCTGGTACTACATCGATATGGTTAAGGCGCTGGACCCAAACACCGATCAGGAGGAGGCCATCGTCGGTGTGCCTGAGGATAAGACCATTCGCACAAACTTCGGACGCGAAGTGGTACTGGATCTATCTACAGCGGAACTGGAGTACCGGAACCTCATGTTCCCGGTGGGTCGAGTGTTTGATGATCGGACCTGGGAGCGTGGCTTCGAGGATTTCTGGCGACAAGAACTGGAGGGAAACCCAGATGCAGAATGGAGCCGCCGGTTGTTTTTTCGTCAGTTCAGGGACGAGATTATCGAGGCGTTTCGCTCATACTACGTTCCGGTCATTACATTGGAACGTGAGACGAGCAAGGAGGCAGTTTGCCTGGTGTTCGAGAAGGTCAACACAGGCGGCAAGAAGCTGGATGCCTTCGAACTGTTGACTGCCATTTACGCCGCCGATAATTTTCAGCTTCGGCACGACTGGCTCGGGGACAAGAAGACCGGCAAGACCGGTCGTGCAGAGCGGTTGGCGGTACACGAGGCCCTATGTCAGCTCCAGAGTACCGATTTTCTCCAGGCCATTTCGTTGCTGCACACGCTAGAGATGCGCGAGGCGGCAGCCGGCGCCGGCAAGGAGGGCAAGGAACTGCCTCAGGTGAGCTGCACGCGGCAGGTGATGCTGAACCTGCCACTCGATGCCTACAAGAAGTGGGCGGATGGGGTGGAGGTAGGCTTCCTTCAGGCTGCTAAGTTTCTGCAGATGCAGAAGATTTTCTGGCGCAAAGACGTGCCCTATCTGAGTCAGATCGTCCCGCTCGCCGCGATCATCACCCGCCTAGGGGATCGCTGGGAGCAGGATGGCCCACGACAAAGGATTGGCCGTTGGTACTGGTGCGGCGTATTCGGCGAGTTGTACGGTTCCACTATTGAGAGCCGTTTTGCGAAGGACGTGCAGGAGGTGCCGGTCTGGATCGATAACGAGAACACAACACCTTCGACGGTGCGGGATGCCAATTTCGCTCAGGAACGCTTGTGGACGCTACGCTCTCGACTGTCGGCCGCCTACAAGGGCATCCATGCATTGCTGATGCGCACGGGCTGCGAGGATTTTCGCTCCGGCCAGCCCTACGAGCTCACGTCATTCTGGGACGAGCGCGTGGATATCCACCACATTTTCCCGCGCGCCTGGTGCAAGAAGCAGCAGATCGAGCCGGGACGCTACGACTGCGTCGTCAACAAGACGCCGATCTCGGCACGTGCCAATCGCATCATAGGCGGTGTCGCCCCCTCAGCCTATCTCAGTAAGCTCCAACAGGACGCCCAAATTACTGATGAGCGCACACGGCAGATCCTGCAAAGCCATATGATCGATCCCGACGCCCTGTTCAGCGACAATTTTGAGCGTTTTTTCGAGCAGCGTGAAGAGGAATTGATTGGGCTTATCGAGACAGCTACGGGCAAACGGGTGGCTCGTGTCAGCTCGCAGGACGAACCTGTTGGTGAGGTGGTGGAGGATGAATCTGTCGAGTCGTCGTCGTGACTTACGAGGCCCCACCTCCTGACAGCTCTGCCGAGTCATAACTCACAAGGAGACTGGCTGTGACCATCCGCCGCTTCTCCTCGCGCACCCACCGCCTGGATCAGAGCTTTCTGGCCGAGCAGCTCCAAGGCGCGCGCCGTTACCGGCGCATCGCTGGATACTTCACCAGCTCGCTGTTCGAGGTGGCCCACGAATGGCTGGAGTCGGTTAATGATGTTCGCATCGTATGCAACGTGGACCTGTCACCCGATGATCTAAAGATCGCGCAACTGCGGGAGGCGCGGATGCTAGGGCGCTGGAACGAGCGCTCCATTGAGGTCGAGTCCCTGCGGAACCGCGAGCGCTACCAGCGCCTGGACGCCTTCCTCACCCAACGCGGCCAGGTGATCCGGGTCGCACCGGACAACGTCTGCGGCTTCGTGCATGGCAAGGCCGGGGTCATCGAACGAGCCGATGGGCGCAAGGTCGGCTTTGTCGGCTCCATGAATGAGACTCGCCACGGCTGGCAGCAGCACTATGAGATCCTCTGGGAAGACGACTCGGCAGACAGCATCGCGTGGATCGAGGCCGAGTTTGAGTACCTGTGGAATGCAGCTCGCCCATTGCCCGAAGCGGTGTGCCGAGAGGTCCACCGCCGTAGCCACCGGTACGAGATTTCACTGCCGGACATCGACATACAGGAGGCACTGGCGCCGGCTGCGCTGATCGAGTCCCCGATGTACCGTGAGGGCATGGCCCTACAGCCCTGGCAGCAGGGGTTCGTGACCGAGTGCCTGCGCCACTACAACGACCATGGCCAGGTGCGGCTGCTGCTGGCCGATGAGGTGGGTCTCGGAAAGACTCTGTCACTTGGCACCGCGGCCCTGACACTGTGCTTGCTCTCCGAGAAGATTCGACGGCGCCGCAAGCCAATCGTGATCTTCGCCCCGGCCACCCTCTGCGAGCAGTGGCAAACCGAGATGATCGATAAGCTCGGCATCCCCTGTGCACGCTGGCACTCCAGCCGTAAAGTTTGGCTAGATCCGGAGGAGCGAGCGATATCTCCAAGTGGACCGGAGAATATCGCACACTGCCCACTACGCATCGGCATCGTCTCCACCGGCCTAATGGTGCAACCTTCTAAGGAGAAAGAGTTCCTGATCAGCATCACCTTCGATGTCGTCATCCTGGACGAGGCGCATAAGGCTCGCTCTCGCCAGGGATACGGCGAGAAGGCCGGTGAGCCGAACGAGTTACTGACCTTCATTCATGCCGTAGCCAACCGGGCCGATCATGTATTGCTGGGCACCGCCACACCCATCCAGACCCAAGCCGAGGATCTATGGGATCTGGTTCGGGTATTGCACCGCGGCAGTAGCGGTTTCGTGCTTGGCAATTACCTTAGTCCTTGGCATAACCCGGCACGCGTGCTGCCCATCCTTAGCGGCGAAGAGCAGGTCGATGACTTGGACTATGGCTGGCAGTTGCTGCGCTCGCCGCTACCGACCATGGAATCGACCAACGAGCCCAATGCCCGCCGGCTGTTTCGTAACTTGCGAGAGGATCTCGGACTGCCTCGTGCGGAATATCTGGCAGGCGCCCTCACAGAACTGCCGATGGACCTGCGTGACGACCTGGAAACCGAGTTGGAGCGCAACATTGACGGCGCAGCGTTCTTCCAGCGCGAGAATCCCTTCGTCCGCCACGTGGTCCTGCGTAAGCGCACGACGCTGGAGGACCGCGGGCTGCTTGATAAGATCGCCGTCAACGTCCACCCGGAGGTGGGGTTGGTTAAAGAGCCGCACCGCTTCAACGCCCTGTTCCAGGGGGCTGCGCTGCGTACCACAACGGACTTCGACCGCGCCTACGACGAAGCACGTGCCTTCGGCCGGGTGCTTGCCAAGCGCGGCAAGGGTGGCGGCTTCATGAAAAACCTGATGCAGCAACGGGTCTGTTCCAGTGTCGTGGCCGGTATAAATACTGCTACGACCCTGCTCGGGGGGCATCAGGTCCATGAAGACACCGAGGAGGTCGAGGCCGAGCTGGCTATCCAGACCGACGCGGAACGCGCCGCACTCGAAAGTCTGATCAACGCATTGGAAGGCATGAGCGACGACCCGAAGTTGCGGGCTATCCGTTATTACCTCAAAGACGAGGGTTGGCTGGAGCTGGGTTGCATCATCTTCAGCCAATACTACGACACTGCGCGCTGGATCGCCGACGCCTTGGCCGATGAGTTTCCGGCCGAGACCATCGGGCTCTACGCTGGGGCTGATCGAAGCCGCCTGTACCGCGACGGTCAAGCGGTCGGCATCGCCCGCGAGGCGCTGAAACGGATGGTCGTGGACCATGACATTCGCATCATGGTAGCCACCGACGCCGCCTGCGAGGGGCTGAACCTGCAGACCCTGGGCGCCCTGATCAACGTCGATCTGCCTTGGAATCCGACCCGCCTGGAGCAGCGCATCGGGCGCATCAAACGCTTCGGCCAGGCCCGCTCGACCGTGGATATGCTGAATCTCGTCCACCAGGGCACGGTGGACGAGAAGGTCTATTCGCGCATCTCCGTGCGCATGCGCAACCGATACGACCTGTTCGGCGGCTTGCCGGACACCATCCGGGACGATTGGATAGACGACGTTGAGACCCTGGACGAGAAGATGGACCAGTACATCGAAGAGCGCCTCCGGGCCACTGGATTCGATCTGCGCTACAACGACAGCATTAAACCCAGCGACGACGCGTGGCGGGACTGTGCGGCTGTACTAGCGCGGCGGGATCTCGACAACTTGATGCGGCAGGGGTGGGGTGGTTGATCAAGTGCAGACTGCGGGAATTGCCGGGTATATCCCCTCCTCAAAGATCGACTCACGGCGGGGGCAGTATGTACCGACGTCACTACCCTCGCAGAGCAACCGATCCCTGATGATCCCTTCATCGGCGGAATCGGGGAGCAGTTCCATACCATCAACTTGCTGGCCGATATGATTGACAGCGAGGCCGACAGTCTGACATCAAAGCAGATCACTGCAAACGCCCGAGAGATGAAATTGATTTCTGAGCGGCTTCGGGCCGAATTTACAGCGTAGCGGCAGTGTCGGCGCCTTGTGCTGGGGCGCCGGCAGGGGCAGGAGTTAGCCCTGGAAGAGTGCTACTGCAGTGGGAGCGTCTCATGGGAGGAGAATCCAATGACAAACCGAATGAATAGGCAACCTTCCCCGGGGGCTTCCTGGCCAGAGATCATGGTCTATTGTGACCAGCGCAGCCAAGATATTGATGGATATGCCTAACCACGATTCATGTGTCTCGTTATATTGTTGTCAGGACTGACATGATGCGAAGTTCAGTTCCCTCGTCACCTTGTCCAACACCCACTTTTCTTCTTGTGGATCGTGAGCGAAATCATGTGACCCACTATCAATTATTAGTACTTTAGTGCTTCTTGAAACTGCCTCGACATGCTTTGAAACCGCTTGGTTCACAGAAGCCAGATAACCTTCGGTGATTGATTGCTCCACAACTCTTTCGCGGCGTCTGATCCGTTCTAATTCGACACCTGGATAGCAAACCAGATGAACGAGCAATGTGGGAGGTGGCAATCGATCCAACACCTCGTCATACACGGCAAGAAAAACTTTTTTGGACGCCCCCTCTAACGTGACATCGACATAAGCTCTGTCGAGTACAAAAGAGTAATCCGTGATAATCACCTTCCCGTCACATTGTGCCGCAATTACTTCGTGATAGTGTTGCAACAGGAAGGTAATCTCTGTCTCAAAAGAGTATTTGTTCGGATCCCGGTAAAATGATTGCCAGAACGGGTTGGCTTGAAAATTTTCGAATATTGTTAGAAACGCATCCTCAGGAAACAGTCTAGCCAAAGTCGTTTTGCCCGAGGCAATACCTCCACACACCTCGATTCTTCGTTGCATAGTTCTACTTCGCTGGCTGAGGCTTGGTAGTCGATTGCCTAGCTTTCTGCTGAACATCAGTTATAGCCGGAGTGCTTTGATTAACAGACATCCCCACTATTTTTGCTTTCAAAGCCCTTATTTGGTCTTGCTGGGATTCAAATTTATCCATCAATATCTCAAATGATTCGACTTGTGCTTGCTGAGTTCTAACCTTATTTTCCAAGGTATGCAATATTTCTTTCTGTACGCTGGAGCCATCTAATAGTTTTTGCCATTTCTGGTCATGCGCATTGCGTGCGTCATGTATCAGTGTCCAAGTCGGAACAAGCATGGCAACGATAGCTAAAGTAATGGCACCGACACCGATCCGTTTTAGGTCTCTTATTTCAGTTCTGAATAATTCAATAGTACTCTTGAACGAATCAATTTTCAGGCTTGTTTCTCGATGTATCTCTTTTACCGAGCTAAAAAATGTAGGCACATTTGGCTTCGAGCTCCATTCGGATGCTTTGGAGAAATAATAGTCTGGATCTTTGTTTTTCTTATCATTTAGAAAAGGTATGTATTCACCTTCTCTGTCACGAGCATCTCCAACCAGCGGTGCTTTAGGTTCGATGTCTCCCTCATAACGACGGATCGGACTGAGCTTGGTGAACTCGAGCCATATCAATCCATCTTCGGCCTTAAGGGTGTATGAATTATTTGAAAAATTATGCAAAGGGATCAAAAGCTTTCCCTCGAATCCTGGGTCAATTAGTGGCCCGGTCCCTAATAATATTCCACGGTGAACATGCGTAATTTTTAGATTAAAACGAAGTGCGATGTAGTCAGGTAGTCGGAATTTTGGCTCAACTTGAACATAGACCAAGGAATTTGGCTTTAGCTCAAACCGGTCCATTTTATTTACTAGTTCTTCTTCATGCTTTTTTCCTTTTTCGTCCCACCAATAACACTTGCCAAGTATTTTGGCCTCGTAAGATCCGGATTTCAGTTTATCTACGTCGAACGGGCAAACCATCCCTGTTGCAGCAACATAGTCTGCAACGTCGCCCGCATTCAACAGGGATGGAGGGATGCTTGGGAAAGGATCATTTTTTTTATAATTTGCAAATCTCTCTTCCGCTTCAGAGTCGTCTTGGGCAAAATCCAGACTCATTTCAGTGCCCCTGCTTGAATTCAAGTACGTTGTTGACCGACCAACGGTCCATTACTGAATCTTGACCAAATCCCAGAAAATCAATTGAACAGCCGATTTCGCTTTCGACACCCACGACAAAGTCCATGGCTAACTGAGAAGCTTTTCCGTTGTCAATATAGTCCATATGATTCAGTACAATTGTTGTTGGTCGATTGGCTGCAATCGCCTGCTTCACGATCTCTGAGTCAAACTCGGCTACGCGCCTTTTGGTTCGGGTTACGGAACTTAGTTCAATAATGTCTCTTCCAGCTGTCCTTGATACTTCTTGCCAGTCCACTTCCCGAGCCAATGGCCCGGAATTGCCAGCAACCCGAATGGGGAAGGACCGAATTACTAGAATTACGTCATCGATATCGAAAGGGCTCAACCCGGTCTCAGCAACAAAAGACGCAGCTGAAGTATCTCGACTTGTTACAAAGGGATAGAACGGCGAGTGAATCAGGGACAAGCCGAATCCCTGCGTACCTTCAATAATTACTCTCTCACCATCATCCAATGCAGCACGGAGGAAAGGGACAGTCGACTTAACGAACTTGGACAGTTCTGGATGATCCTTGGCCAATACGACATTCCCGCTTCTGGAAATCCTTCGCTGAACGGCAGCTCCCGTTCCGCTAGCTGTGGAACCGATAACATTCCTCAGTTCGCCGTTTTTTTCAGAATCGATATCCTTTGGAGAAATAACCATCGCATTGGCATCGATCACTACCCCTTCTTCATGAAGGCCAATCAATTGCATCTCTTTCACTAAGAGCGTGGGATCAACATATGAACCAGCGGGTAAAACACTAATCACACCGGGTAATAGGGAAGCCGTTGGAAGCTGGCGGAGGATCAGTGGTTGACCGTTTTCGCTAATAACTGTATGGCCTGAGTTGGTGCCTCCCACCCGAATAGCGATACGGGCCTTTGTCTCACGGGCAAAATAGTGTGAGACCTTTCCCTTTCCTTCAGAGCCAAATTGCCCACCAATGACAACTGTTGCCGGCATTGATCCTCCCTTCCTTACTGGGCCAGTTGTTTTATCAACCGTTCGAATTCACCAAGGTTCTTATGGTTCTCAACGGTCGTAAGTGCCAAGTCTTTCATAACGGAAACGCCCTGCTCTACGGTATGTGCATTCGCTTCAACAAAGCTTTTCGATGCACACCGTTGCTCGTATCGTATCTTTCTCAACTCTTCCGGCACCTCGATATTGTAGTGCCGGAATGCGGGACCAAAGGTTTCCACCATGAAAGCGTGATCTTCCGGAAAACGCAAACCGTCGATCACGACATTTCCAGATGTGGGAAGCATTTGGATCAGTTTTTTACACAACCATCTTTGCCCGAAATTTTCGTGTACCTCTTGGCCAAAAGTTTGCAGGCTATCACGGGAGATTTCTACCCCTTTCTCCGTTAGTTGCTTTGCCAGCACATCGCTGAATCTGGCATAGGCAAAATTCTGCGCTACGAGAAGCTTGGCCGCTGTCGTTTTACCTGATGCGATAGGACCACTGAATCCGACAATTTTCCTCGACAACCAATTTTCTGTATCTACATTCAGATTAGGAATGATGAGGTATTCCTCGGTCTCGTTACCCAGGGCTTCGAACTTCCCGGCCCAGAAAAACACACCGACTATAGAGGATGTGATGGCATCCAGTTCATCATGACTAACCGAAGTAGTTTGGAACTCTCCCCTGACACCGAATTCGGTTAAACCCTCAAGCAAGTATTCAACGCCAGCACCTTTTCTGGGAATACCCATGATGTCCTGAGCCGCTCCAGGATAGCTTTCGATAGCCGGGATACCCATCTTCCTAAACCGTTCAGCAAGACGTATCCCCCTGGCTGTTAACTGTTGCATGCTATTGATCAGCGATGGATAGACGTTGACCCCGCGCTTCTTAAGCATTCTTTCGCATTGGCGCATAATGCCGAATTCATCACGGCCGGGATCGTCATCCGTAACCATTGTCCTTCCAACTGGGAGGGATAACGGAGAGTCAATCGAAATCAAATGAGGATGGGCCTTAACGGCTTCGGAAACAATTTCCTCGTCAGTCAGAAGTCGTTTCGTGATGGCCTCGTTCTCTTCGATTAGACACCAGCCCGATGCACGCTTCTCGGAACCCGTAAGGTCAATGCCAACCACTTTCAACCCTTTCGGGGTGCTAAGATCCGAGAAGTGTATTTTCGGGCCCACAGGCCCCTTATACGGCTCAATAGCAATCTTCGCTTCTCCAGACCACGTAGGCCGGCATTTCAGCTTGGAAAACCGAACAGTGCGGATTACCGATGGCGGCAGCATTCTCTTTGCGAAAGTGCGCTTGAGGGCGGTATCGAAGATCGTCTTCATGCCTTCGATATCAGCATGGTTATATTCAATTAACAGCTTGAGTGCCCGATTATCTCCTCGCCTGTATTTATGCCAAAGAATGGGCGCAGCTTCCCCTTGGATGCCCTTCAGCTTGGCCTGCCTTATGAAACCTATTTGGGTTTCGATCTCTTTTTGCCCTCCAGAAAGTCCAGCACTCTTTCCAAAGAAACGTAAATCGATATGGGCCTCAGGGAACCGAGTTTCTGAATAGGTTTGCTTGACAAAAGGGAGGTCAAAAATAGCACCGTTGAAGGTCACAATAGCTTTCGCCCGTTTCAGAGCATCGAAGAAGGCATCGGGGCTTTGTCCCTGGATATGGACATGGTACTCAGTACCCATACTCCAGCCAATTAAAGTGATATGGTCGTAGTACTTACTGAGTCCTGTGGTCTCGATATCCAGAAACATGGTCTTTTCTGGAAAGCTCAAGGCGACTCGATAGTGTTCGCTGTGAGGTAATCTCTGCGCGAAAAAATCGGCGTTCTCTTCGGCTAAGGCTTTACGAGAACTTTCCAGAACTTTAGCCGCTTCGCTCTCTTCTGGTAAAAAGCTAAGTTGCTTTTGCCGATCACCGTATTTATCCCAGGATATGATCCCTGAATTCCAAAGTTCGAGTTCCTTTATCCGTCCGATACCATGCAAATGCTGAAATGTACTTATTAACATCGCGATAACTGCTATGCCTTGAGGAGTACCAAAGGATACCTGCGCAAAATATATAGAAGCTGCCCCATCCTTATCTAGATGACAAGCCCACTGCCAGGTCAGGAATGGGGTCTCCACATTATGGAAACTGCCCCGTCGATCACCGAGGTCAGAATCACCGCCCCCGACAGTGCTGCATCGATATTGATGAGTATGACCAGTATAACTGGTTGTTTCTCCGACAGCATTCTCAACTTGCTCTTGTCGCTCTACCGTAGGTCCCACCCGTGAACCCGCCTCTCTCGGCAATTTCCGCACCAGAATCTACTTGCCAATGGGTTTTTCAAAGCGCTTTTCGCTGTGCGCCAATCACCAAGTCAGACACCAACTTGTTAAGGACGCAACATTCGCAATAAATGCTGTTAGGGTAAAGTGAGCGACAACACCAAGCGATCATCCTAGATTCCTCAGTTGAGGATGGCGCTACAATAGCAAGCCGTTGAATCCCAGAGGGAAAACCATGGTCTTGCCGCCAGAAGTTGTTCACCCAAGGGGTGAACTGGAAATTGGGCAGAAACAGGCGCTGTCGACGGCCATCGAAGTGGAAACCTATGCGGGGAAAGTCCATGTGGAATGGGACCCGACGGCGGCCGTCAC
>RRYU01009381.1_pt1 | contig 14329 bp, 10 predicted proteins | sample 2162651 | NCBI WGS metagenome assembly RRYU01 (sample SAMN10267283, study PRJNA491782) | microbial mat metagenome | isolation source: biomat in the production well | place: Japan: Minami-Kanto gas field, natural gas well KTG3 | collected 2017-06 | reverse complement strand
AAGTAGATCCCGCTCAGTTCGCGCCCCTCTACCACCAAGTCACGCGGCTTGCGCGACCCACCGGCCAGCAGCACCGCGTCAAAATCGCGGCACAGGTCATCGGCGGAGATGTCGGTGCCTACCTCAACCCCGGTGCGGAAGACGATGCCCTCGGCGACAAGCTGCTCCAAGCGCCGGTCAATAATCTTCTTCTCCAACTTGAATTCGGGGATGCCGTAGCGCAGCAGACCACCGATGCGATCCGCGCGCTCGAAGACTTCAACCTCATGGCCCTGGCGGCGCAACTGCTGTGCAGCAGCCAGACCAGCCGGCCCGGAGCCAACAATGGCAACGCGCTTGCCCGTCAGGGTATGCGGCGGCTGCGGGCGCACCCGCCCATCGGCAAAGCCGCGCTCGATGATCTGCAACTCGACCATCTTGATCGCGACTGGTTCAAACCCTAAGCCCAACGAACATGCCCCTTCGCACAGGGCTGGGCAGAGGTGGCCGGTAAACTCAGGGAAGTTGTTGTCACGGTGCAACAGAATCAGCGCGTTCTCCCAATCCCCCTCATAGACCAGATCGTTAAAGCCGGGGATGTAGTTGCCGAGCGGGCAGGCTACGTGACAGTAGGGGATACCACAATCCATGCAGCGCGCCCCCTGCTGCTCCACCGTCTGCTCGTCTACTGGCTCGTACACCTCATGGAAGTCGGCCAGCCGCTCCGCGACCGGACGTCCATGCAATTCGGCCCGCCCATACTTAAGAAAGCCCTCAACGTCTCCCATAATGCTGTGACCTCTCTGGATTGTGCGCCATGGTATCATGTGTGGCGCAACGGTTTTTCTCGCTTACCCCCGGTGGAGCGTTCCCGCACCCCGCCACGCTCTTACGCCCGGGCCGTGAGGGCCGGCGGTGCCGAGCTACGTCGCTCATGAGGGGTCGGTGTCGGACGCTCCATCGCGCCCCAGTTTGGCTGGGAATCCCAGGGGTATGTTTGTGATGTAATGTACACTGTTCTGAGCCTTTGCAGAGTAGTAGCATATCAACTTAGGCTGGTCATTTGGTTACTTCTGGGTTGAAATGGGCCTGTTTGGAGGCTGAAAGGCATCTTTGATGGCAGAATCTGAGCTGGTGCAGCGGATCGAGCGTCTGCGGGCGCTGCTGCGTGAACACAACTATCGCTACTATGTGCTCGATGATCCCAACGTGAGTGATGCCGAGTATGATGCACTCATGCGTGAGCTACGCCACTTGGAGGCTGAGCATCCTGAGTTGCTCACTCCCGATTCGCCCACCCAGCGCGTCGGCGCGCCCGTGACGAGCCAGTTTGGGAAGGTGCGCCATCCCCAGGCGATGCTCTCACTCGGTAATGCCTTTGATGAGGCCGATCTGCATGCGTGGCGCGAACGGGTACTCAAGCTGCTCGGTGCCGATACGCCCCTGGCCTATGTGGTCGAGCCGAAGATTGATGGCCTCGCCATCGCCCTGACCTACCGTGCGGGCCGCTTTGAACTCGGTGCCACCCGTGGGGATGGCGAGGTCGGTGAGGATGTGAGCGCCAACCTGCGCACGGTGCGCGGCATCCCCTTGCTGTTGCGCACGAACAGCCCCGCCACGCCCATTCCCACCAGCATCGAGGTGCGCGGCGAGGTCTACATGCGCAGCGCCGACTTTGAGGCGCTCAACAAGCGCCTCGCCAGCAGTGGTGAGAAGATCTTTGCCAATGCGCGCAACTCCGCCGCTGGCAGCCTGCGCCAGAAAGACCCGGCCATCACCGCGAACCGCCCGCTGCGCTTCTTCGCCTACCAAGTTGGCCCGGTGGAAGGGGTCGAACTGACCAGCCAGTGGCAGACATTGGCCTACCTACGCGATCTGGGTTTCCCGGTCAACCGCGATGCGCGCCGCTTCGATGACTTCGCGGCGGTACTCGACTACTGCCGCGCCTGGATGGCGCGCCGCGATAGCTTGGAGTTCGAGGCCGACGGCATTGTGATCAAGATTGACGATTTTGCCCAACAGCGCGAGTTGGGGGTAGTCGGGCGCGACCCGCGCTGGGCGATTGCGTTCAAGTTCCCCGCCCGCGAAGCCACCACCCGCCTCCAAGCGATTACGGTAAACGTGGGGCGCACCGGCGTCCTGACGCCCGGAGCCGAATTGGAGCCGGTGGTCATCGGCGGGGTGACGGTGCGCAATGCCAGCCTGCACAACGCCGACTATATTGCCGAGCGCGATATTCGCGTTGGCGACTATGTGACGGTGAAGCGCGCCGGGGATGTGATTCCCTATGTGATCGGGCCGATCCTCAGCCGCCGTGATGGCAGCGAGCAGCCCTGGAGCTTCCCCACCACCTGCCCCGCCTGTGGCACGGCACTCGAACGGGTAGAAGGCGAGGCGGCATGGCGCTGCCCCAACTTCGGTATCTGCCCGGCGCAGTTGGTGCGCCGCGTGGAACACTATGTCAGTCGCGGGGCGCTCGACATTGTGGGGATTGGCGAGAAGCAGGCCGAACTCTTCGTCACCGCAGGGCTAATCGCCGATGTGGCCGATCTCTATGCGCTGCAAGCCCACCACTTTCAGGGCATGGAGGGCTTTGGCCCCAAGAAGATCGCCAACCTGCTCACCGCGATAGAGGAGTCCAAGACGCGCCCGCTAGATCGGCTCCTCGTGGGCCTCGGCATCCGCTTTGTGGGCAGCGTGGCCGCGCAGACGCTCGCCAACCAGTATGGCAGCCTCGACGCGATCATGGCGGCAACTCAGGCCGACCTAGAGCAGATCGAGGGCATCGGGCCGGTGCTGGCGGCCAGCGTGGTAGATTTCTTCCAACACCCAGAGAACCGCGCCCTGGTGGAGAAGTTGCGTGCCGCCGGATTGACCCTCACCGGCGGTGTACCGCGCCAGCTTCAGAGCCAGAACCTGAGCGGCAAGACTTTTGTACTAACCGGCACCTTACCCACACTCACCCGCGAACAAGCCGCCGAGATTATCCTGGCGCATGGCGGCAAGGTGAGCGAGAGCGTGAGTAAGAAGACCAGCTACGTGGTCGCCGGGGCGAGTGCCGGCAGCAAACTGGCGAAGGCGACCCAGTTGGGGGTGCCGGTGCTGGATGAGGCGGGGTTGCGGGAGTTGGTTGGGGGGTAGGGGTACTTGGGTTCTACCGCCGAGGAGACAGAGGAACGCAGAGGACGGACGTAGGGGCGCATCGTGATGCGCCCCGGAATGATGCGTCACTGGCGCGTCACGATGCACCTAAGCATCTAATCCAAGGCGTCGCCGTACTTCCTGCGCCGGGATGCGGGACTGCTCCTGTGATCGTTCCTCAAGCAACGCCATCAGCGCACTATTCTGGCGCGTCCGTGCGATTTCCTCAGCAAAATCATCACACTCCGTATCATCTTCCGCCACCGAGCGCAGCAAAAAGACTTTTCCATTTGGCAATCGAAGAAGAATGCCATCATTCGTTGCAAGATCGAGCAGTTCTTCTACCGCATCAACAACTTGTGTCAGGTCTACGGTTTTCATAGGCTATATTCCTTGCCCCGAATGTAGAGCCGATTATGCTCTTTCCAACCCACTGCTTTGACCAGGACTACCTGATCGCTCACTTCCACATCATAAAAGATTCGATACTTCCCGACGCGAACTTCCCAACGCGCCAGCGTATTGGGTTCCATCGGCTTCCGATTCCGCACCTCGCGAAGCGGTTCATGGGTAAGTTGCGTTTCAATCGCAGTGACGATTAATCCTCGTTCGTATTTGGTGAAGTAGGCGATATCACCTATCGCACTATCCGTGTACTCGATACGATATGCCACAAGTCCTACCTCGCATACATGGTCGCTCAAGAAAGTATAGCATGTTCCGTATAAGGAATAGGTAGGGGCTTCATCGTGATGCGCCCCTACCTTATCCCTCTGCGTACCTCCGCGTCCTCGGCGGTGGAAAATCGGGTCGGGGGTTCTACCGCAGAGGGGCGCAGAGGAACGCAGAGGGGGAGACCCAAGAACACATCCTCTGCGTACCTCCGCGTCCTCGGCGGTGGAAAATCGGGGTTCCCCACCCCATTGCGCCCCACCCACCCCATCGTGTACCATACGGCGCATACCACCCACACCCACGGAGCATCCATGAACACCCAACCCGATCCCTCACTTGTCCACATTGGTGATGGCGTACAGACCGGGGATATCCGCATCGGTAATGTGGTCAATGGCAACATGGAGGTTCACCATCACCACGCCCCAGCCCCACAACCCGGCCTCTTCAGCCTGCACCAACTGCGCGCCCCGGTGTCCGACTTCGTGGGGCGCAGCGCGGAGATCGCCACCCTCAGCGCGGCCTTACAGCGCGGTGACGCCGCCAGTATCAGTGGCCTCGCCGGGATGGGCGGTGTGGGCAAGACTGAACTGGCGCTGCTGGTCGTCCACCGGCTGCGAGATCACTACCCCGACGCGCAGATCATGCTCCACCTGCAAGGCTCGCGGGACCCGGCCATGCCCGCGACCCAGGCGCTGCAACAGGTAATCTCGGCCTTCGTCCCCGATCCGCGCCTCCCCGACACCCTCCCCGACCTAACAACGCTCTACCGCAGCATACTGGCCGGCAAGCGCGTACTGATCCTCGCCGATGACGCCAAAGACGCCGCCCAGGTGCAGGCACTCCTGCCCCCCGCCGGGTCGGCGCTGCTGATCACCAGCCGCCAGAAGTTCACCCTGAAGGGGATGCAACGCATTGACCTGACTCGGTTGGAGATGGACGAGGCAGGTACGCTCCTGCGCACCATCTGCCCCCGGCTGGATGCCGCCGCCGCCCAACAGATCGCCGCTGCCTGTGGCTGCCTGCCGCTGGCACTACGCATCGCCGCCAGCCTGCTCAACAACGACGCGACGCTACGCACTGCCGACTACATCGCCCGCCTGAGCGAGCAGAAACGCGCCCTGATGGCGCTCAAAGACCCCGACAGCGCCGCCGACCCGGAGCTGGATGTCGAGGCTTCGATTGCGCTGAGTTACCACCTGCTCACGCCGCAGGTACAGGCCACCCTAGCCCAGTTGGGGGTGTTTGGAGCCAGCTTTTGCCACGCGGCGGCAGCGGCGGTGGTGCAGCCCGATGACCCCGAAGGGCTGCGCGACGATCTAAGCCTGCTCTACCGGCGCAGCCTGATCGAATACCACCCCGAACAGGAACGCTACGACCTGCACGAACTGGTGCGCCTCTTTGCCCTACAGCGCCTGGGCGAGCAGGAGCGAGCGGCACGCCTACGCTATGCCACATACTACATCGCAGCGGCCAAAGAGGCGCACCAGCACTACCTCGCGGGCGGTGATCGGATCATGCGTGGCCTAGCCCACTTCGAGCGCGAACGCGCCAACCTGGACGCGGCGCGGCGCTGGCTGCACGCCCACGCGGGCAGCCGCGAGGTGGATATGCTGCTGATTGATGACGCCATTGCAACGGCGTATATCGGCAATCTCCGCTACCACCCACGCAGCGAGCGCATCCCCCAACTGGAGGCCGCACTGGCCGCAGCGCGCCGCCTGGGGCGGCGGGATGCCGAGGGGGCGTGGCTGGGCAACCTGGGTTTGGCCTACGCCGACCTGGGCGAGCCGCGCCGCGCGATTGAGTATTATGAGCAACGTTTGGTGATCGCCCGCGAGATCGGCGACCGGCGCGGGGAAGGCAATGCCCTGGGCAACCTGGGGAATGCCTACGCCGCCCTGGGCGAGCCGCGCCGCGCCATTGAGTATTACGAGCAACACTTGGTAATCACCCGCGAGATCGGCGACCGGCGCGGGGAAGGCAATGCCCTGGGCAACCTGGGGAATGCCTACGCCGACCTGGGCGAGCCGCGCCGCGCGATTGAGTATTACGAGCAAGATTTGGTAATCGCCCGCGAGATCGGCGACCGGCGCGGGGAAGGGGCAGCCCTGGGCAACCTGGGGATTGCCTACGCCGCCCTGGGCGAGCCGCGCCGCGCCATTGAGTATTACGAGCAACGTTTGGTGATCGCCCGCGAGATCGGCGACCGGCGCGGGGAAGCGATAGCGAGTTGGAATCTGGGTAAAACGCTCGTGAGCCAAGGTCAGGTCAGCGAGGCGCTGGGGTTACTCGATGTGTGGGTGGCCTATGTGCAGGAGCTTGGGCATCCTGATGCCGAGGAGGATGCACGCAAGGTCGCGTATGTGCGCGAGCATGGGAAGTGGCCGGGGTAGGGGTGGGGGTATCAAAGTCTTGCACCAACTCCCCGCCGTTGGCTTCGGCATGCTGGCTTCGACAAGCTCAGCCAGCGGCTCCCCAATGCCGCATACCCACGCTGGCTGAGCTTGTCGAAGCCAGCGCGAGGAGGTTAGGGAGACTGCTACGCCCCAACTCCCCGCCGTTGGCTTCGGCATGCTGGCTTCGACAAGCTCAGCCAGCGGCTCCCCAATGCCGCATATCCACGCTGGCTGAGCTTGTCGAAGCCAGCGCGAGGAGGTTAGGGAGACGGTTACGCCCCATAGGTGTTCGGTTAAGGAATACCGTGTAGGGGCGCATCGTGATGCGCCCCGGAATGATGCAACATCCCGTGGGCGCGTCACGACGCGCCCCTACGGATGGGGGTGTGGGACACCCTCTGCGTACCTCCGCGTCCTCGGCGGTGGAAAACCGGGGCGGAGGGGTATACCGCAGAGGGGCGCAGAGGAACGCAGAGGACGGACGTAGGGGCGCATCGTGATGCGCCCCGGAATGATGCAACATCCCGTGGGCGCGTCACGACGCGCCCCTACGGATGGGGGTGTGGGACACCCTCTGCGTACCTCCGCGTCCTCGGCGGTGGAAAACCGGGGCGGAGGGGTATACCGCAGAGGGGCGCAGAGGACGGACGTAGGGGCTTCATCACGACGCGCCCGCACAATGATGCGTCACCGGCGCGTCACGACGCGCCCCTACCCCATCCCTCTGCGTCCTTTGCGGCTAACAACCGATCATCCCATCCCCTCCACCCGCTCAATCCATCGCTGCGGCTCGCGGATCTCGTCCATCGTGGGCAGGAACGCCACCCCCTCCCAAACCCGCGCCGCAAAGGCGATGCCACGTGCCTCCACCACCGCATTCACGAACGCCTCGCCCTGCTGGTACTGCGCCATCTTCAGATCCAGCCCGGTGATGCGGTTGAAGAGCTGCTCGAAGATCGTCCGATTCTGCTGGCGCTGCGCCATGCGCTGCTCGATCTGCTCAAAATTCGGCAACATCTGGCGGCCCACCGCGTTCATCACATGGTTGCCGTAACCCTCAACAATAGACATCAACGCCTGGAGTTGCTCGAAGATCACCCGCTGCTCCGGAGTCAACACCGCCTCGATCCAGTGCGTGCCCGTGTTCAGGCTCTGCGCCACCCGGTTGGCCAGGCTGATCAAGCTACTTCCCAGGCTCTCTAACTGAGTACTCAGCAGATCAAAGTATTGCTGCAACAGACTGTTAAAGTAGTCGCGCACCCACGGATATGCCTCGAACTCAAAGACGTGCGTCGTCTCGTGCAGCGCGATCCAGAGTCGGTACTCCTCATCATTCACGCCTAGCCCCGACTGCACCTGGCTGATGTTCGACTCGACATAATAGAGCGAGCCGCGTATATCAGGATCGGGCGAGAGCAGACTCAGATCATACTGCCCCAACACCCGGCGCGCCAAATAGCCCAGCAACACCCCGATCTGGCTACCCAGCAGCTTACTATTCACCCCGCCCAACAGCAGCGCCAAGCCGCCCTGCGCGCCGCCATTGCGCTCATAGATCTCCTCGATGGGGCGGAAGAGTTGCTTAAAGGAGACAAAGTTGGCCTCCAGCCACTCGCGCCGGTCAAACACATAGACCCGATTCACCGGGGCGGGCAGTTCTACCCCCAAATAGGCGGCGATCAGCGGCTCGCTCTGTTTCACCAAGCGGATGTACTGTTCACGGCGGAAGGCGCGATCCGGGATGGGAGCCTGCTCCCACTGCGAGACACGCAGGGCAATCGAGCGCGCCTGCTCCCAGTCAATCATCTGGGTTGGCGTGGTGCTCATCTCACGGGCACGAGCCTCAATATAGTAACGTGCAGCAGCCCCCGCAGCGACCCCCAACACGAGGATCGTGCCAAACCGCCGCAGATCATGTTCCTTTGCCACGCAATCAGTCCTTTCTCGCTGGCTTAAATGTTATAGGAAGTGTAGCACGTTCTTGCGGCTCTTGTCCAGAAATCTATACTAATACCCGCCCCTCACCCACCCGCCGGGTGACCCGCCGCTCATCCAGGTGTTCGAGCAGCCCCAGCGCGTAGCGCCGGGTCGTCCCGAACTGATCGCGGAGCTGACTCACCTGCACACTCCCCGTACTCGTGATCGTCGCACGCACCCACGCCACCAACTCGGCATAGGTGTCGGGTAAGAAGAAGAGATCGGCGGCCACCCGCACCAACAGCCCGTGCTCCAGCGCCCACGCCAACAGTTCCGGGTCGAGATCGGGCGTGGGCGGGGCATAAGGGCTGCGGGCCATCGCGGCCAGTGCGGCATCCAGGCTGCGTCGGGTGGTCGCATCTGGCTCGGCGACATGTCCCGCGATCCAGACACTCGTCTCGTTCCAGCCGAGTAGCCCCTGCTGCTGCGCCGCTTCGAGGCAGAGCGCGAGCAGGCGCGGCGTCAGGCGCAATCGCTGGCGCACCTCCTCACGCGGCATCCCCTCGCGCAGCGGGTAGCGCCGCTGGTAGGCGCGCAGCGGCGCGGCGAGGCGCTCCGTCAGTCTCCCCCAACCCTCCGGGCTGACCAGCGCCGCATTGGGTGGGCTGCCCAACATCTGCACGCGCCCCTGCGCCACCAGATCTTCTACCAGGGGCAACCCGATACTCTCTGGCATCCCCAACTCCTGGAGCAGATCGGCCACCTCACGCGGCGACCCGGCCCCCAACGCTTGCAGCAGCAACTCATCGGGGTTGCCGCGCGCCAACGTCTCCAGCCCCGCAACCACCTCGGCGCGGAAGCGGCGATGTCGTGGCGGATGCGCATCTACCACCTGCCCGCCCGCGACGGTCAGGCTGGGCGAGGCCACCCGTAGGATGCAGCGATCCCCTTTGGCCACCACCACCGGCGCATCGAGGCGCAGTTGCACCCAGCCCTCGGCTCCTGGCTGCAACACCTCAGCATCGAGCAGCGTGATCCGACAGCGCACCTCAGCCGCGCCCACAAAGAGATCGAGGCCATCATTCTGCTTGATCGGCGGTGCATCAGCCAGGGTGCGCAGGCGTAGATCGAGCATCTCGGTGGGCTGGTACCGCCCCGGCAGACTCAGCACATCGCCGCGCCGGATCTGGCTGGGGTGCAACCCGGCCAGATTGACCGCCACCCGCGAACCGGGCAACGCTGTCTCGCCGCGCTGCTTGTGTACCTGTACCCCCCGGATACGCGCAGTCAAGCCGTTAGGCAGGATCACCACCTCCTGCCCCACCGCCAGCGGCCCATCAATCAGCGTGCCAGTCACCACCGTCCCGAAACCCTCAATACTAAAGGTGCGGTCAATCGGCAAACGCGGCACGCCCCGTGCTTCGCCCCGTGTCGGCGTGGCTTCCAGCACCTGATCAATGATCGTCTTTAACTCGTTTAGCCCCTGGCCAGTGCGTGCCGAGACCGCCACCAGCGGCGCAGCAGCCAGACTCGTCTCTCGCAGGCGGCTCGCCACATCCTCGCGCACCAACTCCAGCCACTCGGCCTCCACCAGATCCGCCTTGGTCAGCACCACCACCCCGTGCTGGATCTGCAACAGATCGAGGATCGCCAGATGCTCCGTCGTCTGCGGCATAAAGCCCTCATCGGCAGCGATGATCAGCAGCGCCGCATCCAGCCCGCCCACTCCAGCCAGCATATTCTTGATGAATCGCTCATGACCGGGCACATCAACCAGGCTCACGGTACGCCCGCTCGGCAGACGCAGCCACGCGAACCCCAGGTCAATCGTCATCTCCCGGCGTTGCTCTTCGGCGAGGCGATCCGGGTCAATCCCGGTGAGGGCTTTGACCAGGGTGGATTTGCCATGATCAACATGACCTGCTGTACCGATGACATACATAGGAATGATTGTACCAGAATCTTATCCACATATCCCCATACACGAATGTATTCTGGTATGATAATCTGTAACCTACATCTCTTGACGATACAACGGAGACACCCATGACCCGGCAAAATGGACGACTCCCCACCGAACTACGCAGCATCGAAATTATGCCCAACGCCGCCCCCTATGCTGAAGGTTCGGCTCTGATTACCTGCGGCAATACCCGCGTGCTGTGTGCCGCCAGCTTGGAGTCGCATCTACCGGGCTGGCTCCGTGGCCAACAGCGTGGATGGGTGACGGCGGAATACTCGCTTTTGCCCCGCTCGACCCACACCCGCACCCGGCGTGAACGCAACGGGCCGAGTGGCCGCACCCAGGAGATCCAGCGCCTGATTGGCCGTTCGTTGCGCGCCGCTGTTGATCTCGAAGCTATGGGTGAACACATGATCACCGTGGATTGCGATGTTCTCCAGGCCGATGCCGGAACGCGCACAGCGGCAATTACTGGTGGCTATGTGGCTCTCGCCCTGGCGCTGCGCAAACTCCATGCGGAAGGTCTTATCCCCACCAACCCGATCCTCCACGCGGTTGCTGCGGTCAGCGTGGGTATGGTTGACGGCCAGATGTTACTCGATCTAGACTATGCTGAAGACAGTACTGCCGATATGGACTGCAATGTTGTGCAGACGGCCAGCGGCGCTTTTATTGAGGTGCAGGGCACGTCAGAGGGGCTTCCAATTGAACGCCACCAACTTGATGCGCTCCTCGATCTAGCTAGCCAGGGGATTGCGCAACTGATCGCCATCCAACAGGCTATCTTGGACTAATGCCGTCTCATCAGTAGGCCACTGGAGGAATCGAGGATGCAGGAAGAACACAACCGCGACGCGGGTTTCCACCATCTTCAGCGTGGTATTGCGTTCGAACGCTCCAATCGAATTTCTGAAGCGGTTGAGGCGTATCGCCAAGCGATTGCCAGCAACCCGCACCTCTCCGAAGCCCATAATGCGCTCGGCTTCTACTACCAACGTAGTGGCCTCTTGGCTAAAGCAGCCGAGGAGTTTCGCACGGTTGCTAATCTCTCAGGCGACTTCTTGGCCTATTTCAACCTGGGCTATATTCTGGTTGAATTAGAACGCTACGAGGACGCCCTTACGACCTTCCAACACTGCCTCAGCCTCGATCCGACCGATCCCGCTACTCACTTCGAGATTGCCCTCATCACCTATATCATGGGCGATTTTCAGGCTGCCCTCGGACATCTGCAATACCCCCTCAAGAGCTATCCCGCCGATTGGGAGATCTATAACCTCTTGGGTAAGATCTACTTGGGTATCCGTGACTATGACCAGGCCATGACCGCTTTTGGCCGTGCGCTTCTGCTGACGAATAGCCCCCATGCCCAGGTTGAACTCCTCGATAATATCAATGCAGTTGAACGCCACCGCGAATTTCGCCACGTCACATCCGTTAAGGATCATCTCTACGCCCAAGAAGGCGTGGTCTACCTCGGCTCAGCCCAGGATGATGGCCTGCATATCCACGAAACCCATGACTTCCACTTCAGCTATGCCGATATTGGCACGACTCTGCAACGGCTGGTTGCCTTCATCAAGAGTGCCCACCTCAATCTGACCGCGATTGTCTGTGCCGATACACTCTCGCGCCCCTTGGCCGATGCCCTGGCCGAATTGTTGAGCCTCCCCCAGCATACGCTGGACGATCTTCAGCCCACAGATCGTGCCCTCCTCCTGATTGCGGTCGGACGCGAGGCCGAGTTGATGCTGCTCACCCTCGAACGTATCAACTGCACCATGACCACCTTCTGCCTCGCCCTTAACTGGCTGCGCCATAACAAGGCACTCCCCGACATTATCGGTATCACCGCCCACGGTATGTGTAGCGTCCCCTGGGAGGCCGAACTTCGCCACCTGCGCGCCTCTGGTGCCCCCACTGCCCTCATCCAGACCGGGCTGAAGGTGGCGGCACAGCGGGTGCTCGAATCGATCCATGCGACCCCGATAGATCCTAATCTCCCTCGCCAGATTCGCTACTATACCCGTACCCACCGTCGCTTCCTCGCTAATCCAGAGTAGAGCCTTGGGGTGTGACGTAAAGTCTTGCACCAACTACCCGCCGTTGGCTTCGACAAGCTCAGCCACCGCGCCGCTGGCTGAGCTTGTCGAAGCCAACATGACATATACACGAAACCGTGATATACTACCTACACGGTTCCGGTTAGTCTACTCGCGGGCATCTCAATGTCACCATCCCCACACATCCGACTCGGTTTTGCCGTGCGTATTGTTGGTCGGCCTGGGATTGGCGCAGGTGGCTCCGCCCACCTCAGCCTTGCGCTCGTGCGCCTAGGGGATGTGCTTGGCTACCTGGAGCACATCGGTGTCCAGTTCTACCGCATCCGTTCCGATCTCGTTACCCCCCACACCCTCGATCAACTGGACGAATGCACGGATCAACTCGATCTGCTCGCGGCTCGATTGGCACGGAGTAACATCCGCTTCACCAGCCACATGGATCATCGTGTCGCCCTGGGCTGTGCCGATGCCAATCACGCCACCGCCAGCCTCGCGGCTGTCGAGTCCACTGCCGCACTCCTCGAACGCCTCGATACCTACCGTCCTGCCGGGTCTGTCGAGGGGACACTGGTTGTCCATGTGGGCGCTTCACCCACCGATCCAGCCAGTCTGGATCGCTTTGCCGCCCGCTTTACTATGCTCTCGCCGCGTGCCCGTGCCCGCCTCGCTGTTGAGCACGATAGCGCCGGTTTCAGCCTGGGCCAGCTCCTCATCCTCCACCAACACTGTGGCGTTCCTGTGGTCTTCGATATGCTGCATTGGGAACTCTGCAATCCTGAGTCTATCCCTCTCAGCCTCGCACTCGGTTTGGCACTCGCCACCTGGCCCGCCACTACCCGCCCTGAAGTCCATCTCAGCAGCCCCCGCACCGAGTCCCATCTCATCCCCGCCCAGGGGCAGCAGTCAGCCCGTGTCCTCCCGCCTCGCCCTGGTCAACACGCCGACTTCATTGAGGCTGCTGCGCTCCAACGTCTGCTCGTTGCGGCACGCGGTCTGCCCGCCTTTGATCTGATGCTGGAGGCTAAAGCGGGCGATCTTGCTCTCCTGCGTCTGCGTCACGATACCTCGTGATTGTTCATGTTTTGATGCCAATCGTTGGCTGAGCTTGTCGAAGCCAAGTTCCGCATGGCGTACAGTCCCAAACCGAACTATAATGTCCGCGATTCTCTACCTATACTACCCAAGGAGCTACTTCGTGAGTTCATCCCAACCGAAATCTATGCCCGGTGTGATCGCCGTTGCGGTCGTCTTGCTCGTTGTTGGTATTGTTGTTGGCTTGCTGATCGGCCAAGCTGCACCCGCTACTCCGGCTGCCAGCCCTACTTCTGTCGCCGATAGCCCCACTCTGGCTCCGGCAACTCAGGTGCCCTCTGACGCTGCACCCACCAGCGCACCCAACCCCAATGCCCAGGTGATGCCTACCGCAACCACCTATACCTATGCGGCTGCACCCGCTATGAGTATTGATCCGGCCAAGAAGTATACCGCCACGATTATCACTCCGCGTGGCGATATTGTGATCGAGTTGCTACCCGATATTGCCCCCCAGACGGTCAATAACTTCGTCTTTTTGGCCCGCGCCAATTTCTATAATGGCCTCACTTGGCATCGCGTATTGCCCGATTTTATGGCACAGGGCGGCGACCCCAAGGGCGATGGGACGGGCGATCCGGGCTATTCGATCCCCGCTGAATTTACCGATACTATCGCCTTCGATCAGCCGGGAATTGTCGCCATGGCGCGCTCAAGCGATCCCAATAGCGCCGGGTCGCAGTTCTTCATCACCACCGGCAATGCCTCGTGGCTCAATGGCCAGTACACCATCTTTGGCCGTGTCATCTCCGGCCAAGATGTGGTCAACGGCATCCCGCTGCGTGATCCCCAAAATCCCGCCGATACCGCCCGCCCCGGCGAAACGATCCTCGGTATCACGATTAGCGAAGAGTAGCCAAGCGGTGCTACTTCTTCTTGCCAAACCAGCCGCGCTGTTTGGGTGCCTCAACACTCTGGCGTAGCGCATCCAACTCGTTCCCCATCCCGCTCGCTTCGGGCGGGGTGGGTGGCGGGGCAGCGGGCGGTTCGGGCGCCTTCTTCTTGCCAAACCAGCCACCCCCCCCGCTCGCTTCGGGCGGGGTGGGTGGCGGGGAAGCGGGCGGTTCGGGCGCCTTCTTCTTGCCAAACCAGCCACCCAC
>RRYU01009985.1_pt1 | contig 14331 bp, 7 predicted proteins | sample 2162651 | NCBI WGS metagenome assembly RRYU01 (sample SAMN10267283, study PRJNA491782) | microbial mat metagenome | isolation source: biomat in the production well | place: Japan: Minami-Kanto gas field, natural gas well KTG3 | collected 2017-06 | reverse complement strand
GGGGGGGGCGGGGCGAGTGGTGAAGAAGGGGCCAGCAATGATGACGAGCAGGCCGAGGATGATCGCGACGGCGGCGGCGATAAGGTAGGGGCGGCGAGTCCAGGGGGAGATGATCTCTGGCATAGCAGTTCTCTCCATGCTACATGGTGGTTCCTGCTATATATACCGATTGGGGGTCACGCAGAAGGTACGTACATCGTAACCAGATGCGGTATTATTGACGCGCTCACGAGCAATTCTTATCTGTGAGAAAGCGAGCATTTCATGTCCATACTCCTTACCGCCCGGCCAGAATGGCACGCGCTGACCGAACATTATCAGATGATCAAGTCGCGCCACTTGCGCGAACTTTTTGCTACCGATCCGCAGCGTGGCGAACGTTTGACCGCTGAGGCGGTGGGCCTCTTCCTCGACTATTCGAAGCACCGTATTACCGATGAGACGATCCGCCTGTTGGTGGCACTGGCAGAATCCTGTGGCCTCGCTGAACGGATTGAGGCCATGTTCCAGGGTGAGAAGATCAATCTCACTGAGGGGCGTGCAGTTCTGCATACTGCCCTGCGTGCCCCACGCTCCGCCCAGATCGTTGTTGATGGGCATGATGTTGTGCCTGATGTCCATGCTGTACTCGACCAGATGGCCGATTTTAGCCAGCGGGTACGCTCTGGTGAGTGGCGCGGGCACACCGGCCAACCCATCCGCACGGTGGTCAATATCGGTATTGGTGGCTCGGATCTCGGTCCGGTGATGGCCTATCAGGCGTTGCGCCACTATAGCCAGCGCGATCTCACCTTCCGCTTCATCTCTAACATTGATGCCACCGATTTTGTTGAGAATGTGCGTGACCTCGATCCGGCTACGACGCTCTTTATCGTCGCCTCAAAGACCTTTACGACGCTTGAAACGATGACCAATGCCCATAGCGCCCGCTCGTGGCTCACCGCTGCGCTCGGTAGTGATGCGGCGGTTGCGAAGCATTTTGTGGCGGTCTCGACCAATGCCGAAGCGGTTGCGGCCTTTGGGATTGATACCGCCAACATGTTCGGCTTCTGGGATTGGGTCGGTGGACGCTACTCGATGACCTCGGCTATCGGCCTCTCGACCATGATCGCCCTAGGGCCAGATCATTTCCACGCCCTGCTCGGTGGCTTTCGTGCCATGGACGAGCATTTCCGTACTGCCCCCTTCAACCAGAACTTGCCCGTGCTCATGGGCCTGCTGAATGTCTGGTATAGCAACTTCTTTGGTGCTGAGACTGTGGCGGTCTTGCCCTACGATCAGTACCTCAGCCGCTTCCCTGCCTACCTCCAGCAGTTGACGATGGAGAGTAATGGTAAGCGGGTGACCCTCGATGGCCAGCCGGTCAACTATCAGACCGGGGCGATCTTCTGGGGCGAGCCGGGGACGAATGGGCAGCACTCGTTCTACCAGTTGATCCACCAGGGCACGAAGCTCATCCCGTGCGACTTCATCGGTTTCTGCCAGAGCCTGAACCCGCTCGGTCATCACCATGACTTGCTGATGGCCAACTTCTTCGCCCAGAGCGAGGCGATGGCCTTTGGCAAGACCGCAGCGCAGGTAGCGGCGCAGGGTACCCCCGAATGGCTCGTGCCCCACCGCACCTTCCCCGGTAATTTGCCGAGTAGCACCATCCTTGCCGACCGGCTGACTCCGGCGGTGTTGGGGGCACTGGTGGCGCTCTATGAGCATAGTGTCTTTACCCAGGGGGTGATCTGGGATATTGGTTCGTTTGATCAGTGGGGTGTGGAGTTGGGGAAGGTGTTGGCGGGGCGGATTGCGCCGGAGCTTGATGGTGTGGATGCTCCGAGTCCGAACCATGATAGTTCGACGAATGCGCTCATCCGGCGCTACCGGGCATGTCGGGGGGGATAATACCATGCCTTTGGTATTGTTTGGCGGCTTGGCCGCCAAACAATACCCAAAAACCTAAATCACCCGCTCATTCCCACCATCCACCGGCACCTGGGCGGCGGTGGTCTTGGCGAAGAGTGGCCCGCACATCTCGGCGGCCAACTCGGCCACATCGCGGCTCGTCACCTCGATCCGCATGACGTTGTTGGTCTTGTACTGCTCCACGGTCAGACCGTAGTTCTTGGCTCGTGCCTGCAACACCTCCTCTGTCCAGATGCCGGTGTCGAAGACGGCATTGGGGTGCAGGCTGTTGATGCGGATGCCATCCTGACCCCATTCGAGGGCTGCGACACGCGCCAACTGGTTGAGGGCGGCCTTGGAGGCGGAGTAGGCGGCTGCGCCCGGCCCCGGTGCGGGGACGTTCTTGGAGCCGATGATGACCACCCGCCCCCGGCGCGGGGCGAGTTTGAGCAGTGCGTGGGCCTCGCGCATGAGGATGAGGTTGGAATCGAGGTTGATGCGCATGGTGCGTTGCCACTCGGCCAGTGGCATGGCATCCACGCGGCGCGAGGGCGGGAAGATGCCCGCGTTGAGGATGAGCATGTCGAGGCCGCCGAAGGTGCGGGCGATCTGCTCCAGCGCGGCGATCATCTGCTCCTCGCTGGTAACATCGCAGCGGATGCCCAGGTAGTCGGGGCGATCAAAGAGGCTCTCGATGGCCGGGTTGATGTCCAGACCCACCACGGCGGCCCCACGCGCCATGAGCGACTCGACACACGCCTTGCCGATCCCCGACGCTGCACCGGTGACGAGCGCGATCTCGCCGGCAAAGAGCGGCGGGCGACCCAGACGTTTCAGCTTGGCCTGCTCCAGTTCCCAGTATTCAAAATCGAAGACCTCAGCAGTCGTTTCGGACTGGTAGGAATCCAGCGCCGTCGCCTGGGCGATGATCTCCATGGTATGGCGGTAGATCTCGGCGGCGATGCGGGCTTCCTGGGCGGTGCGTCCGGCGGCAACCATGCCCAGGCTGGGATCGAGGACGACCCGTGGCGCAGGATCGAGCATGGTCAACTCGAAGTTGGCGCGATCCTTATTCTCGGCAAAGTATCGCTCATACTCAGCGCGGTAGGCAGCCACATCACGGCCAAGCATCGGCACGCGCTTCGTGCGGATGACATGGTCGGGGGTAGCGGGTCCCTGCTGGGAGATGGTGGCCAGATCGGGGCGCTGGGCAAACCGCAGGCATGCCTCGTCATTGTGGGTGGCCAGGATCATTGGTGCCCCGGCTGCCTGGGAGATAGCGTGGCGCAGCGCGGCCAGATCGTGGCGCAGGGGGGCTGCGGGATCGGGAAGTTGCACGGGAGTATCGGCAACCGGGCAACCCGCCAGGTAGGCTTCGGCCTGCTGCACCAGCGCGATCATCTGCTCATACGCTTCCTGGGCCGTTTCGCCAAAGCTGAAGAGACCGTGGCGCAGCAACACCACCCCCCGCGTCTGCGGGGTAAGCTCGGCGGCGAAGATGCTGGCACAGCGTTTGGCGACGGGGAAACCGGGGCGCACATAGGGCACCACGATCACGTCATCGCCGTAGATCTCGCGGATACGCTCGCTACCACCAGGGGTATTGGTGATCGCCAAGACCGCGTCGGCGTGGGTATGGAAGACATACTTGGCTGGGAGGAGCGCATGCAGCATCGCCTCCACCGAGACCGGCGGGGCCGAGGCATCCACGACACTACCGCGTAGCTCATTCAGCCACTGCTGATCGGAGAGTGTCTCCAGCGTCGTCAAGCGCCGCAGATACTCCAGCCGTACCGGGGCAAAATCCTTGGCCTCTACCGTGGCCAGATCGGAACCACTCCCCTTCACATAGAGCAACGTCTGGGGTTGGCCAAAAATATCGGGCTGCTCGATCTTGACCGACGTATTGCCACCGCCATGCAAGACGAGGGTCGGGTCGGAGCCGAGCAGCCGCGAGGCGTAAACACACTGAGCGAGGTCATCGGCGAACGAGGCCGCCGTCGCATGATCCCATCGGTTTTGCATAGGTAAATATCTTGTTGGTATTTGGCGGCTTTGCCGCCAAATACCAACAAATAAAAATCTTCGGGGGAGGCTGCGCCGCATTGGCGTTTGGTTAAGGAGGGCATAATCCTCGGTGGTACGCCATAATAACCGCAGAGGACACAGAGGTGCGCAGAGGGATGGGTTTCGCAATCCTCTTACGACCTCTGGTTCTTCCTCTGCGTTCCTCTGCGTCCTCTGCGGTCAAAAACCGGGGCGCAATATGACGCTTAATCGAATGCCTATGCGGTTGCGCCGCCCTCGTTCTTGATCGTCTGGTAGAGATCATTGGCCTGGGCGGGGGTGAGATTCTCGTGGATGAGCGCCTGGAGGCCACGCGCCGCCGCAACGGGGTGCTCGTCCTGCCAGACATTGCGGCCCAGGTTGACACCGACAGCGCCGCGCTCCATGCCATCGTGGACAAACTCGTAGACTTCGAGGATGGTATCGCACTTGGGGCCACCCGCGATCACCACCGGCACCGGGCAGTTCTCGGCCACCTTGTGGAAATCCTCGCACCAGTAGGTCTTGACAGCCGTAGCACCCAACTCAGCGGCGATACGGCAGGAGAGAGCCAGGTAGCGCGCATCGCGCTTCTCTAGCTCCTTACCCACAGCAGTAACGGCCATGGTGGGGATACCGTATGGCTCACAGGCATTGATCAGGTTAGCCAGATTGCTGAGCGTCTGGAACTCGTAGTCCGAGCCGACGAAGACCGAGAGACCCACAGCGGCGGCGTTGAGGCGGATCACCTCATCAATCGAAGTCGTCACCGTCTCATTAGAGAGATCGCCACCGATGACACTGCTACCACCCGAAACGCGCAGGATGATCGGCATCTTAACATTGGGATCAATACTTGCCCGCAGCACACCACGGGTCACAAAGAGGGCATCAACGTAGGGCAGCAACGGGGTAACCATCTCGCCCGGCTTCTCAAGGCGGCGAGTTGGCCCCAGGAAATAGCCGTGGTCCATCGCGAGGAAGAAGCAGCGTCCGTTCTTGGTAATCTGAGCCCAGCGGTTCTGTTTGCCCCAATCCATAGTCACAAGCTCCTCAGTGTTGCGTATATGTCACAAGAATGACAACAGGGTAAGAAATGGAGCCATTATAAACTCTCGTGGGCGGCTGTCAACTACAGGGTAGGAGTGGGGGTGGGGGGGCGGCTGTGCCGCATTGGCGTTCGGTTAAGGGATACCGCGTAGGGGCGCGTCGTGACGCGCCCCATGCGTCCCCAAGCCCGATGAAGGCTTCGATCATCGCGCCGGAGGGCGCGTCACGACGCGCCCCTACGCAGCCCGAAGGTAGCACCGGCTTCCAGCCGGTCACGATGCGCCACCGACCGGCTGGAAGCCGGTGCTACCTTCAGGCGTAACCGAATGCCTATGCGGCTGTGCCGCCCCCGCAGATCTTTTTTTGGTGATGTTTGGGGCATAGCCCCCTAATGCGCTGCTATCAACGAGGTGGGGCTGGTTTCTGCCGCATGGCGTGGCGGTTTTGGCGCACGAGCAGCAGTAGAAACAGCCCCCAGCCCATCCAGGCGAAGAGGCCACCACTGAAGCGCGAGACGAGCAGCCCTAGCAGCAGCACCATGCGTAGGGATGCGATGCTCCATTGGCGCAGCGGATCAACCCGTACCTCGGTCTCCCAATGCATGTGGCGGAGGTGCGACAGCAAGCCCCGTTCGACACAGCCTTCGAGCGAACAGACATAGATGAGATCGGTGTAGCGCGCTGCCAGCAGCAGATCGCGTTCGAGCGCCGCACCCGGTAGGGGTGGCAGATCGTCGGGGGAGCTAGAGAAGGATACACTGTTGACCGCACCCACCCCGATACTATCGGCGGAGGGCCCGTAGCTACTGATCAAGGCTCCGCCCATATCATTACCGAGTGAGTCTATGGGCACGCTGCTATAGCACATGACCACCTCGACATCGGCGGGGATACCCACAATGTCGAAGGCGCGCTGGATCACCGTGGTGCCTGCACGGCGGTCATCAATCAGGGCCGGGAGTTGGTAGGCATGCACCTCGTAGCCATCACTATGGATCTCGCCGACGAGGTCGGTGTAGGCGGCGCGTGCGGAGGCAAAGAGCACATTCTCGTGGGCCAACCAGAAGCGCCGGGTCAGGTCGCGCAGCCCCCAACGCTGGATGCGGTCGAGTTCACTTGCGGGGGGTTCAATATCAATCCCGATCACCTGGAAACTGAGGCCATGCTCCTTGGCCCAACGGTGGACGCTGCGGTAGCGATCAACTGCCTGGGGGTAGTTTTGCAGGTGGAACCAACTACCCTCGTGGTGGGGAAGTTGCAGCCATGCTACGAGTGGAATGCGTTGCTGATTGAGCCGCCGCACCGCTGTTACCAACTCGAAGTTCAGGTCGCGGATGGCAACCGCCACCCCATAGCCCTGGATGGTCAGTTCGTCCAACACTCCGGGTTGATCCAGGAGCGCCAATAACTCTGGCCCCTCAAGATCGCAGAAGAAGATGAGTGTTGGCCGCCCGTAGTGGGTTGGGGGAGAAGGAGTTGTGGTGTTGAATGCTTGCACAGCCGTTCCGCCGAGGATCTTTATGATTCACTAGCAGGCATTATAGCACGCAGCATAGCCGGAAGGGTATAATAAAGACGCAACCGCATAATAACCGAGGCACTTATGAACACAACACGACGCTTTCCGTCCGGCTTTCTATGGGGCGCAGCCACCGCCGCCTACCAGATCGAGGGAGCCTGGGCCGAGGATGGTAAGGCTGATAGTATCTGGGATCGTTTTGTGCGTAAGCCCGGTGTGATTGTTGATGGTACGACGGGTGATGTGGCTTGTGACCACTACCACCGCTATGCTGAGGATGTGGAACTGATGGCCCAGATGGGTCTCGGTGCGTATCGCTTTAGCATCTCCTGGCCGCGTCTCTTCCCGCAGGGGAGCGGCAGAATGAACCCCAAGGGACTCGATTTCTACAAGCGGCTGGTGGAGGCGCTGCATAAACGCGGCATCAAGCCGGTGGCCACGCTCTACCATTGGGATCTGCCCCAGGTGCTGGAGGATCATGGGGGTTGGGTCAACCGCGACACGGCGCTGCGTTTTGCCGAATATGCCTATGCCCTCTTTCAAGAACTGGGCGATCAGGTACCGATCTGGACGACCCTGAACGAGCCGTTTATTCAAGCCTTCTACGGCTATGGTAATGGCGAGAATGCTCCTGGTCGCCGCAACCCCTGGGCGATTCTGCCCGTTGTCCACCACCTGCTGCTCGGTCATGGGTTGGCGGTCGAGGCATTTAGGGCGGTACGCCCTGCCAACGCGCAGATCGGGATTGTGATGCTGATCTGGCCCAGCCACCCGGCTAGCCCGCTCCCTCCCGATGTGGCTGCTGCCCGCCGGGTGGATGGTGCGATGCACCGTATCTTCCTCGATCCACTCTTCCATGGGCGCTATCCCAAGGATCTCATGTTCCGCCTGGGGATGCGCTTCATGCGCCCCCCCGTCCACCCCGGTGATATGGAGATTATTCGTCGCCCCCTCGACTACGTGGGTGTCAATACCTACACGCGCCTGCTGCACCGCGCCGATTGGCGCGACCCGCTCCTGGCTGTGCGCAAGGTCGAACCGCAGACGCCCACGACCGCCATGGGCTGGGAGATCTACCCCGATTGTATTATCGAGGCGCTCCAGAAGGTGCGCGAGTATACCGACCTACCGCTCTACATTACCGAGAACGGAGCCGCGTTTGAGGATACCATCGGCTCCGATGGCCAGATCAATGACACCGAGCGGATCGCCTATTTGCGCAGCCATATTGAGGCTGCGCACCGCGCTATTGAACTGGGGATCGATCTGCGCGGTTACTTTGTCTGGACATTGCTGGATAACTTTGAGTGGGCCAAGGGTAAGAGTAAGCGTTTTGGCCTGATCTATACCGATTACGATACGCAGCGCCGCATTCCCAAACAGAGTGCAGCCTTCTTCCGCGAGGTGATTGCGAACAACGGACTCTAGCTCGATGCGCCGACTCAGTTCTGCTGCATGGCTCTTTCTGCTCCATGTGGTACTGATCACCTTTGGGCTGGCTCTCAGCAGCCTCTTTCTCAACCTGATGTTGCTCGATCTCGGCTATGATCAGCAGCGTTTGGCGCTACCCCTTGGGGGAACGATCAGTATGCTGGGGGTCTTTAACAGCCTACCGGTACTGGCAGGCAGCCTGAGTAGCCTGCCACTGTGGGGTCTCGTGCTGCGGGTGGGGCTGCAACGCAGTATGCTGGTTGCATGCGGGCTGCTCGTCACGTCGCTCTTGACCCTGGCCTTCAGCACGAACCCGTACATCCTGCTGCTGGGGGCGGGGCTGAGTGGTCCCGCCTCCGTCCTCTTCCAACTCAGCGCCGCCCCGTTGATGATGCGGCTGAGTGGGGATGACGAGCGCGATCTGCTCTTTAGTATGCGCTTTGGCCTGAGCATCGCCATGAGTGGGGTGGGGAATTTGGTGGGTGGCTGGTTGCCGGGGCTAGGCGTGGCAGTATTGCAGGTTGCGCCACACAGCGCAGCCAGCTACCAGTTCACCTTTGCTATCTCGGCGCTCTGTGTGCTGCTGGCGAGTCTCCCCTTACTGCTCGTGCGGGTACCGATCATGCCGGTGCAGACGGGGAGCAGCAGCCAACCGAGCAGCATCGCCACGATGTGGCGTATCTGCATGCAGCACCCGTGGGGCATCGGGCGGCTGCTGATCGCGCCGCTGCTCATCTCGTGCGGAGCCTCACTCTTCATCCCCTACCTCAACCTCTACTTCCGCCAGCGCCACATGGTTGCCGACACCACCCTGGGGCTGATCTTCGCCACCATCGGCATCGCTACCGGGCTAGCCGCGCTGCTCGCCCCCCAGATCTCGGAACGCCTCGGCAAACCGCGCAGCATCGTCCTGACCCAGTCCATGGCGGTGGTCTGTCTCCTCCTGCTCGCCTGGGCACCCACGTTATGGCTCGCGGCCTTTGTGGCGCTGCTACGCGGCGCCCTCATGAATATGGCCAACCCGCTCTACGAAGCCTACGCGATGGAAGAGAGCGCCGAGGATGCGCGCCCTCTGGTGAGTGGGCTACTGGCAGGCTCCTACGCCGCCGCCTACATCATCGGCCCCACGATTAGCGCCGAGGTGCAGCAGAAGTTCGGGTTTACGCCCATCTTCATCACTACGGCGATCTGCTACGGGTTGGCGGTAGGGTGGACGTATGTAGTGTTTGTGCGTCGAGGCTAAGCCGCCCAAACACCACGCTTGGGGCTGTGCCGCCGCATTGGCGTTTGGTTACGCCCGAAGGTAGCACCGGCTTCCAGCCGGTCGGTAGTACATCGTGACCGGCTGGAAGCCGGTGCTACCTTATGCGGTCGTAGGGGCGCATCGCGACGCGCCCCATGCGGTATTCCTTAACCGAACGCCAATGCGGCGAAGCCTCCCCCGAACCCCCACCCTACAAATAACGCACCCGCAACCGTTCAGCCTCGTGGCGGGCAGCAGCGGCATCATCGTCCAAGCCCTGCGCAGTCGCAAAACGGGCAATATCGTGCCAGATCTGCACTTCGAGCATGCGTATGCGCATATTGGAACTGATCGTCAGCGCGTGCATCGCACGGCGTAGTGCCTCGTCATACTCATCCTGGGCCGCACTGATCGCCGCGAACTGGCGCAGGATGATCGCTTGGCCGGTACGATCCCCCACGGCCTTACTGGTGGCAAGTGCTCGGTTGGCTTCACCAAGCGCCATGGTCACGTTCTGTTGGAAGAGGTAGACCTGCGACAACCCCGCCCGCGCCCGCACTTCCCCACTCCAGTTGTTGCATGTACGTGCCTGGGCTAGTGCCTGATGGAAGTTCTCGGTCGCTGCCTCAAGATTGCCCTCATACAAGGCAATCTGCCCCAGATGGTAGAAACAACGCCCCGCCAACATCCGGCTGTCTAACCAACGATACGGGCTGTAGCGGTTGTTCTCACCAATCATGCGCACGTCCAAGGCCATGACCAGTGCTTGACGATGGTGCTCTTGGGCACGACGCAGATCGCCATTGGCCGCATAGGCCGCACCGCAAATGTCACGGCTACCTGCACGTAGGAGACGGATCTGGCGCAGACGATCTGGCATGGACTGATCGTTCGCTATCTGCACCATCGTCTCTTCAAACTGTTGACACTTTTTGATCACAGGGCCATACATCCCTACCGCTAGTAGATGACCCAAATGGTAGTATTGAACATAGAGTAAGCGTAAGGGGTCTTGTAGTTGGTTACTCAGTTGGTGGATCGTCTCCAGATCTTCTGATTGGGTACTATGATTTTCAACCCGATCATTAATCATCACCCGCAGTAAGAGCAGATCAACGCGCTCAGTCGCTTCGGTCGTCATGACCAATGCCTGCTCGACATAACGTAGGGCGGCGGTATTAGAGAACTGCTGCGCCGCCTGTTCGGCAGCAATCCGGGCGTAGCGGGTCAGGCGTTGCCACTCCTCGGCACGTCGCAGATGCGAGATGAGCACATCATAGACCGCCATCGCCGCCCGGCCAGCCACGATATCGGCCGCGTAGGTCTGCTCATACCAGCGCACCACAGCGGCGTGCAGTTGGCGGCGTTGCCCAAAGAGCAGGCTGGTGTAGGCAACCTCGTGGGTAATCCCGTACATAAAGCGGTAGACTCGTTCGGGATCTTCGAGTTCGAGATCAATAATGTTCAGATGGATGAGGGTTGTCAGTTGGGATAACAGGGCATGGTCACTTGGCTGGGCGGGATGGATCTTCTTCAACAAGCGGAAGGGGAAACTGCGCCCGATCACCGCTGCTGCTTTGAGGGTCAGACGGGTGGGTTCGTCGAGGCGATCCACCCTGGCTTGGATGATGCCCTGGGCCGAACTAGAGACATGCATCGTCAGGGCATTGGGTTTCAGTTTGGCTACCCCATCTTCAATGCATGCCAAATGTTGCTGCTGCAACACCCGCAGATACTCTTTAATGAAGAGTGGCTGGCCTTCGGTTTGGCGTTCGATATGTTGGCGCAGTTCGGGATGGACATCCGTAACCCCAAGCAGCGCACGGATCAACTCCACACTCTGGGTGCTACTCAGCCGCCCCAGGCGCACACGGGTGGTACGCCGGTCGTTGCGCAGGGCGGTCAGTGCCGGGGGGACTGCAGAGTCGAGTGGGCGGTGCGAGAGGGTCAGGCAGAGGGGGAATGGATCTTCGCCAACGGGTGCGCGTAACAAGTGGGCGGCTACTTGCAACGAGAGCGTATCGGCCCAGTGGATGTCCTCTAAGATAATAAGCAACGGCCCAAGCTGAATCTGGGCGCGGATCAGTTCGATGACCACCTCGATCAGCAGCACTTGTTCTTCGGGATCACTCAGTAGGCTGACACCCTCACCCAACACCTCCTCACTCACCCCTAAGATCCAGGCTAGTGATTGTTGGATCATGGGATCAATGGGTGGAATCGTGAGTAAGGCATCCTCGAACTGTTCACGCTGAATCTTCAGGCTCGCACCCTCATCAATGCCACAAATATCGGCCAGGATCGGGCGCCATGCCAAGAGGGGCATGCCTACTCCGCCACTGACACACTCACTACTGTAGCCACGGTGTCCGTGATCAATCCACGTTGCGGCCAGATCTTGCAGAATGTAGCTCTTCCCGATGCCCGATTCACCCTCCAGCAGAATGACACTCAAATGCCCATTCGCCGCCCGCTGTGCCGCCGCATGCAGCACCCGCCGCTCCTCAGTCCGCCCCACCAAACGTACTTCATGGGGGAGGTAGCGTTGTAAAGCCACACCGCGCCCCATACGTACCCCACCCGAAATCACCTGGGCAACCGGAACCCCCTCGCGGTGCCCCTTGGTGATGACGTGGGTAACATTACTGGTCTGGTAACGCCCCATAATCTCGGATCGAATACGCCCCGATACCAGCACCTCCCCAGAGTGCGCCCGCTGCATCAGGTGCGCCGCGAGGTTCATGTCGTCGCCCTGGGCTGTATAGACCCGGCGGTGATGGCTGCCCACCGCCCCTACAAAGAGGATACCCACCGTCACCGCTGCGCGATCAATCAGACCCCGGTCGCGCAGTTCTAGGCAGCAACCCACCGCACGGCTGGGGTCATCGCCACGCGCCACGGGCGCACCAAAGAGCATCACAAAGACGGCGCCTTTATCCCCAACCTCAACCTCGTTCAGCCAGCCCCCCCAACGCAGAACCACGGCCTGCACATGGGCAACGAGTCGGTGTAGGTCTTCTGGTTGCACCGGCAGGGCAAAGTTGGCAAATGCGGGTACGCAGCGCCGGTATTCGGGGATCAGATCGTGCGAACGCAACCGTTCCGCGAAGGTCGGTGGGAGGAAGTGTTCCCAACTGATCGTTGTTGTTGGCTCGATACTCGTATCAATGGCGGGGGGCGTGTGCTCCTCCAAACGGGGCGCTTCGATGATATGGATCGTGCCCGGTTTGGCCAACTGTTCCGCACGGGTCGCTGCGCGCAACGCTGGCCCATAGATCACTAGGTAGAGGCCGTGGATGGGCAACCCTGCCAGCACGATATAGGTGATCCCGGCGCTGATCCCAATCCGCATATCGAGGCGGAACGGGCCTTGCGGAGTCTCAATCGCGGGCAGATCTTTCATCACCGTGAGTAACGCAGCACCACAGCGTTGGGCAACTTCGATGTCGTAGCGATCTGGCCACCATGCGGTCAATGCGTCGCCCGCAATCGTGGCTACATCGCCACCATAGGCAATGATTGTATCAATGAGCGCATCAAAGAATTGGGTTAATGCATCATGCAGGTGTTCCGCCCCATCTGGCTGAGAGGCAAAGGTGGCGGTGAGTCGGGTAAAGCCGTTCAGGTCGGCGTAGAGGATGGTCGCATGACAACGATGAGCCATGCCGGGCTGAAGGGCAGGTGTGCCGATCCGCTCCAGAAGCCAATGCGAGAGGAAGGGACGTAGAAATGGGCTGGTTTGATCATGGGTCATGATGCCATTGATGCCCTCTGGTGCCATTGGGCACATGTTGCTGCGTCGTTCGGTGGGGGAGGTAGGTCACATTGTACACGACATGCCCATGCTTTGTGGTATACTACCGTTGCCCGTGTGAGACAATCTCCGGTGCCGTGCCGACCTCAATGTTATCCGCACGAGATCTCCTGTTGGCCTGCCACAACGCACTAGCGAGAGCTGGCGCGCATGTATCTTGTGGTACAGGCTTTTTAACTCCCGCCCTATTAACCAACTATGGGCTCAAGGAAGGTGTTATTGTGAGTGCAGAACGTCTTCAGAAGGTGCTCGCCAATGCGGGCGTCGCTTCTCGTCGTGACTGTGAGGCGTTGATCGCCGCTGGTCGTGTGTGTGTGAATGGCCGGGTTGTCCAAGAACCTGGTACCCGCGTGGATCTTGATGCGGATGTGATTGAGGTTGATGGTCAGTCGGTGCGTAAGCCGACCACTCGTACCTATCTGGTGCTGCATAAGCCGGTTGGCTTTGTCTCAACGGTTGATGATCCCCAGGGGCGTCCGACGGTGCTCGATCTGGTTGATGTGCCGGCGCGTGTCTATCCGGTTGGGCGTTTGGATGTGGATAGTGAGGGGTTGTTGCTCCTTACCGATGATGGTGAGTTGACCCATCAACTTACCCACCCGCGCTTCGAGATCGAGAAGGAGTATCGGGCTTTGCTGGATCGCCCGCTCGATATGGAGGCGTTGCGCCAGTGGCGTGAGGGTGTGTTGCTGAATGGTGAGCCGACTGCTCCAGCTTGGGTTGATCTAATTGAGACGACCTCCGAAGGCCCGTGGTATCGGGTGGTTTTGCGAGAAGGACGTAAACGCCAGATCCGTGAGGTGGCGCGCCTGCTTGGGTATGAGGTGCAGCGCCTTATCCGGGTGCGTGAGGGTGATCTGTTGCTTGGTGATCTCCCGTTGCGCTCGTGGCGCCCGCTGACTGATGAGGAGGTTGCGGCGTTACGTACCCATATTGCGGTGCGCCGTGAGTCGGCTGATCGCCACGAGTCGCCTGCTCGGCGTCAGGCAGCCACTGAGCGCGGCGAGGAGCGGCGTGATGAGCGGCCACCCCGCCGTGAGGATCGTCCATCCCGGCGCGATGAGGGGCGGCGTGATGAGCGGCCCCCCCGCCGCGACGAGGGGCGCAGCTATGGCCCGCCGCGCCGCGATGAGGGACGCGGCGACTTCCGCCGTGACGAGGGGCGCAGCTACGGCCCGCCGCGCCGCGATGAGGGACGCAGCTATGGCTCGCCGCGCCGCGATGAGGGACGTGGCGACTTCCGCCGTGACGAGGGGCGCAGCTATGGCCCGCCGCGCCGCGATGAGGGACGCGGCGACTTCCGCCGCGACGAGGGGCGCAGCTATGGCCCGCCGCG
>RRYU01023108.1_pt1 | contig 14332 bp, 13 predicted proteins | sample 2162651 | NCBI WGS metagenome assembly RRYU01 (sample SAMN10267283, study PRJNA491782) | microbial mat metagenome | isolation source: biomat in the production well | place: Japan: Minami-Kanto gas field, natural gas well KTG3 | collected 2017-06 | reverse complement strand
ACTTCTCGCAAACTTTTCCTTTGCCATTCCTCTCTCCTATCTGTTTTAGGATGCAGTTCCGTGAACTTGTTCAATAATTTCTGTTTGTATATTCACCGGAACTTGTTGATAACGTGAAAATCCCATATGGAAAACAGCGCGTCCTTGTGTTATAGATCTTAGATCCGTAACATACCCAAACATTTTATTAAGCGGCACATTACCCTTAACCACTTGAGCATCTTTACGCTGTCCCATTCCTTCAATTTTTCCGCGACGTGAATTTATATCTCCAATCACATCACCTAAATATTCTTCTGGTGTAACTACTTCAACGGACATGATTGGCTCCATTAATACTGGATTTGCTGCTTTACATGCCTTTTTTATTGCCATCGAGCCAGCAATTCTAAATGCAATCTCTGATGAATCAACTTCATGATAAGATCCAAATACAAGCTCAATACGAATGTCCTCTATTGGATAACCAGCGATTACACCATTCCTTATCGCTTCTTGCATTCCTGCATCAACAGCAGGAATATATTCTCTTGGTATTACACCACCAACAATTTTATTCTCAAAATGATATCCTTTGCCAGGTTTATTAGGTTCAACATTAATCACCACATGACCAAATTGACCACGCCCACCTGATTGTCTTGAGAATTTTACTTCGACTTTTTCAACACGCTTAGTAATAGCTTCTGTATAAGCAACCTGCGGTTTACCTACATTTGCATTTACATTAAATTCACGTTTTAGCCTGTCAACTAATATTTCTAAATGCAACTCCCCCATACCTGCAATAATTGTTTGCCCTGTATCTTGATTAGAAGAAACTTTAAAAGTCGGATCTTCTTCACTCAATTTATTTAATGCTTCAGATAGATTTTTTTGGTCTGCTTTGCTTACTGGTTCTACAGACACTTCCACAACTGGTTCTGGGAAATCCATTGATTCTAAAATGATCTGTTTATCAGCATCACAAATAGTGTGACCAGTATTTGTATCTTTAAGTCCAACTGCAGCCACAATTTCGCCTGCGCTTACTGATTCGAGAGCTTCACGTTTATTAGCGTGCATTAATAAGAGACGACTGATTCTTTCCCTCTTTCCTACGTTAGGATTATAAATATAAGAACCCTTTTCGAGCTTACCGCTATAAACTCTTAAATAGGTCAATCGACCTACGTAAGGATCAGTCATAATTTTAAATACAAGTGCACTAAAAGGTTCGCTTACATCAGGCTTCCGTTTTAATACAATATCTTTATTATTTGGATCAAATCCCGACACTTCACCAACATCTAGTGGTGTTGGTAAAAAATCAACGACAGCATCCAATAATCTTTGTACTCCTTTATTCTTGAAAGCCGAACCACAAAAAGTTGGTATAAAAGTGTTATCAATACAGCCTTTACGAATTGCTGTTTTTAATTCATCTGAACTAATTTCCTCATCAGCGGCATATTTATCTAATAATTTTTCATCATAAGCGGCTGTCTCTTCAATCAAATGATGACGCCATTTTTTAGCCTCATCCATTAAATCTTTTGGGATATTGCCATATTCAAATCGAGCACCTAGCGAAGACTCATTGTATAATATGGCCCGCATTGAACAAAGATCTATAATTCCTGTGAATAAATCCCCCGAACCAATTGGTATTGTCATAGGTAATGGATTAGCACCCAATCTTTCTTTCATCATATCGATTACATGATAAAAATCACCACCGGTCCGATCCATTTTATTTACAAAAGCTATTCTTGGTACATTATATTTATCAGCTTGTCGCCATACTGTTTCACTTTGGGGTTCAACACCGCCAACCGCACAAAATACAGCAATCGCACCATCTAAGACTCTAAGTGACCTCTCAACTTCCATTGTAAAATCTACATGTCCAGGTGTATCGATAATATTAATTCTCTTATCATTCCACGTACAAGTAGTAGCAGCTGATGTAATTGTGATGCCTCGTTCTTTTTCCTGAGCCATCCAATCCATAGTTGCGCCACCTTCATGAACTTCCCCTAATTTATGAGTACGTCCGGTATAATATAATATTCTCTCTGTCAACGTTGTTTTACCAGCGTCGATATGAGCCATTATACCAATATTACGTACTTTATCTAGGGAAATGCTTTTCATTATCGTCTTGGCTTTCCAAAATGTGCAAAAGCTTTGTTTGCTTCCGCCATGCGATGCGTATCGTCTTTCTTTTTAATTGCGCCGCCCTCTTTATTCGCAGCTGCGATTAATTCTGTAGCTAGTCTTTCGGCCATAGGCTTTCCACCGCGACCAACAGCAGCATTGATTATCCAATGGGAAGAAAGATAAAATTGCCTATTTTTTGGCACCTCAATTGGCACTTGATAAGTAGCCCCACCGATTCGGCGGGATTTTACTTCTAATAAGGGAGATACATTTTTAATTGCATCCTGAAATATTTTTAAACCGTCAATTTTGGTTTTGCTCTTAATCACATCCATAGCGTCGTAAAATATTTTTTCTGCGACACCTTTCTTACCGCGCTCCATTACATAATTAACAAATTTGGCGACTGCCAAATCGTTATAAACTGGGTCAGGTAATATTTCTCTTTTTTCAGGTCTTCTTCTACGCATGATATTTAAGCCTTAGGTTTTTTAGCGCCATATCGTGAACGACTTGTTTTTCTGTCATTTACTCCAGATGTGTCAAGCGTTCCACGAACAATATGATACCGTACACCTGGCAGATCTTTTACTCTACCACCTTCAATCAATACAATCGAATGCTCTTGTAAATTATGACCTTCGCCTGGAATATATGCAGCTGCTTCCATTCCATTGGTTAATCTTACACGAGCCACTTTTCTCAATGCTGAATTAGGTTTTTTAGGTGTTGTTGTATATACACGTACGCAAACTCCACGTTTTTGTGGATTGCGTTGTAGCGCAGGACTCGCATTTTTTTGCAAAATCCGCTTTCTACCTTTCTTTACTAGTTGATTTATCGTCGGCATATCTATTTAAATTAAGCCTATAAAGTTATTCAATATTTATTAATACAGTCAATTATTTTAACTAACATATTCATTTTTATTTTTACACAATTTGATCAATAGGGATTTCCACTGGTTCAACGGTTTTTTTATCCTGAAAATCAGATTCTAATGATAATTCTTGTAACGCAGGATAACCAGTACCAGCAGGTATTAGTCTTCCTATCACAACATTTTCTTTTAATCCTCTGAGATAATCAGTTTTACCGGCAGTAGCGGCATCTGTAAGTACTCTTGTTGTTTCCTGGAATGATGCTGCTGACAGGTAACTTTCAGTATTCAATGAGGCTTGCGTAATACCCATCAAAAGTGGATCATAAGTTGCCGGTTGAGTTTTGTGTGTCTTAATTGCTGCTTTCTCTTCCTCTTTTAATTCTTTATTAATATCCCGTAACTCAGTTTTTGATATTAATGATCCTTTGGTCCAATCACTATCGCCAGGATCAGCGATCACAGCCATATTAGCTATTCGTTCGTTTTCAATAGCAAAGTCTACGCGATCTACCCGTTCTGATTCTAAAAATCTTGAATTCCCGGGATCTGTCACTACAACTTTTTTCATCATTTGACGAACGATCACCTCAATGTGCTTATCGTTAATTCCAACGCCTTGTAAACGATACACTTCCTGTATTTCATTGACAAGATATTCACGAACAGCTCCTGGACCTAAAATGCCTAATATATCAACAGGCGATATGGCACCTTCGCATAGCGGAGTACCGGCCGTAATAAAATCACCCTCATGAACAATAACATGTTTACCGTACGGAATTTTATAGGTGTGGCTTTCACCATCACGTGATTCAATTAATATTTTCCGAATACCACGAGTTGTTTCACCAAACTTTACAGTTCCGTTGATTTCTGTGACAACTGCAGGATTTGACGGCATTCTAGCTTCAAACAATTCAGCTACTCGAGGCAATCCACCAGTAATATCTCGAGTTTTTCCAATATCTTTTTGAATCTTTACAAGCGTCTGCCCACGCTTTACTTCTTGTTTATTATTAACATTTAAGGTTGCATTAACCGGTAAAATTGTTCCACCTGCCATTACATTGCCATCTTTATCTTGGATTTCCACCTGTGGACTAAGTTGACGGTTCTTGGATTCTATAACAACCATTTGCTTTTTACCGCCCTCTACTGATTCAACCTGATAAGTATCTCCCTCGATAAAATCTGTTAAGTTGACAAAACCATCATGTCTGGCTAATATAATATCTGTGTAAGGATCCCACTGGACTAGTGTGGTCCCAGCTTTAATTGAATCACCTTCACTAACAAAAACATTTGCTCCATATGGCATATTGTATTCAGCTTTGATTTTTGAAGGATTTTGTTCATCTAATATAAATACCTTTGAATGCCTTGCCATACATCTTGTTATTTCATTACCTGCTTCATCAATAGTATCAGCAAAATTATAATTATCGGAGAATTTAATAACACCACTATATCTGCTTTGCATATCAGATTTTTCAATAATACGAGTCGCCGTACCACCGATATGGAATGTCCGAAGTGTCAGCTGTGTTCCAGGTTCACCGATACTTTGAGCAGCCTGTATACCAACCGCACTTCCGATATTAACTATTCGATGTCGAGCTAAATCCCAACCATAACATTTTCCACAAACACCGCGTTTAGATTCACATGCTAAAACTGATCTGATTCTAATACTTTGTATTTCGCTATTGTTAATAACTTCAGCTTCTTTTTCTGTTACAATAGAACCAGCTTTTATCTCAACTTTACCATCTATTATCAAATCATCTAAAACTGTTCTACCCAAGACTCTGTCGGCTAGAGGTTCAATAATTTCCTCACCTTCTTTTAAATCCCGTGTTACAATACCATTAATTGTTCCACAATCATCTTCAGAGATAACAACATCTTGAGCAACATCAACCAATCTACGCGTTAAGTATCCTGCATCGGCTGTTTTTAAAGCGGTATCAGCAAGGCCTTTTCGGGCACCATGCGTGGAAATAAAATATTCCATTACAGAGAGCCCCTCTTTAAAATTGGATACAATCGGGGATTCAATGATCTCTCCCTGACCACCAGTCATAGATTTGGTTGGCTTTGCCATTAATCCACGCATTCCGGCCAACTGCTTAATCTGATCTTGACTACCTCTCGCACCAGAATCTGCCATCATAAATACAGGATTAAAACCCTGTCTATCATTCTTCAGTCCTTTCATCATTGCAGTGGCAACATAATTTGTTGCGTGAGTCCAAACGTCAATTACTTTATTATATCTTTCTCCATCTGTTAAAATGTGTTTTGCAAAGTTTTGTTGAATGACATCTACTTCTTTCTCTGCCTTTTCAATGATAGCATTCTTATCTACAGGAATAAGAATGTCACTAATGGAAATCGAAGTGCCACTGTTTGTTGCAGTAGAGAAACCAAGATCCTTTAATTTATCTAAAAATTCAACGGTTTTAAAATTTCCCGCCATTAGATAAGATTGATTAACAACCTTACTTAACGTTTTTTTAGATATTATATCATCGAAATAGTCTAATTCGATTGGCATAATCGAATTAAAGATTGCCCTTCCTACTGTTGTTTTCTTATGCCATTTACCTTTATGTCGCACATCAATGATTGCATGTAAGCCAACGGCTTTATTTTCATAGGCCATTAAAACTTCATTTAAAGAACCGAATATTTTACCCTCACCCTTATCGCCTGTTTTTATCCTAGTCAGATAATGGCATCCCAATACCATATCTTGAGATGGAATCGAAACCGGTTTTCCGTTCGCAGGATGTAAAATATTATGGCTGGAGAGCATTAAAATACGCGCTTCCATTTGAGCTTGAACCGAAATAGGAACATGAACTGCCATCTGGTCACCATCAAAGTCTGCGTTAAATGCGGTACATACCAATGGATGAATTCTTATTGCCTTACCATCAACTAGTACAGGCTGGAATGCCTGAATACCCAATCTATGTAAAGTAGGAGCACGATTTAAAAGAACCGGATGATCTTTTACAACATATTCAAGTACTTTATAAACAATAGGATCGCGTTCTTCTACCATTAACTTGGCACCACGCGGAGTTTGAGCGTACCCTCTTTCGATTAATTCATTAATCATATGAGGTTTGAACAATTCAAGACCCATGTCTTTCGGCAATCCGCATTCATGTAAACGAAGTTCGGGACCAACTACAATAACTGATCTTCCGGAATAATCAACACGTTTACCAAGCAAATTTTGTCTAAAGCGTCCCGATTTACCACGTAACATATCCGATAATGACTTAAGCGGGCGTCGTGTGCCACTTCTGATCGCAGTTTTTCTGCGACTGTTGTCAAATAAAGCATCAACCGATTCCTGAAGCATCCGTTTTTCATTCCGCAAAATCACATCAGGAGCTTTGATCTCCATCAAATTCTTAAGACGATTGTTTCGAATAATTATTCTTCGATATAAATCGTTTAGATCGCTAGCGGCGAATCGACCACCTTCTAAGGGTACTAATGGTCGTAATTCCGGTGGAATGACCGGCAAAACCGATATTACCATCCATTCCGGCTTATTGACCTTTTTATTTATAGAGTCGATCATAAACTCCTTAGCAACTCTTAATCTTTTTAGTGCATCATGCTTCTTTTGCTTAGAGTTTGTTGTGGCAATGATTTCTTCCAACTCATCTTTCAACCCGGTAAGATTAATATTTGCAAGCGCATCCTTGATTGCCTCACCCCCCATAGATGCAACAAAATAATTATCATCGTCACGTTCTTCTTCTGATGCTGCATAAAAACCATAGTCCCGCTCGAGCTCCATCCAGGTTTCTTCATCGATAAGTTCAAATTTGGTTCGACCACTTTTTCCCGGTTCGATTATCATATATAATTCATAATATATAACACGTTCGAGTTCTTTAGTACTATGACCTATCAAATAGCTCAATTTGCTTGGAATGGATTTCAGATACCAGATATGAACTACAGGAACGGCTAAAGTGATGTGTCCCATCCGTTCTCTACGAACCTTCTTGCGTGTAACCTCCACACCACATCGATCACAAATTATCCCTCGATACCGAATACCTTTATATTTTCCACAATGACATTCGTAATCTTTTACCGGGCCGAATATTTTTTCACAAAATAGCCCATCTTTTTCCGGTTTATAAGAACGATAATTGATTGTTTCGGGTTTTAGTATTTCACCATATGATTTAGCCAGAATATTTTCTGGAGATGCTAAACCTATGGTTATGCTTGAATACTTTTTTGTTGTGTCAATTTTATTTGATTGAATGTATGTCAAAATTATACCTTTTAATCTAATTCAATGTCTATTCCAAGACCTTGTAATTCTTTAATGAGAACATTAAATGATTCAGGAGAACCATATGCGGGGACATCTTCACCTTTTACAATAGCATTGTACATTTTTGATCGTCCTTCAACATCGTCAGATTTTGCCGTAAGTATTTCCTGCAATGTATGAGCCGCACCATAAGCCTCAAGTGCCCAAACTTCCATTTCTCCAAATCTTTGACCGCCGAATTGTGCTTTACCGCCTAATGGTTGCTGTGTTACTAATGAATAAGGCCCAGTAGAACGAGCATGCATTTTATCATCAACCATATGGCTGAGTTTCATCATATAGATATTTCCGACTGTTACCTCGTTGTCATAAAATTCGCCGGTTCGGCCATCAATAAGGCGAGTTTTTCCATGAGTTGGTAAATTTGCCTTTATAAGTTCACTTTCAACTTCATCGGGGGTTGCACCATTGAATACTGGTGTGTCATATTTAACTCCAAGAACGCTTCCAGCCCAACCTAGCATGGTTTCGTATAATTGTCCTAAATTCATCCTGGAAGGAACACCTAAGGGATTCAACACGATATCTACTGGAGTTCCGTCTTCTAAAAATGGCATATTCTCTTCAGGGACAATTGCTGCGACAACACCTTTATTACCATGCCGACCAGCCATTTTATCACCAATTGAGACTTTCCGTTTATTTGCAACAAATACCTTAGCCAGTTTTAATATACCAGGCTGTAGTTCATCTCCAACGCGAAGCTTAAAAGTTTCACTCTCTAAAAAGTTTTCAATACGATTCCATTCTTTTCTAAATGAATTCCACACCAACTTTATTTTTTTCCAAGCGGCATTACTTTCTACCCACGGTGCATCTTGTGCAAATCGCTCAAAGTCAAATTCCTTAAGCCGTTTTTCAGTGAGCTTTGTACCCTTCTTAATTAGTGTTTTATCGGAAGATGCATCGCGAATACCGCCTGATGTTTCGTCAGTTAGTAATCGTAATAATATATTGTCTCGAGACTGCTTTAAATTTTGTTTTTGATTGCGAGTTATTTCCTGAAGCTCAACAATTTTCTTCTTATCAAGAACCTTAGAATTTCTGGCACGTTTTTCAAATAATGTTGTTCCAATTACTGTGCCTTTAATACCGGGAGATGCTCGTTTTGATGCATCTTTTACATCGCCGGCCTTTTCGCCGAAAATAGCTCTTAATAGTTTTTCTTCAGGAGTTGGATCAGTTTCGCCCTTAGGAGTAACTTTTCCAATTAATATATCGCCTTCTTTAACTCTTGCACCAATCCGTATAATACCATTGTCATCTATATCTTTAGTGGCCTCTTCACTAACATTGGGAATCTCCGGTGTCAACTCTTCCTCACCACGTTTTGTATCACGAACTTCAAGTTCGATTTCGTTTACGTGAACCGATGTAAATACATCTTCTTTAACGAGTCTTTCGCTTAGGACAATAGCATCTTCATAGTTAAATCCTCGCCAAGGCATAAATGCAACAATTACATTTCTTCCTAACGCTAATTCGCCGTTATTGGTGGAGGCGCCATCAGCCAAAACATCACCAACTTTCACTTTTTGACCAATGTGAACCAGTGGTCTTTGGTTATAGCAAGTATTTTGATTTGATCGACGATTTTTCTCAAGATTAATTACAACTTTATTATCTCCTTCAACCAAACTTAACTCTTCAGGGATAAGGTCAATCTTGATTTCAATTTTTTTGGCATCAACATTAATAATTGTTCCGCTTACCGGACTAGTAACACACGCGCCTGAATCTTTAGCTACCTTGCCTTCCATGCCGGTTCCAACAATTGGAGATCTTGGATTCATAAGCGGTACGGCTTGGCGTTGCATATTCGATCCCATTAAAGCACGGTTTGCATCGTCATGTTCAACAAATGGAATCAATGCTGCGGCAACGCTAAGTATTTGATTTGGTGCGACATCCATATATTCAACTTGAGATGGTTTAACCATCGGGAAGTCACCTTTTATCCGCACTCGCAATGACTCATCAGCAATTTTATTCGATGATTCAATTTGCGTACTTGATTGAGCAATTAACACCCTATCTTCATCATCGGCCGATAAATACTCAATTTCGTTAGTTACATAAGCATTGTCACCTTTAATTTTTATTTTCCGATATGGAGCTTCAATAAAACCATGCCAATTGATATTTGCCATCAATGCCAATGAAGAAATTAGACCGATATTTGGACCTTCGGGAGTTTCAATTGGACACAATCTTCCATAATGCGTATAGTGTACATCTCGAACCTCAAATCCGGCTCTTTCGCGAGTTAATCCACCGGGGCCAAGGGCCGAGATACGTCTCTTATGTGTAATTTCCGCTAATGGATTAGTTTGATCGCCAAATTGCGATAATTGGCTGGTACCAAAAAAGGTATTGATTACGGTAGTTACTACCCTTGCATTGATTAAATCTTGCGGTGTGATTGATTCGGCTTCACGCAAATTCATTCTATCATGAATAGTTCTGATCATTCGGCTTAAAGCTGTTGCAAATTGACTCTTTAGCTGTTCGCCAACAGTTCTAACACGACGATTTCCTAAATGGTCAATGTCATCAGTACCACGTTCCCCTTTCCTCATTTCTACTAGGTATTGGATAACCTTAACTATGTCTTCCATAGTCAAGATTGTATCTTCAACATTAACTTTTAAATTGAATTGCTTATTCAACCTATATCTGCCGACCTGTCCCAAATCATATTTCTTTGGACTAAAGAACATTCTTTCAATAAATTTTTGAGCAGTTTCAAGATTTGGCGGTTCACTTGAACGAATAAGTTGATAAACAACTTCTAGTGCTTCTTCAGTATTTTGAGTTGGATCTTTTTCGATAGTATTTAAAAGCATCATCGCTTGAAAATCTTTATTACCATCGACTACTTTAATTGACTTTACTTTAGCATCTTTTAACACTTTCAGTACTTCGATTGTCAATTCAGTCCCATGTTCGAAATAGATTTCGCCTGTTGCGGTATCGACAACATCTTCTACTATGGTCGCTCCAACTAAATTGCTCAAGTCCTTAGTTGCTATATCGACAGTTTTAATACACTTCATCGCTTCGAACAAATCAGCATCTGTTGAGTAACCTAAAGCACGTAATAACATTGTAGCGGGGAATTTTCTACGGCGATCTATGATCACAAACAAACAATCATTTATGTCTGTTGTGAAGTCAACCCAAGAACCGCGAATAGGAATAATTCTTGCTTGATATAATTTTGTACCATTAGGATGTATAGTTTGATCAAAAAACACACCCGGCGAGCGCTGCAATTGTGATACAATAACTCTTTCGGCACCATTTATAATAAAAGTACCCTTATTGGTCATGTAAGGAATATTTCCGAAATACACATCCTGCTCAATAGATTGTGCGTATTTGCTGCGATCTTCTTCGTCGGTAATATTTAGGACCAGCTTGACTTTTAGCGGTGCTGAATAAGTCACACCACGCTCAATACACTCCTCTGGAGAATACTTTGGCGGTGCAAGATAGTAACTCTTATACTCTAAAATATAATTACGATGCGAATCTTCGATGGGAAATACGTTTTGAAAAACCTCTTCCAATCCAATACGTTTTCGCTCATCTTCAAGTGTATCCTCTTGCAAAAACATGCGATATGAATCACGCTGTAATCCAAGCAAATCAGGCATGTCAACGACTGACTGGATTTTCTGAAAAGAAATCCTATCAGCCGCAAATATATCATTGGCTCCCAAGAAAGCCTCCTATTTTTTTATTAAAACAGAAAATTGAAAAAAAGATAATAGGTTTAGCTATCTTACTTTAATTCAACAGTTGCACCAGCTTCTTCCAAAGCTTTTTTGATTTCGTCGGCTTCGGCTTGAGGTACATTTTCTTTTATGGCTTTAGGGGCTGAATCAACTAATTCTTTCGCTTCTTTTAATCCGAGATTGGTAATTGCTCTTACTGCCTTGATCACACCGATCTTCGCCTGCCCGGCTGATGTCAATACTACATCAAAATCGGTTTTTTCTTCTTCAGCTGCGGCTGCGGCTGCGGGAGCAGCTGCAACTGCAACAGGTGCGGCTGCGCTAACACCAAATTTTTCTTCAATGTCTTTTACTAATTCGGATATTTCTACAATATTTGCTTTCTCTATATAAGACAAAACATCTGCTCTTGTAACGGCCATTAACTAACTCCTTTATTCATTTTTAGATCTATTATTTCTTTTCTTTTAAACTATTTAATACATTAACCAAGCTAGACATAGTAGCATTTAACACTCCGGCAAGTTTAACCAAAGGACTTTGCAATGTGCTAGCTAATGTGGCAATTAATTGTTCCTTTGAAGGCAAATCCGCAATACTTGCGAATTGCGATCCATCAAGTACATCACCGTCAAACAATATTCCCTTGACAGTTGGTTTCTCAAATTTTTTAGCAAATTCCTTGATTATTTTAGCAGGAGCGGTAGGGTCATCATATGAAATTGCAATAGCAGTCGGACCTGATAGATATTTATCCAATCCTTCTATTTTATTATTATCCGCGGCAATTTTTAATAAAGTATTTTTAGCAACGTAATACTCTACAGAACTATTAAAAAAGTCGGATCGTAATTGAGTAATCCTGCTAACATCTAAGCCAATATAATCTGTAAAGTATATTGCTTTAGCCTGTTCTAGCTTTTTGGTCAAATCTTCAACTTGTTGTAAATTTTTTTTATTTGGCATGATATTACCTTAAACCCGCATAATCAATTTTTATTCCTGGTCCCATTGTGGATGAAATTGTCATCTTCTTTAAATAGCGACCTTTAACTGAGGCTGGTTTAGCTTTAATTACAGTAGCATAAATAGCTGCAATGTTTTCATAAAGAGCTTTTTCCTCAAATGATACTTTGCCGCAGGAAGCATGAATAATACCGGTCTTATCAACTCTTAGTTCAATTTTTCCCGCTTTCAATTCTTTTACGGCAGTCGCAACATCCATTGTAACAGTTCCACTTTTAGGATTTGGCATTAATCCTTTTGGTCCTAATATTTTACCTAATTTACCCAATTCAGGCATTGCTTCAGGTGTGGCAACAATTTTATCAACGTCGGCCCAGCCACCTTTAATCTTTTCGATGTAATCATTGAATCCTACGTAATCAGCACCAGCGTCTTTTGCTTCTTTTTCTTTTGCACCGGATGTAATCACTAATACTTTTACACCTTTTCCGGTTCCGTTTGGCAAACCAGTTGTGATACGAATATTTTGATCGGCATGCCTTGGATCTACCCCAAGATTAATTGATATTTCAACTGTTTCGTCAAACTTAGCAAATGATAATTGCTTAACTAATTTGACTGCTTCATCTAAGGGGTATTCTTTTGTACGATCAAACTTTTCTAAAACTATATTTCTATTTTTTGAATTTTTCATTATTGACCCTAATCAATCACCTCTACGCCCATACTTCTGGCTGTACCCTTTATCATATTAACGGCATTTTCTATAGTATTGGCATTTAAATCTTTCATTTTTAATGCTGCAATGTTTTCTAAATCTTTTCTATTTATCTTGCCAACCTTCTCTTTATTTGGCACAGCAGACCCCTTGTTTATTTTTGCTGCTTTAATGATTAAGGTTGCAGCAGGAGGCGTCTTTGTAATATAAGTAAAACTTCTATCTGCATATACTGTAATTTCAACTGGAGTTATCATACCTGCCTGATCCTGCGTTGCAGCGTTAAAAGCTTTGCAAAATTCCATGATATTGACACCGTGCTGTCCCAATGCAGGACCAACTGGCGGTGCAGGATTTGCCTGTCCGGCAGGAATCTGAAGCTTGATAAATCCAATTTGTTTTTTCGCCATAATGATAACCTATTTTTCTAATTCAACTTGTAGATAATCCAATTCGATTGGTGTTGGTCTTCCAAAAATGCTAACTGAAACCTTTAGCTTCTGTTTATCGGTATTTACTTCCTGAACAAAACCAGAGAAGTCCATAAAAGGTCCATCAATAACCTTGATCGCATCTCCAGTTTTAAATGGATGTGCAGCAATTTCAATATTTTTGCTACCTTCAACAACACCGATTATCCTACTGACCTCTTCCGGCTTTAAAGGCTGCGGCTCACCACCTGAACCGATAAAATTTATTACGCCATTGATATTTTCGACTAAAAATTTTGATTCTTTGGATATATCCATTTTGATCAAAATATATCCTGGAAAAAATACTCTTTCTCGTATCTTCTTTTTCCCTTCCTTCATCTCGATTATATTTTCAGTCGGTACCAATACATCCTTAACCATCTCTGAGTACTCACTATGCGAAGTCTCAAATAAAATCGCTTCTTTGATTTGTTTCTCTTTACCTGAGATAACTCTTAATGAATACCATTCCATAATTTTATAGGATGATGGTTAAAATTTTATTTAAAATTAAATCAACAATAAAAAGGAACACTGCAACCATTACAGATAAAGTTAATACAACATATGTTGAACCCTTAAGCTCATCCCATGTAGGCCACGATACTTTTTTTAGTTCAAACTGTACTTCTTGAAAAAAATTTCTTATTTTTTTTATCATTTCTGTTAAATCCTTAAGCAGTCACCAATAATATTAGTAGTATAACTACCGAATTACCATTTTAGCAGGAGTGGCAGGAATTGAACCCGCAACCCCCGGTTTTGGAGACCGGTGCTCTACCAATTGAGCTACACTCCTATAATTACTCATACCAAACATTATTTGGTTTCTTTGAAGATAACATGCTTCCGAATAATAGGATCGTATTTCTTGTATTCAAGCCTTTCAGGATGCAATCTTTTACTTTTAGTTATTGTATATCGATAACCAGTACCTGCAGTACTTTCTAATCTAATAATTGCTCTTTTACTGTTACCTGCCATAATGATTCACCTATTTACTCAATGATATCAGTAACAACACCGGCACCAACC
>RRYU01016957.1_pt1 | contig 14335 bp, 13 predicted proteins | sample 2162651 | NCBI WGS metagenome assembly RRYU01 (sample SAMN10267283, study PRJNA491782) | microbial mat metagenome | isolation source: biomat in the production well | place: Japan: Minami-Kanto gas field, natural gas well KTG3 | collected 2017-06 | reverse complement strand
ACCATATGGATTGGGCGACCACAGCAAATCAGTAACTTACAGTAACCGCACTAAACCCATCTACCGGTTACTTACCAATCCCATTTCCCCCATAAAGCCCGAACCGTGCTATACTGCACCGCAACAATCGCATTACTTTCAGGGGCTTGACTTTTGTCAAAGAACCCCAATTACTACTTCAGTAATCATTGACACAGCCGACACACTGTATATATAGTTCCTGCGTCAAGTGGGAAAAACTAACTTTAATTAAATATTTGGGGGTTACCGTGCGTATCGAAGGGAATGTCATCGCTTTTGAAAATCTCTCGAGACCTGACACCGACGTAGTTGGAGAGGTCAAAGAGGTCAAAGCGAAGACCACCAAGGGCTTTAGTGCATCAAATGCACCGGGCGAGTTTGCAGAAAATGATCTTGATGGAGCTAACAAATCAGGAAAGGCTTGCGCTGCAAGATCTAAAGTTTTCTTTTAAACATCAACGGACACTCTCAAAGCCCCGCACATATTGTTGAGCGGGGCTTTTTGGTTTCTAGAGCAGGGATTATCTGAAGTATGAAGTTTCTATATAACGACAATTATCAGGACGACCTGATACACATTCTCGCTTTTCTAGACGGCTTCGCTGAGGAGCGCGGGCTTAATCAGTGGGAGGTCGACCCGACAGCCATAGAGCATATAGCTCGAAATCTGAAGGTAGATTTCCCTTGCAAAGATGGCGTAGACGCAGCGAGTGTATTTAAAAAGGCTGCCAGATTTGTTTTCCTGTTCACTGAATATGCCCCCATACAGTCCGCTCTACCTCCTGATGTTTTCGGAGATGATCTTACTGGTATTCAAAACCATCAGAATGCTTTCATAGCACTCCTGATCGCTCTGGATGGTCTGTATGAATCGAATATTTATAGAGATAATGGTGACGATGTTGTCTCAATATCAAATAGAATCCAGTTATCAAAGCACTCGCTAATCGATATTACCGAGGCTATTGCTAAATCTAGCTACGTCACTGGCTTCTATTTCCTTACCGTCTTACTCGAGCAACTGGCATACAAAACAAATCCAGACTGCCAGTACGACGCCAACGAAATCTAGAATTGCTGTAGATGAGGAATAAGGATATTCCTCCTCAACTCCTCATCAGTCACCGGGTATTCCTGGTCCCAGCGCTCGTACAGCGCCCGATTGGGCAGCGGTAGGCCGTACTTGTCAGCCATATAGAGCAGTGACCTGGCTATCTGACCTCTTGCTCTAGGCGACGGCTCCACGGCCTTTCCCTTAATCTCGAAGTCGCAAGATGAGTACTTCCACCTCTCGCCCGGGATCTCTGCAAACCGGTAATTCGATCTGATCTGGTTGTACTGCGCCAAGCTTGGCCATAAGTTTCTGAGATCGGCTTCCATCTTGTTGAAGAGTTCTGATCGCTTTCGGCAGGTCTTCCTGGATCCACAACCCAGATGTTTCGTCATCCATGATGCTGGATAAACGTGCTCGATGTTCAATCCCCTCCGATCCCCGGGCTCAAAACGCTCATTGCAATATAGAGTCCAGCCTCCATCCGGATACAACTCACTCCAAAACTGATCTCTCAAAGCTGGATTGTACCCCCCAGCACTCGCGAAAAGTGACCAACTGACCAGCATCAATCCAAACCATCTCATACCAAAACAGCCCCCCTAGGCGTATTAATTCCAATAATGTCTAACCAAAAGGATCTGCTATTCATCTCTGCCATAAATGCATCAAAAGCACCCTTTGAATTAACCCCTCGCCCCTCTCCTTTTACAAACCTCAATTCCAAATTTGGCGCAACACAACCCGCCAACTCACCTGGTTTATTCGCTTTATGAAAGAGAATATGTGTTCGCCCAGGCACATTTGTGATCTCATATGCATCATAACCACCTTTGTTATATCGTCTTGGGCTACAAAAATATCTACCTTCTGGTATGCAGCTTATATACGGACGATTATCCACCCAGGGCCGCTCTACCGTGTGTACAACAACATCATTTAACCGCATCCAGCCGTAGGTACCATGTCCCCGGTACAAGCGTTGAATCACCAGGTCGTCCATTCTTTAGCCCTTCTGCACTGACCTGTATGCAGCAGGCATGTGATTACGTTTCTTCTCGGATAGATAGGCCTCTAAACAATGGTCATGTTGCAAGAAGAATATAAAGTTGATCATCCGATACATTACATACCATCGACGCCTCCTATCCTTCTTCCTGTAGGCCATTGCACTTAATGTCTCATCAGCGTAGTAAATCGCTGACGTCCATAACACCAATGCCAAACCAATCAAAGTAACCAGGAATTGATCAAAAGCGACACCTACCTGCTCTAACTGCTCCCAGAACTTTTTAATCATAATTAGTCTCCGTTCAACATCAACTGTATATCCCTTATGGACTGTGACAGCGCATCTCGCTTGTCTTCGCACTGCCCATAGAGCCCAACCGTCTCTAGATAGAGCTCTGTCATTTCTTCTAATGTTCCAGTTTCCGGCAAAGGCGGGACTTCACCGGGAGCCATCACTGTTTCGCTGGGTACCGGTAAATGCAGATCTGGCTGCATCTGCAACAGACTGCACCCCGGCAGGAGTAAGAGCACACTTATCGCGATCAACATATGTCGGCACATGCTTTATCACCTCTTTTACGACCACTCGCCGCTGTTTTGATTTCTCAATTAACTCCCGCTCTCGCACTCGATGCAGGTTATCAATCTCTTTGATGGCCTCTGCGAAGTGAGTGACTGTCTGCAGCTGCTTTGCCTCCCAGATGGTGTTGGCGAACTTATATCCTCCCCATGCTGAGCCCAAACTTATTGCCAACGCAGCAAGCAGCAGAAAACTACCCCCACTGGCCCCAATCGCTGACAATCCCGCTTTCTTTACAATCCATCCAAAAATCATTTTTCCCATGGAGGAGTCTCCACGATCTTGTTTATGCCATAGCCACTAAGTACCATACCCGCCAACCAATAAAACTCCTGACCAGATATCTTGCCGTAGAAAAGCCCAGCGATTCCCGATGCTGTAAACAAGATTGCAAGAATGAACTTCCTCTCTCGATATTTTTGATCTGCCATTTTTTCTCCGGGCATAAAAAAACCCGCTTAAGCGGGCTTTGCTAAATCACCTTTAAGTTCCGGCTAGTTTGAATAGTCGTACCGTTTCAACAAGTCATCATTCCGTTTAGTTCGCCTCACACCATGATCTAGACTTTCAGAGTAGCGCCGCTTACTCCGCATTGACTGGCGAATAGTTTTTTGTGTAATTCGGTCAGTAGGATGCTTCCGATTCCATTCGTTGATGGATTTCCGGGCCTCAACTCGATCTGATCCTGACCCGCCCTGAAGCGCTTCTGTCATTGCAGATATCAGCTCTTTTCTTCGTTTGTTCCGCTTTTTGGTAGTATTATTAATTGCGTTATTGGTCTCGTAGAGCTCTGACAATTCAGAGGAACTAAACCCTAAGAACTGACCTACAGCCTCGCCTAACTCAACTTCTTTCAGAGTATTTCCAGACATCGTCTTGGCATCCTCTTTTAGATACCGTAACGACCGCAAGCTATCCTTTATAAACTTAGGAGTGGCATATTCTATTGCACGATACGGATGCCCATCAGTCATTAGATCTGCCGCTACAAACATACTGTCCGCTATCGCATATGTGGGCCCAAGCAATGCCTTGGTGTACTCATGTGACAGATCCCTACCTTCCAGGTCTCGATCACTTGTACGTATCCACAGATCGGACAATGACAAGCGCCCTGAGACTGAGAATGGAGTAAATGTATCAATGAATCCTTTGGATATAATCCGACCGCCTGTATTGCCTATGAAAGTATCAGCCCACCATTGACGATACTCCGCCTTGACCTCTTCTGGATCATCCTCATCACCAAACACATCCTCAAGAATCTGTGCAGACCCCATGATGAGCCCAGCTGCCGGCAACCCCAAAGTTCCAGCAACCGAAAACTGAGCTAACAACATTCCAAAAATCGCCCTCCTTGCCTCTGCCTTTTCTTCCGGACTTGCTCCCGCGAACACATCCCTTACTGTCTTGGCGTACAAATAGGTGATGTTCTGACTATATTGCTTGAACTGAGTAATCACCCTCGCAAAATTACCACGCATAAAGCGAGCACGGTTACCTGCTGAATAGTCGAAATGCGACTTCCACGTTAGGGAACTGGCAAGCTCCATAGCCTCTGATGAGGTTTTTCCCTTAGCCTTCGCTGCACGATATGCCGCCAATGCCGTAATTTCCCGGTTCATTCTCTCGGCATGATGGAACATATAGCTCATTGCTCCCATCAGTTTGAACTTTGCACTACCGGTATTGATACCAGCATCAGCTACACCCGCCAAGTCATGAGCATTGGTTGTTTCTAACAACCCAGAGTCATGCCAATGCTTGAAAGCTTTCAGCTCATCAGCATTTAGCCGCCCCTCAATAGACCCTTTTCCAGCTATAAAATCTTTACTGGCCTGCAGCATGTGCTTTGATGCATTTGCCATTCCAAACTTAGCACCAATTATTGGCAGTGCCACTGCGGGGGTTTGAGTCAAATTCACCATGGCCGCTGCAGGAGTCATGCCCAGGTACCAGGCAAATCCAAGCGAATTCATATTTTGTGCAATCCAATGCGTGTTAGGGTTGGCCAGCGCCTCTTGTGACAGCCTTAACTCTGATAATCCATTGCTTACAAATACTCGATCCTTGATATGCTCCGATTCCTGTAAGATTCGCTCATTTCGATCTATTTGAACCTGGATAGCCTCTTCAGCTTCCTCAACTGAAGAAGCTTTTGTTGTGACCTTTCGATCTGGATTAGCACTATTGATTTCACGCAGCTGCTTGTTAATCTGAGTCAGCGTCAGATCATTACCTACTAGTGCCTGCAGAGCATGACTTTGATCTGTGAGTTGAGCTCGATGCGCTCTACTATTTGCTGCATCCAATCCAGCCTCTGCATCGGCAAGCACTGCATTCATTCGGTGCATGTGGCGCAATCTCGCAATATGCTTAGCATCGTGCTGAGCTTTATCGGCAAAAGCCCGCATTTGATCTTCATAGAAGCCTTGGCGCTTCTTACGGTGTATGTAGTGTTTTCTCGCCGAAACCTCTGGCAATGACTCTAGATAAGCCTGGTACACGCTATCCCGCAACTCTTGGATTTGACCACTATCCCCAAGCTCTTGCAGCATGGAATCGACCTCAGTCACGAACTTAGGGTTTACACCTTCCACGCTCTGCAAGTTCTTTAGTTGCTTGCCATACCCCTTGATTTCTACATCATTACCCTGCTCTTGGATAAACTGCTGTTGATCAGCCTTAGACTCAAACATGTCAAAGTACTGCTCTCCATTACTGGCGGAAGATACCCAGAATTTACCAAATCTGGCTAGTGGAAAGTATGGTCCCATTCTTGTGTTTTTCTGAAACTCAAGCTCTACCTTGGCCATCATCGCCTTTTTGAAGCCAGCGGCACCTTCCGTTTCCTCGATACGGTCAAGCAGCGCTTCCTGGACATTTTGAGACATCTTCTTATGATGGTCTCGTTCTTTTATGTAAACTGCCTGAGCCTCTGACGGCAACGCATTCCATTTGTCTAATAGATCTGGGTAAGCATCTTCTCGCTTCTTGTCCAGTGCAATATCAGCCTTGATTTCTGCGACCTCATCCATCCACTTAGTCTTATTACTTCCCGGCGAATCCCGCATAACAGTTTTTAGTTGTTTTATTCGCTTTTGAGCTGCCTCGACATCTTCAACGAGGGGAGTGAACTTCTCTGATGGATCTACCCCAGCTATTGTGGCTTCATGCTGGAGCTGTGAAAGCTGTTCGCTGATTTTAGTATTAACCTTGCTCCAGGCATGCTTCCCTCTACCCAGCTTGCGCCGTTCTTGTACGATTATGCCACCCGCCTCCAACAGAAGGTTGTGGTCCGTTTCATATTGCTTAAATAGACCAAGATAGCGATCCTTGAGCACCGGGACTTGCTCACCCAACACCTCTACGATCTGCCGATGTGTCAGCACACCCCAGCTCTCCGCACTGATGGTTGATTTGATTTTTCTTATAAAGCTAGGGGTGATTGGTACATTTCGAGGGGAATCAGCGCTATGCTTATTGTACCCAGCCAGGGTGCCCAGGGAGAGCGCCCCATCATCTTCGCTGTCTTTGAGAAAACCAGCTATCCAGTCGTCGACTTCTTTTTCTGTTCTCGGTTTTCGCTGCCCTTCTTGATGAAGGCCTTCGCTTCCTCGCTCAGCGGATTCGACATCACCCGCTCTCGCATCGCTTCCCGACTTCCTGATACGTGATCGGTGATATCCTTCCCAGTTAAGTTGCGCGTCGTTTTCATGATTTATATACCCTATGCCCATCTTTACCCAGAAATCTTCTGAGTCAGGAGTTATATCGGCAATAAGTATATCGTCTTTAGTATTGGCCGCAATAGCCCGCACAACCGCCTCACCATCGCCCTTACTTTGATTACGAATCACAATATCGTGAATCAATACAATATCGCCGTCCTTAACGTCTACAGCCAACTCTCCAATAACCCGAGACCCCTTGGTTATTTTATAAAGTATAGACCTTGAACCGGGAATTACCTTGATCCCATGCCCCATTAGACCATTTTCACTAAAACCATTTGGCACTTCATCGGGTATCTGATTTGGATCATCCAGCGCCCACAATCCCTGATCAATTTCACTGTCAGGTATCAGATTAAACTCACTAGCACGGTACGCCGGCATACCATCTACAGACCCCACCTCAGTCCATTTTGAAGCCTCTCGATCTTCCTTGGCACCAAGCGAGAAAGCACCATCAAGGTCTTTTTCAAAGGCTTGTCCATCATCCCTGATTGCACCACTCATCAGTTCAGCTATACTAATAGATGAGGGTTTACCCTCTGAGCGCCTGCTGTCGAGGGTGTTAGACTGGTCTTCCAGCTTCACCCATGTTCCAGCGGGCGTCTCTATTTCGGCCAATTCGTAATTTTTCAGCTTGCGACCCTGATCTTTCTGCTGATGCTCTAGCACAGTCAGCTTCACACGATACAGCTCCCCTTCAAGCTCTACCGGAGCATAGAACCGATGCACCTGCCTGTAGGTATGATTATTTTTCTTGGCTGGCCTGCTCTCAGCTAATACTGCATTCTCCAGTAATGGACGTATCCCACGCACCACATCTAGGTGTTGTGGCATTATGCTTGGGTTAGTAGAGGAATGAGAGAACCATTTATCCAAGTGCTGGCGGGAAAGTTGAATTTTCCAACCGGTATCTGCATTTTCGATGCTACTCCGATCCATTTTTTTGGCAAAATTCTTTGCCTGCGCTACACGCCTAAACTTTCGCCCATCTATTCGTGTTACCTTGACATCCGGCTTATCAAATAAACCAGGCACCTGTCCTCCTGCTGCCTGCTCCTCGTTCTTATCAGTAACCATCAAAGCCGTGTTACTTTCAGCTAACTGATCTTCTCTGGTTTGTACAGCCTCCCTCATCCTACGCAACAGATACAACAAATCTGTATCGCCATACTCTGAGAGATCCATTATTCCTTTATCGCGCAACCATGCTCTCAACGCCCCAAAGAACTCCTTCACCGCCCGCATCACTTTTTCTGGTAGCGTTTCCCAAGCATTCTTCTGAGCGATATGAGCCAGAAGCTCATCCATCAGCACAAATCCTTTATCGTGTGCCGCCATCCCTTTTACGGCTTTGTAGTAGCCGCTCAAGTCGATTCCATGCTCTTCCGCTAAGCTGCGTACTCCCTTCTCTCCACCTATGGCCTTGTATAGATCTCGAAGCCTGGACCGGAGGTTTGCACCAAATAACCTTCGGCTCCCCAGATGCCCATATGCCTCATGCAGCAATGTCTCTTCGATATGAACTTGGTTGCGCATTTTGTCCGCAACAAGCCACACAGCCCCCTTATAGAAGGCTCCCCACACATCACCTTCTGAGCCTCGTTCACGAATTAGCGTTTGGAGATCAACAGGCAGATCAGACTCTCGCCCCCGCACCTGCAATTCGACCCCGCCAGAAGTCAATCCGATCTTCTTAGCGATTTTTGATGCAGATGCCTCTACTTCAGCTGCGGACATTACTGACGCACCTACGGAACCTGGTACCGCTTTCCAAAACCCCTCGTCTGCGGCTAATCCATCCACATCACCTAACGAATCCACCACAGTGCCCAGTGAGAACATCGCCACTCCCTGGTCTGTTTCCTTGGTCTCCACCACTTGGAAAAAGTGATCAAATGCGGCCCTGACTTCTGGCATCTCATTTTCAAGAAGGTATGGATACCCACCTTCCAAATCAAACGCCTCATCTGAGACGATATTTGCCAGATAATCATTACTTTGATTCTGGTCTCTGAGCTTGCTGATGATGTAGTTTTCAAATGACCTGGCAGCCATTTCCAAATTAGTAGACCAATAGGGTTTTGATCGTCGATCATCCAGCTCTTTAGATCGAGCTTTCAATTCTGTGCTTCCAACCGCATCCATAATGCCTTTGAATGCCTCGACCATCTCAGGCCGTACCCCTTCGCCCTTTGGATAAGCGCTCTCTGTCAGATAGTTCCCGCGCTCACCACGCATTCTGGAGAAATAGTTATCAAGGCCATGGAACCACTCATGGGCGAGCGACCCCGCGCCTCCTCTTTTGGTGAGATTAATCACCACAGTATCAGGCTCATAGTGTGCCGACGGAGCTTGTTTCCCGCCTCTACCTCGCGCACCAAACGCCAGCCCCAACTCTCCATTAAGCGAAAGAGCTTTGGGTGGTACATCTATGATATTGGCCAGATCCATTAATGCATCATAGGCCTCATTCAGATCCCTATGTCGTTTACTGTTCTCGACATAGTTTCCAAACTGAACCCCTCTAAAACCAAAAGTTTCGGCAAATTGCTCTGGAGTGACGTCTGCGCCGTCACGATGATCCACTCCTACCCGGGCATCATTTTCAGTCCTTCTCTCTGTAGGGATACGCTTGTAATCATCCAGGAGCTTGATCAACTCTTCATGATTATCAGCCCTATACTCTCGCGCACTTTTTGTATCTTGAAATTCTTTTAGGCGCGCAATGTTTTTGCCGATTTTCTTACCAATATAGATTTCACCAGTCTTACGATCTGTGTAGATTCCGAATGAAACCTCCCTCTTTTTCTTACCCAAGGATCCATATACGGCCTTAAAATTTTCTAGTGCCTCTTCCCTGCTATCCCCAACTGCTAGTTCTTTCGGCCAATTACTCCAACCAGTAGCCTTTGCCCGTTTCTCTACCGTCCATTTGGTAACATTCTCCTCACCTCGATATAGCGAGTAATGCCTATGCTGGAAGGTGATACCCTTTAGTGATTTCTCATGCCCAACCTCTTGATAAAGACCCGCACGACCACCTATCTTTTTACTTAGGTCTTGATGCTTTTTGTCTTTAAGCTTTTCTAGGAATGATTCCTTAGTTACATCACCGCTCAACAAGCTATTAGAGAATTCTCTAAGAGACTCGACCTGCCCTACCCAACCCTGCAACTTCCAATTTGATCTAGGCTTGTTGGGAACTTCATCCCTCATTGAATGGACATAGGCCGCTACCTCAGAATCAATTCCCTCATCTATTAGCTTTTGATAATTTGGTTCTGGCCAGCTCTTTGATAGAGGCTCTACGGATACATCTAACTCTGCTGCTTTATCCATTTTTTCAACATAGTCCTGCCAATAGTGCTTCCTAGCTCCATGCAGCACTTCGCCAAAGTCTTCAATCTTTTTGTCAGTTGACTCAGATTCTGAGTTGTCCTCTACCTTAGATGGTGGCTCTTCTTTTGCCACCATACGCCGCGTCTCACTTACCTCTTTAGTCTCTACCTTTGGCAAATCATCAACCCACCCACCGGCTGTTCTGATTCTTTCTACTAGGTCAGAACGCTCTGCCTGGACCAGGCCAAGCACATCATCCAGTGCCAACAAAGTCGCTTCTTTTTCTGACTTTCTATCTCCCAGATATTCTTTCTTAACCTGGCTCAGCATTTCGCGATCTTCTTCTGTCAGCGCAGAGCCTAGTTTTTTCAGACACGTAGTCAGAGCGGTCATTTAATTATTCCTGTTTTTAAACAAGTTACTATTACTGCAATAAGCTCTTCGTCTTCACGCAGTAGTTGTTCGTAATTGTTGTCTTCTCGATATTCGGCTTTTCTGAAAGCGTAGCCACCGCCGCCCGTTTTGATAACTAGGGTTACTTGACCCCATGAGTTACCCCATGAACTGCCCCATGCCTTACCCCAGGCAGAGCCCATCTATGGCCCCCAGGGATCTTGCTCAGTGCCGGATCCAGCAACAGTAGTGTCCAAAACACTCTTCAAATTCACATCCAGCTCATTGGTTTTTGTGAAGTTGAGTTGCGATGCCTTACCATCTATTGCCGCAAGCTGCGCTGCCTGCTCTGCGCTTAATCCCGAGCCCGTTGACTGGGTAACAATGGTTGATGCAGCTGATTGGATCAGTAGAACCTGAACGCCAGCAGAGTAAGCCACCGGATCTCCAGAAGGACCGCCGACCAGGTTCCCGCCCCCGATCTTCGCAATGTAGTTACCCTGCGCAAACTGGACCTGCCAAGTACCCAGTAGATTTACAGTCAAGCCAACTTGAACCCCGGTATCCAGGTCTTCTTTACCCGAGGCTTCTGCAATCACACCGTACTGAATACCCTCTTCAGAGGCTTCAGCATTACGTATCGCATTAATAAGATCCTGAACATCCAGGGTATCGCCGGTCAACTTGATCAGCTTTGTGAACGAACCACCCAGCTTCCATTCGACCTCAATGTTGCCTTCGATATAACTCACTGTGTCAGTTCCTCGTAGGCACCTTCAGTTCGGCCATCTTCGCTTGCCAAATGATCAGCAGGGGTAATCACCACCTCTTCCTCATCGTTGTACATATCGATCAACGTGGTTGGGATAAACAGCGCCCGAAACGTGGCTTTTCTGAAGCTATACCGATACCCATGAATTCGGCGAGACAGCGCGATCAATAAAGTGATCGACTTAACACCATCCAATGAGTCGCGAAAATCTGATAGATCCGTCCCGGTTCCCCAGTATTGTGATCCAGGCTGCTTGCTCATGCCGCCACCAAATCCGGCTGCTGAGAAACATAAGCAGACGCAACACCATTAGAGACTGCGGCATACCCGGTATAGGGTTTGTACTTGGTAGCTTCGGTGCCTTTTCGTACTCGGATTCTCAGCACGTCACCGCTTGCCGCAACAACATCTTCTGTGACCGATGAAGCACCAGCGGTCTTGCCACTAACCACCGTGGTTTCCTGCGTCTGGTTGTAAATCTCATAGGCAGAGCCAACCACCACGTTATCCAGGGTGACCGTAGCCAGATCGATCTCGTAGAGATTCGCATCCTGCGAAGCTTGAGAGGTGACGGTAAGAATCTCCAGTGCATCAAAATGACTAACATCGCCGCCCTGAGCGCTAAGGCGTACTCTAAACTTGAACCCAGTCGGGCTTATCGTTTCAGCATTCAGATTTACAGCAGTAGGGCTTGCACCAGCAGATCGGATTAACTTCCAGGCACTCCACCCAGTGCCAGTATCGATTTGGTATTCAATAACCAAATTCGTGCCATCTGCGCCAGGAGTATCGAGGTTAGGTGCAGTTGCAGAAAAGGAGTCATGGCCCTTGATCTCATAAGGCCACTCGTAAATGATCGATTCATTTTCTGCTATCCGAGTCTGGCTTCCTTCAGGGTAAGCCGTGTCTTCATTGGAAGAAGTAATAAAGCCCCGGCTTGTTGGGGTGAGTAACCCACCTACAACAATGAGCCTGCCTTCGGTTGTTGACTTAAACCCGCTGAAAAGATTGCACCCGGCAGTAACGCTATAGTCATAAAACCCATTGGACGCAAATTCAACCGCATTGTAGTTTATGGTCAATGACCGTACATCTGCATCGGGGAAACCATGCGTCCACCTGGGGTTGTCAGTATCATCCGTGAACGCGCTATCCCAAAATCGTGATCCTGATTTCTTACTGCCACTTTGAAATTTGACAGGCTCTGCACTATCTCGATGGTTTTTAAAGAAGTTTCGATACCAACGAAGCTGGTCGCACTCCCTAACCTCAAGCGCAAATTCGCCATGATTTTGCAAATCAATAGGATTGCTCCGAGTTCCGGTGTTCTTGATAGTAAGCTGACCCGTATAAAAATAAGTAATATTGTAAAATGTGCCGTAGAACACCGTCCCTTCTGGATGGATAGACGCACCGTCAACAGTCACTTCATTCAATACACCGTTGAAAATGAAAGCGTCTCGACTTGTTGTAATCGCCGTTCCATCATGGGTGCCGCTAATTACGGGGCTGGTCACTGATACACGAGTAACAGTCGATAGTGAAAACGGTGAACGACAATGGAAACAGTTATTGAATGAGAGATCCGAAGAGTTATTGATATTACACGCTACAGTCTGTCCACTACCACTCATAACGCGAGCATTGAAGGAGTCGAAGGACAGGTTCTTACAATTTGTAACTAGGAGCGTCCGATTAGAATCCGATGAACTGCTAACGCAATTCGCCACATCCACATTCTTTATTGTCCCGGCTGTATAAACTGAGGAGACGTGAAACAGAGCGATTTGATTTCCTATCCCAGTAACTGGAGAATCCGGCGCTACTACAAATCCATCAATATCTATCACCGTGAACGGCTTAGATGAAGTTTTAAACTCCGACATCAATCCAGAGTCGCGTATTTTTATAGACTCTGCGCCACCTGAGAACTGATTCGATGAAAACGAAAACCGATCCCAATCAAGGTGATCTACTACTCCATCAACACGATAGTACCCCGTAGCATGTATCTTGGTTCCAGGCCATGCGGTTTGATCCGCTTGAGAGAGCGAGATGTTTGGCACTCTAACCCTTGCGCCGTTTGGCACCACTTTTCCTGAAGTGCCGTCGCCGAAAGTGATGGTGGTGCTGCCATAGGTCTGCCCAAAGAACCGACCTAAATCATCACCACCAATAGCTTGCAGCCCCCATTGGGTGCCAAGGTTAATCCAGTTTTCAAAGACACCAGTGCCACTACCTGTTTCCACCTGTAGGAAAGGCAGGAAGTCGTCGCAGTAGAAATCCATCGTCTGGCTGGCCGTTCCATCACCGACACCGATTTCGTACCATTCACCCCAAGCTCGGAACACACCACTACCTGAATAGATAGCGCCAGAGATATCAGCTTGTTGAGCCATTCGGAGATAGCCCACCCGGTCAGCACCGTCAGCCAATATACCAGCAGGAGTACCCGTCCCGCCTGAGAAGTTAAGGGCTTCATTGTCCTGGAAGGGTCCACTTGTTACTGATCGAATGAGAATGTAGCCAGTAACGCCAGTTCCCTCAACACAGACAACTTCGCCAGTAGCACCAGACGTACCGCCTGTTACTGTCATTCCAGATTCTGGGGCGTCACCAGTACCGGAATCATAATCAAGCTGCCGTATGGATCGACCATCAATAAAAAACACACACCCCTTACCAATGGACATATTACGGAAGTAGTTACTCCAGAGCGTATCCGATCCAATATTAGGCAGATCAACAGTGAGCACAGCCCCGCTATTGATGGTCATATTCTCGCCGTTAGTGAGGTTCACGTCCTCAATATTGGAGTCTGCAGAGACTGTGGCCATTAGGTCACTACTCCATCAGTAGTGCGAATTGCTGCGACCGATAACCCTCCCGAGCCAATCACACCTACTGTCTCAAAAGGCTTGATACCTTTCTGTCGAACCCTAATCACCACATCCTTATCCGCATCATAGGAGACACCCACGGTCATGGACGCGCCGCCTGCCGTGTCATCCAACCAAGGGATATAGCAGTCCACACCATTCTGAGACTCTTCCAATCCAGTAGGATGAGCCGTAACGTCCAGGGTGAACGTAGAGCCCGAGAAAGAAGAATATTCATAGCGCTTACCATCAGCGCCCAATCGGAGCGTTCCGCTGGCCGGGGTATCTGCGCTTGGCGCACTGGAGAGCGTTACAGTAGTACTCGTTGAGTTGTTACCAGATCCAGCCGTGGTGTACTGATCGCCATCAATCGTCGCTGAACCAGGACCGGCTGAAGGCGCAACAATCACGGTATCCAGGGCATCCAAGCTGGTGACACCAATGGAGATAACTGTGGGCTCTGCGATGCCGCCATTGCCATCTGAATCAATCAGCTCATATTTGTTCGCTTCTGAGGCAGGGCGTTCAGCAAGCTTGAAATGCAAGCCCCGC
>RRYU01002640.1_pt1 | contig 14364 bp, 15 predicted proteins | sample 2162651 | NCBI WGS metagenome assembly RRYU01 (sample SAMN10267283, study PRJNA491782) | microbial mat metagenome | isolation source: biomat in the production well | place: Japan: Minami-Kanto gas field, natural gas well KTG3 | collected 2017-06 | reverse complement strand
GTTCAGATCCTTTAAGGTGTGACACCTGAGATGCTATAATGATCCTGATGTGGCGATTGCACTATATTTGACGGCACAGACAAGGAGATGAACGATGGCAGTGGATGGCCTGGATTGCTCACCGACAACCACCGCGCTGCTGATCGAGCACTGGCGGACGACACCGTCATGGCAAAAGCTGAACGCGATCAACGAACTGAACGAGGCGCTCAAGCTACTGGCACTGAGCGACCTGCGCCGTCGCCACTCCACTGCCTCGGAGGCCCAACTCCAGCGCCACCTGGCAACACGCTGGCTAGGCACTGAACTAGCGAATCGGATCTATGGGCCAATCGCTGAGGGCGCTGATGCAGCCGACTGAAGTCTTGCTTCTTGTTACCGACGCGCTGGAGTCGCTCGGCGTCACCTACTGTGTCGGCGGCTCATTTGCAAGCTCCACCTACGGTGAGCCACGAGCCACGCGCGATGTCGATATCCTCGCCGCACTGCCGTCTACCAAGGCGAGTCTCTTTGCCGCACAGCTTGAGCCGGAGTTCTTTATCCAGCTCAACGACTTGCGTGATGCGATTGCTCTAGCTCCTTCACTTCAGGATGATCCGACGCATCGAGCCTCGTGCAACCTTGTCCATCGCAACAGCTTCTTTCGGGTCGACCTGTTCATTGCATCAGGCTGCCCATACGAACGTGCGCAATTGGCCCGGCGTATTCCTCAGACAGTCGCAATCAATCCGGCACGACACGCCTACTTTGTGAGCCCGGAAGATATTATTCTGATCAAGCTAGACTGGTATCGCATGGCGCAAGGCGTTCTTGATCGTCAGTGGAGCGACGTGCAGTCAGTGCTCGCCACGCAGGGAAGCACGCTCGATACCGTGTATATGCGCCATTGGGCCACACAGCTCGCGATCACCGACCTCCTCAATGCCGCCCTGCGTGGGGCGCCACCACCACGGCTGACGCTACCAGACAATGAATCGCAGCAATTACGCCTAGATCTGTGACTGGTCGAGGCACAATGTACGGCATTCTGAAGCGAGATGCGGCGCTCCGCATTAGGGTTTCCTAAACTCTGGCGCCCCCGAGCCGACTCGAACGGCTGACACGCAGTTTAGGAAACTGCTGCTCTATCCTCTGAGCTACGGGGGCGTATTGCGCGTCCTAATGCCAAAAATAGCAACCACTAAGGACACCGCTAGTCTACCATGGGTAGGTAGGCAATGTCAACGATGGAGACAACATCGGCAGGGCATGTGCAAAGTCCTTGGGGCTGCGCCCCAAGCCCCATTTTTGTGGTGTTTTGGCGGCTGCGCCGCCAAAACACCACAAAAAATATCTTCGGGGGCGGCTGCGCCGCCCCCGAACCCCCACCGGAGGTGACTTTGCACATGCCCTGACAACATCGGGTACAATAAAGATCGCAACCCTGTTCTAGTTTGTGTGGTACCTAAATTATGACCCTCTTCTCAGTCGAAATGTGCGCAGGTGGTGGCGGGCAAGCACTCGGCTTAGAGCAGGCTGGGTTTTCACACCAGGCTGCGATTGAGATTGATCCCCATTGTTGTGCGACTTTGCGTCTCAATCGCCCTGATTGGCATGTTGTTGAAGGTAATCTTGCAACCTTTAATGGAACTTCGTATCGGGGACTCGACTTACTTGCAGGGGGTTTACCCTGCCCGCCCTTTTCTAAGGCAGGGAAGCAACTTGGAATCCAAGATGAACGCAACCTCTTTCCTGAAGCAGTCCGATTGGCAGATGAGATCCGCCCTCGTGCTATTATGATTGAGAATGTGCGGGGTATCCTAGACGCGATCTTTGAGGATTACCGGCGCTATATCGCTAATGAACTCCACAAACTGGGCTATCAGACCGGCTGGCGACTTCTGAATGCTTCAGAGTAGCAAGGACGCACTATGGTTACTATCGGCATCGCTGCTGCGCTCGAACAGTTCCACCCCAACGATCTGCTCGCTCATTGCCGCTTGGCCGAAGCCCACGGGTTCCGGGGGGTGATGGCGGCGGATCACTTTCAGCCCTGGGTGCCGCAACAGGGCCACAATGCCTTCGCCTACTCCTGGATGGGCGCACTCGGCGCCACAACCGGCCACCGCTTCGGGCCGGGTGTCACCTGCCCCAGTTTCCGCTACCATCCCTCCGTGATTGCCCACGCCGCCGCTACACTGGCTGCGATGTATCCCGACCGCTTCTGGTTGGGCTTGGGTAGCGGCGAAGCCCTCAATGAGAACGTGGTCGCTGGGGTGTGGCCCGATGCGCTGGTGCGCTTTGAGATGCTGCAAGAGGCGGTCGAGATCATCCAGAAGTTGCTGTCGGGTAAGGATGTGCGCCACCGGGGTCAGTATTTCCAGATGAATAAGGTGCGTATGTGGACGCTGCCGGAGCGCCCCTTGCCGATCTATATCGCCGCGACTGGCCCCCAAACGCTGCGCTGGGCCGGGCGGGTCTGTGATGGCCTGATTACCCCTGGTGCGAACCACGCTAAGTTGCGCACGATCTTGGATAATTTTGCCCAGGGTGCCCGCGCTGCGGGGAAAGATCCTGCTACTATGCCCAAACTGCTCCAAGTACATGTCTCGTGGGCAGCAACCGATGCAGAGGCGCTCCAGAACGCGCTGACTGAGTGGCCTAATGGGGGTATGAATTTCCCCAAGCAGGATGTGCGTTCCCCTGATGATTTTGCTGCTATGGCACGTCTTGTTCGGGCGGAGGATTTTACCGGCCGCGTGCTGATCTCGTCCGATCTTGAGGCCCACCGCGCCCAACTTCAGGGGTTTATTGATCTTGGCTTTACCGAGATCTACGTGCATAATGTAGGCCGTAACCAGGAGGAGTGGATTCGCGCCTATGGGGAGCATGTGCTGCCCAAGTTGAATCATGCGTAGGGGCGCGTCGTGACGCGCCCCGATACAGCGGGGGTGCGGGGGCCTGCGGCCCCCGCAAAAAAGAGGGTTTTGGTGGTGCGGTTGGCCGCTTTGCGGCCAACCGCACCACCAAAACCGTGGGTTTGGGGCGTCGCCCCAATGAAGAGATCTTCTTAGATGGAGAGATCCATGACCTTCAAACGTATCTTGATCGCAAATCGTGGTGAAATTGCTGTGCGAATCATTCGAGCCTGCCGCGAGTTGGGTATCAGTCCGGCCGTGGTCTATTCCGAGGCTGATGCGGGGGCGCTCCATGTGCGGTTGGCGGATGTGGCGATGCAGATTGGGCCGGCGGCAGCAGCACAGAGCTATCTGCGGGGCGAGAAGTTGATAGAAGCAGCCCAATCGCTGGGGGCTGAGGCAATTCATCCGGGGTATGGGTTCCTCTCGGAGAATGCAGCCTTTGCGCGTATGTGCCGCGAGGCCGGGATTGTCTTTATTGGGCCGCCCGCCGAGGCGATTGAGGCCATGGGTGGCAAGATCGGGGCGCGCCAGATTGCGGTCGAAGCCGGGGTGCCCGTCGCTCCCGGTTATGATGGGGCGGATCAGTCTGAGGCCAATCTGGCCGCTGAGGCCGAGCGCATCGGCTTTCCGCTGCTGGTCAAGGCGAGTGCTGGTGGTGGCGGAAAGGGGATGCGCGTGGTGAATAGCCTCGCCGAGTTCCCCGCTGCGCTGGAGGGGGCGCGCCGTGAGGCTGGAGCTGCCTTTGGTGATGCCACGGTCTTTTTGGAGCGCCTGATCCTGCGCCCGCGCCACGTTGAAATCCAGATCCTTGCCGATACCCACGGGAATGTGGTTCACCTGGGTGAGCGTGAGTGTTCGATCCAGCGCCGCCATCAGAAGATCCTTGAAGAGTCGCCCTCGCCTGCGCTCTCGCCCGAATTGCGCAGCGCAATGGGTGAGGCTGCTGTGCGCGCCGCTCGTGCCGCTGGTTATGTCAATGCCGGAACGGTCGAGTTTGTGCTTGATCCCGATGGTAATTACTATTTCTTAGAAATGAATACCCGCCTCCAAGTCGAGCATCCTGTCACCGAGTTGGTGACTGGGCTGGATCTGGTGCGCTTGCAGATCGCGGTTGCGGCGGGTGAGCCGTTGCCCTTCACTCAGGAGCAGGTGACCTTCCGGGGCCACGCGATTGAGGTGCGCCTCTATGCCGAAGACCCGGTCACCTTTTTGCCCGCGATTGGGAAACTGGCACTGCACGAGCCGCCTTTGGGGCCGGGGGTGCGCGTCGATTCGGGTCTGACTAGCGGCGATGAGGTGACGGTGCATTATGATCCGATGATCGCCAAGCTGATCGTCTCAGGGGCGGATCGCCACGCGGCGATTGATCGCCTGCGCTGTGCCCTGGATGACTATGCGGTGTTGGGGTTGACCACTAATCTACCGTTGTTGCGGGCGATTGCGACCAACGCGACGTTTATTGCCGGAGCAACCCATACCGGCTTCTTGGGCGAACAACAGATCCACGCCGCGCCCCCCAAGACGCTGCCCAGCCAGGTGTTGGCCGCTGCGGCAGTGTGGGAATTGCAGTCTCAGTCCCAGGCGGTGGCACTGTCGCCGTTTGAGAACCGCTGGCGCGCCGATGGGATCGAGACCCCGCTGACGCTCACGTTTGGCCATGAGGAACACGCACTGCGGGTGAAGCGATCCGGTACGACCTGGCATATCCACCATAGCGAAGGGGCGATTACGGCTCAGGTGGCGTCGCTGCGGGCGGATGAACTGATCCTCGGTTTCGAGCAGACCGAACGCGAGCGATTCCGCATTGCCCGCGATACCGCCGGGGATCTCCTGATTGCATGGCGCGGCGATGCCTACCGCCTCACCCGGCCTGCTCCACTCAGCGCCGACTCGGTGGGCCGCGCTGGCCACGGCCACGATGGAGCCAGCCTGACAGCGCCGATGCCAGGAACCCTGGTCAAGGTGCTGGTCAGTGAGGGTGAGACGGTGGCTGAAGGCCAGCCGCTGCTGGTACTCGAAGCCATGAAGATGGAGCATACTGTCGTATCTCCCTATGCAGGAATTGTGCGCCGTATTCCGTTCAAAGCTGGAAGTAGTGTCACCGGTGGAGCTGATCTGATCGAGGTGGAAGCCCAGGAAGAGGCGTAAGCATCCCGTTGGTGGCCTTCGACAGGCTCAGGCAACGCCCAGTGGTGCGTTGGCTGAGCCTGTCGAAGCCGGCTGAGCCTGTCGAAGCCACCGCGCCACGTTCGAGGGTGACTAGTTAAAGATCGGTACTATCTACCCGCTAGACAGCGCCTAGGCACAAGATACAATAGATTAAAGGGGTTCCTGTGTGTCACAACCTGAAAGACCTTCGAAGATGGTTACCAGTAAAGACCTCCCAAAAGGGGCAGTTGTTGTCAAACCACGGCGTAAATCATCGGCACCAGCCGTATTGATGCTCTTCTTCCTCTTCATTCTTGTTGGTTCCTTGGCCGTTGCATGGCTAGGCTTCTCGGCCCCGGCCAAGTTGGCTATTCCCCAGGAACAGATTCTTGGTCTGTTGCATGGAGGTGTGGCTAACACCTATGAAGAGACCTACGTAGATGCCTGTGTGCGAGTCGAAGGTGAAGATGGTCCCCGCGCCATTACCCGTAGTCGACGAGTCATCACCTTTAATGATGGCACCACCCTTCAGGTCGTATTTAGTGGAACACCAACCCTTACCAATGCCTGTCCATAACCCCTTATGAGCCTGATCCTTCAGACTCTGCCCCAGCTTATCAGCCTTGCAGCGCGTAGCGAGCCACAGATCTGCTACGCGATGATCGCGTTGGCGACCGACGTGGGTGGGGTAGGTGCGCCCGTCAATTGGGCACTCGTAGCCGATGCTAGCCGTTCGATGCGCATCCCGATTGTGAGTGAGGCGCTCTTTCGCGAGTTGGTAAGGGCAGGTGGTGCGCAAGAGGTGTTGGTGGATGGTGTGCCGGTGTGGCAGATCGCCGGCCCGGTTCCCGACGCGATCCGGGCGCAGTCGCCGAGTGCGCTCGACTATACCGCCCGTGCGCTGCATAGTGTGGTTGAGCGGCTTGATCGCCAAGATCGCTTCAGCTTGGTGGCGTGTGCTGAGCAGGCGCTGACGCTGGTGCCGAGTATGAGTGGGGATCGGCGGGGAGAACTGGTGGCCGGGATTGCTCGCCTACCAAGCCTGCGGTTAGGTGAAGCGACCGATCTATCGGGGGGGATGCGATTGGGGCTGGCCGAACTGGCCCACGCTTCTGCACCCGGAACCGTGCGACGCTTGATTCTGCTCACCGATGGCTTTACCGAACATGCCGATGCATGTATGGCGCTGGCACGCCAAGCGGCCCAGGCGGGGGTGAGTATCAGTACGCTGGGGCTTGGTGGTGAATTCCAGGATGATTTGCTGACCGGGCTGGCCGATGTGAGTGGCGGACGGGCCAGTTTTATGCGCCGCGCCGACCAGATTCCGGCGGCTGTGGCTGCTGAACTCGATGCGGCGCGGAATGTGGCTGCCCAAGCACTACAACTCGAACTGCAACTGCCACAGGGGGTAGAAGTGCGCCGAGTAACCCGCGTCAGCCCGACACTGGCGCCACTGGATGCCGCCGGGGATGATCCGCGTCGCCTCTTCATCCACCTGGGCGATCTGGAGCGTGGAACACCGATACGCATCTTGCTCGAACTGCTGGCTCCGCCTGCCCCACCGCGCCCTAGCCCTGATGGTGCGCGGCGGCGGCTGTGTGCGCTGCGGGCGAGTAGTGGCGATGCAGAGGTACGTGCCGATCTAGTGGCCCACTACACAGCAACCCCGGCGGCAACCCCGGCGGCGCTGCTCTATGCGGCGGGGCGCGCTACGGCGATGCGCTTGCAACGGCGGGCGGTAGAGGCGGTCAATCGGGGGGATACTGCGAGTGCGATCAAGCTGTTGCGCTCCGCTGCGGAGCGCCTGCACCAGTTGGGGGAGCCGGAGTTGGCCGAGGTGGCGCTGCACGAAGCGGCAACCCTGGAGGCAACCGGCACGAGTAGTGGGGTGGAGCGACGTGAATTGACCTACGCCACGCGACGATTGGGGGAGCAAGAAGTTCCATGAGTACTGTTCTGGCACTACTCGATCTGCCCGGTTTGCGCGTGGCGCTGCTGGCGGTCTCCGGCCCTATTGCGGCGGGCTTCCCCGATGCGCTGCCGCCGATTGAGCCACTCGATCCGACAGAAGCCTATCCCATGCCTACATACCTGCCCGCTGGCTTACAGCCGCACCGCATTGGCGAAGGCTACTGTGCGCTCGATGCCCAGGGGCAGTTGATGGTCTCGTGGATTGCCCTCGAACTAGAACCCAATGAGCCACTGCCACTCGCATGGAACCCGGCTGATGGCCCCACACCCACCCTGCAAGCCCTCAACCTGGATGGGCGTGCGGCGGCCTTCCTGCCCGCCGCATGGAGCGCCGTTAGTTCCGACCGCCTGCCCCTGATTGCGTTGCGGGCTAACCCCACCACCTGCTGGCTGGTCGGTGGACGGCTGAGCCATATCGAGTTGGCACGAGTAGCGGCAAGTTTGCCGAGGATGGAAGATGAGCCACTATAGCATCATCATCCCCGCGCTGAATGAGGCGGCGGGGATTGGCGAGAACATCAGTGAGTTGCGAAAACTCAACCCACAGACCGAGATCATCGTGGTGGATGGGGGCAGTAACGATCAGACGGTGGCGATTGCCGGTGCAGCCGGAGCACGGGTGGTGATGAGCGGGCGCGGGCGCGGGCCGCAGTGTAACGCCGGGGCGATGCAGGCCCATGGCGAGGTGCTGATCTTCTTGCATGCTGATACGCGGCTGCCCCCGGATGCCTTCCCACTGCTCGACACCCTCTTCAGCGATCCGCATGTGCAGATCGCCAAATTCCGCCTCAGCTTTGATAGCGATGACCCCATTTTGGCGCTGGCAGCCCGTATGATGTGGTGGGATTCGCTACTGACCAGTTATGGGGATCAGGGCATTGTGATCAGACGCGCCTTTTTCGATGATCTCGGCGGCTTCCCCGATTGGCCGCTCTTTGAAGATGTGCGCCTCTTCGAGTTGGCGCGGGTACACACCCGCGTGCATGTCGTACCAGCACAAGTCATCACCTCGGCACGACGCTTTACCGCCAATGGCGCGATCCCCCAACTGCTCCACGATCTGTGGCTCTGGCTCCAGTACCTGATCGGGGTTCCCCCTTCTGAACTAGCGCGCCGTTATGAGCAGGGGCTCGTAGCATTCCGCTATTAACGCAAAGACGCAAAGGCGCGAGGGTTTTGTTATAGGCTTTGCGTCTTTGCGTCAACAAGGGGCTTCTCTTTACCCCACAGTAATCAAGCCTTTCCGCCATACCCACCCCAAAGGGAGTACAATAGAACATGCCATACAGCGTCGTAGTGGCAGTTAGCGGAAAGGATCGCGTATGAAAACGATACTCGTTCCCCTTGATGGTTCCCCTTTTGGTGAATATGCCCTCTCCACAGCCATCGCCATTGCCCGCCATCTCGATGCGCGGATTGATCTGCTGCACGTACACGAGATGGTTGCCAATACCCTCTCACCTGCGGGTACACCCTTCTTCGATCCAGACCTAGACATGGAGGCGTGTGCCAACGAAGAAGCCTACTTGGCCAAGATTGCAGAACGGATTAGGACGATCTGGCATGGGCCGGTGGGGCATAGCGTGCTGCGTGGGGTGGTTGCGGATGCCATTTGCACCTATGCCCACGAGGTAGAGACGGGTATGATCGTGCTTAGTACCCACGGACGGGGTGGATTGGCGCGGGCGTGGCTGGGCAGTGTTGCAGACCGGGTGGTGCGCCAGTCGCAGATCCCGACTCTGGCGATCCATCCCACCGATACCGCCCCTCCATTTGATCAGCCCTTCCCATTCACCCACATCTTGATCCCGCTGGACGGGACGCCCCTGGCGGAACAGGCCATCGGCGTTGTCTTGCAGATGTGCGGGACACAGACCTTGCACCTGGATCTGGTACGGGTGATCGAGCCGATCATCCATGGGTTTGCGCTCAGTGGGGTAGAGCCGGTGATTGATGTGGATGCACAGGAGCAGGCATGGCAGCAGGCAACGCTCTACCTTGACGAGGTAGCCCAACCCCTGCGCGAGCAGGGGCATGTGGTGATGACCTATGCGCCCGTTGGGCATCTAGCCAATGCAATTCTCGAACGCGCCGAAATGGATGGTGTGGCCCTGATTGCCATGACCACCCACGGACGGAAGGGTATGGCACGCATGGTCATGGGCAGCGTCGCCGATAAGGTGTTGCGCAGTACAACCCTGCCGCTCTTGATCTATCGGCCGCCGGTAGAGTAGCAGCCCAAAAGTAGCACCGGCTTTCAGCCGGGCGGTGGCGCATCGTGACCGGCTGGAAGCCGGTGCTACCTTAACCTACCCTACCCCACCGCCTGCGCAATCAGATGCGCGATCACATCGGCCTGATTGAGCGCCACGTCAACTCCCATCGCCGGAGTGAACATCCACGTGTTGTGCGGGTTGTTCACTCTGGCTACGGCACGTGGCACGTTGAAGGCGAAGCGGGCGAGGCTGGTGATCACCAGGTTGGTCTCGTCTGCGCCGGTGACAGCCGCGACAACATCGGCGACACGCACACCAGCCGCTTCGAGGATTTGTGGATCAGTGCCGTCACCGAGAATGACGTGTGCCGCCGGAGCCGAGCGCCGCAACAGATCTTGGGCCTCGTCGCGACGTTCAACCACCGTAACATGGTGTTTGTTGGCCAAAAGCAGGCTGGCGAGGTAGGAGCCAACTTGCCCGCCACCAATAATGAGCATGCGCATTGGCGTCTCCTTTCAATGGCGCAACTGCGCCGCCACCCGCCCTAGTGCCGCGCTAATCACGGTCAGGTGCAGAAGATCGCCCGCCTCGATCAGCGTCCCCGGTTGGGGCAGAAAAGTCTTGCCGTTGCGGCTGATCGCCACCACCTGACTCTCGCCGGGGTGGCTGAGGCGGCTGATGGGTTGCCCGACCAACAGCGGTGGGGCACTCGCAGCCACAAGTTCCACCTGATCCCCCACACTGGCTGTCGGTTCTAGTTCTGAGTAGCTGAGCAACTCACTGATGCGGTTGATCGTCCATGCCGTCGTCGTGACCGTCTGGATGCCCAAACGGTGGTAAATTTCGGCCTTGGGCGGATCATAGACTCGCGCTACCACCCGTGGCACCCGGAATATCAGCCGCGCCAAGCGCGCCACCACAATATTCACGTCATCACTGGTGGTAACAGCCACCAGTGCGTCGCTATGTTCGATCTGGGCTTCGAGCAGAACTTGGCGATCCAGCACGTCCCCGATGATCATGCGCCCATGGAAACCGGGCGCAAGGCGGGCAAAGCCGGAGGGATCGCTATCTACGATAATAATCTCGTAGCCATGCAGGCTGAGGTGTTGCACCAACCCCGCACCAACTCGGCCACAGCCAAGAATGATGATACGCATACAATGCTCCTTGTATCTTGGCGTTCGGTTGTGGTACACCCTATCTACCGCAGAGGACACAGAGGTACGCAGAGGGATGGGTTTTGCGCTACCTGTGGGGTACAACCCCTGGTTCTTCCTCTGCGTTCCTCTGCGTCCTCTGCGGTCAACAACTGGGGCGCAAGAGAACGCTTAACCGAATGCCTATGAGGCTTCGCCTCCCCCGAACCCCCGCCGGGAGGCGTAACTATGCACGCCCAACCGCCTTCCGCACCTCATCAGCAATCAGCAACACCGGCACACAGGCCAGTAGCAGCAGCCAACTACTGGCGGGCAGTGCCGCTGTGCCAAAGATCCACTGTAACCATGGGACATAGGAGATAGCAATAATTAAGAGAATCTCGATCCCAATACCAATCCAGATCAGCCGGTTGGTGAAGGGGTTAATCGCCAGGATCGAGGCATGGGTGGTACGCTGGGCAAACAGATTGCCGATCTGTGTGGCCACGATGGCCGCCAGGGTCGCGGTGGTCGCCACCTGATAGATGTGGCCATCAGCGGGCAGATCGAGCCACTGACCGGCGTAGCCCTGGCTCCAGTAGATGCTGAAGAAGACCAGCATCGCCACTGCGCCCTGAATCATCCCCAGGAAGAGCAGCGCCCGCACGAGCAAGCCCCGGTTGATGATGTGGTCGCTGCGCCGCCGGGGTGGCCGCGCCATGAGGCCCGGTTCGGGGCGCTCGGCTCCGAGTCCCAGCGCGGGTATCATATCAGTACCGAGGTCAATCGCCAAGATCTGCATCACGGTCAGTGCCAGCGGGATGCGCCCGCCCGTGAGTGCGAAGAGCACAAACGGCACCGCCTCCGGCACGTTACTGGTGAAGATGTAGCTGACGAACTTGCGGATGTTGGCATAGACCGCCCGCCCTTCTTCAATCGCATGCACAATCGTGGCGAAATTGTCATCGGTGAGGATCATATCCGCCGACTCACGTGCCACATCGGTTCCCGATCTGCCCATGGCCACCCCGATGTCGGCCTGCTTGAGTGCCGGTGCATCATTCACCCCGTCGCCCGTCACCGCCACCACCTTGCCGAGCTGTTGCAGGGCACTGACGATGCGCAACTTCTGCTCCGGAGCCACCCGTGCAAAGACCACTTCATCCTGAAGAGCAGCGGCTAGGGCAGGTTCATCAAGCTGGGCCAACTCGCTGCCGCTGATCATGCGCGGCTGGGGACTGTTGACGATCTGGAGGCGCTGGGCGATGGTCGTGGCGGTCAGGCCATCATCGCCGGTGATCATGATGATACGAATACCGGCCTGATGGCACTGCGCCACCGCTGCCGCCACTTCGGGGCGCGGCGGGTCGTACATGGCGATCAGCCCCAGAAAGGTCAGATCGGTCTCGATGGTGGCGGCACTGCTCAGATCGCAGGTGGGGGGCAGATCGCGCTGCGCCACCCCCAGAACGCGCAGGCCAGTACGGGCCAGATCGTCCTTAATGGTGGTAATCTCATTCAGTAGTGCAGCATCGAGTGGACGGAGTGCGCCGTTCATGCGCACCGCCACACAACACGCTAGAACCTCGTTGGGGGCACCCTTCACATAGACCATGCGCTGGCCTAGTTGGTGGATGCTACTCATCATCTTGCGGCGCGACTCGAAGGGGATCTCGTGGATGCGCGGGGCGTGTTGTAGTTCGTCTTCCAGATCCAGCCCCGCCTTGCGCGCTGCGACCAGCAGTGCCGCCTCGGTCGGATCGCCCAGGATCGTCCACTCGCGCTCGCCATTCGGTGCCAGCAGACGCGCATCATTACACAGTGCAGCCGCACGCAGCAACGCCATGAGATCCGCATCATGCGCCACCGGCTGACCATCAACCACAATCGCCCCGACGGGGGCATAGCCGCCACCCTGCACCTCGAACATCCGCCCGGCAGCCCAGATCTGACGCACCGTCATCGCGTTTTGGGTCAACGTACCGGTCTTATCGGTACAGATCACCTCGGTACAACCCAGCGTCTCCACCGCCGAGAGCCGCTTGACCAGCGCGTTGCGCCGCGCCATGCGCTGCACCCCAATCGCTAAAGCCAGCGTCACGGTGGGCAGCAAGCCTTCAGGCACAAACGCGACGATCATGCCCATGGCGAAGATGAGGCTCTCGGCCAGATTGACCCCGGCCACGCCCACCGCCAGCACAAAGAAGATCGCCCCCATACTCACCGCAATCACACTCACCACCCGCGTGAGGCGGGCGAGTTCCTGTTGCAGCGGGCTTGGCGTCTCAGCAATCCCCTCGGTAAGCTGGGCAATCTGGCCAAAGGCACTCCGCGCCCCCGTCGCAAAAACGAGCGCCTTGGCCGTTCCGGCTACCACCGTGGTTCCCGTAAAGACCAGATTGGGCAGTGCGGCACGTTCACTCATCGTCTCCGCATAGGCTTCGCAGTGCTTGGGCACCGGGCGCGACTCGCCGGTAAGCGTGGCCTGATCCACCCGCAACTCGGCCGCTTCGATCAAGCGGCCATCAGCGGCAATCAGATCACCCTCGGCCAACACCAGCAGATCGCCGGGAACCAGCGTCTCACGCGGCACCTCCTGCACCACACCATCGCGCAGCACCCGCGCCTGGGCGGGCAACAACGCCCGCAGCGCCGCCGCAGCCCGTTCGGCACGAAACTCCTGCCAGAAACTAAACAGGCCATTGATCAGATTCACCGCCCAGATCGCAATTGCCAGTTGGGGCATCTGAGCGATAAAACCGATAATCCCACCCACCCAGAGCAACAGCGCCATGAGGTGGGTAAAATTGGCCAAAAAGACCCACAGCAGCGGCTTAGAGGCTTGCGTAGGCAGGCGATTCGGGCCATACGTAACCAACCGTGCCTCGGCCTCGTGCGTTGCAAGACCCGTTGGCCCGGTTTCCAACGCGATCAATGCGTCGGCCGCAGAGAGACGATACATCTCCCCCCAGTCGGCGGTGGCATGATCAGACGGGTTTGGAGTTGCCATAGAGGTACATGGTAGCACCGGCATCTTGCCGGTTACGATGCTTCGTAGACCGGCAAGATGCCGGTGCTACCATCGTGAACAGTTACCACGCATCAGCCTGCGCCAACAGACTACGCACCTCATCATCACTGACCTGATGGAAATCCTCATACCAAAAGCCGAGCGCCCCAAAGGCCACCGGCGCAATCACAAAGACCAGATCATCGGTTATGTCACCCAACTCCTGCACCGCACTAAGCGGAATGACGGGCGTAGCCACCACCACCCGCGCTGCGTGTTGCGCCCGCACCAGATCCACCGCTGCGCGCATCGTCGCCCCAGTGGCGATCCCATCATCCACGAGGATGACCGTGCGCCCTGCCAGATTGGGGGGCGGATGGGTGCCTCGGTAGGCAACGCGACGCCGCGCTAACTCCTGGGATTCACGCGCCACCACCTGCATAATCACCGCATCCGAAATGGCATGATCGGCAATCACATCGGGGTTCAAGACCCGGACACCGCCCTCGGCAATGGCTCCGAGTGCCAACTCCTTCTGGTACGGAACTCCCAACTTACGCACCAGGATCAGATCCAAGGGTGCGTGCAGCGCATAAGCAATCTCAGCAGCAACGGGGACACCACCACGCGGCAGCGCCAACACAACCGTATCGCTCCGTCCAGCATAGGACAGCAAACACGCAGCTAGGGCACGTCCAGCAGCAGTACGGGTACGGAAGCGTTGCTCATTTGCATTCTTCATCGCGCAACTCCTTAGGTTGACACGAAACGATGACGCGAGGATAGTGGGGAGATGTGTGGCAAGTATAGCACCAGGATGCACCAGATTGCGGGAATATGTCGCTACAGAGAGTGGTTACATTATCGCCTCTAGTAAGGCGATGGTACAATAACTGTAAGGGCGCTACTTCGCCCCAACAAAACGTAAAGGAGCCACTCATGCTAACCATTGATCAGATCATCATCTATATGGAACACGA
>RRYU01022363.1_pt1 | contig 14370 bp, 11 predicted proteins | sample 2162651 | NCBI WGS metagenome assembly RRYU01 (sample SAMN10267283, study PRJNA491782) | microbial mat metagenome | isolation source: biomat in the production well | place: Japan: Minami-Kanto gas field, natural gas well KTG3 | collected 2017-06 | reverse complement strand
TTGTCGGGTAATGGTGTCGCCGCAACGGGGGCAGGGGGTCCCGGCCCGGCCGTAAACCGCCAGTTGAAGTTGGAAATAGCCCGACTCCCCGGCGGCGTTGGCAAAATCGGCGATGGTGCTGCCCCCGGCCGCGATCGCCTTGGTTAAAATAGTTCCGGCCTGCAGGACCAGCTCCTCGGCTCGGGCTCGGTCGATCTCCCCGGCCGGGGTAAAGGGACTGATTCCGGCGGCAAAGAGCACCTCGTTGGCGTAGATATTGCCGATCCCCACCACCACCCGGTTATCCATCAAGAGATTTTTGATCGGGGTTTTGCGGCCCCGGCAGCGACCCAGGAGATAGTCCGGGCTAAACTCCCCCTCCTCCAGGGGCTCGGGACCGAGCCCGGCCAGAAGCGGCGGGGCGGCTGCTTCTTCGGGCCCGTAAATCGCCACCAGCCCGAAACGGCGGCAGTCATTAAAGCGGATTTCAGAGACGGGGTCATCAGAGGTGGTAGAGGTGGGGTCAGCTCTTACATTGTGAATTACCGCCGGTTCCGATTGCCGCTGATCCGGATTCAAGACCTGACCCCCAAGGTGGAACACCAGATGATCGTGCTTACGGGCCGGGGTGGCGGCGGTGGCCGGATAGACCTTGCCGGTCATCCCCAGATGAAGCAGAATCAGGGCCCCGTTATCCAGGGGCAGAAGGAGAAACTTGGCCCGCCGCCCCACCGCCGCCACCCGTGCCCCGCAGGCCAGCTCCCGCAAACGATCCAGGGGCAGCGGCGCCCGCAGGGGCAGGCCGCTGGCCCTGATTCTCATAATCCGGCGGCCGCTCAGCAGGGGGGCAAGCCCCCGCCGCACCACCTCCACTTCCGGCAGTTCGGGCATAACTTCTCTTTCCGTTTGGTCCTTGGGGTTGTTGATGTTAAGTTGTCGAACCACTATAATCGGCCGACCGTTTTTTGCCCCGTTTTTTAGCAGGGAGGAGACGTTGAAGATCGGCCGCCGGTGTTTAGATGGCTACGAGGAGAGAGCAAGATGAAGATAATGATCACCGGTGCCGCCGGTTTTATCGGCTCGGCCCTGGCGCTTCGCCTCTTGGCGCGGGGGGATGCGGTGGTGGGGATCGACAACCACAACTCCTACTACGACCCGGCCCTGAAGGAGGCCAGGCTGGCCCGCCAGGCCGATCACCCCTCTTACCGCCATCTGCGGATCGATCTGGCCGACCGCCGAGCCATGGCGGAGGCCTTTGCCGGGCATCGTCCCCAAAGGGTGGTCAACCTGGCCGCCCAGGCCGGCGTCCGTTACTCCCTGGAAAACCCGCTGGCCTATATCGACAGCAATCTGGTGGGGTTCGGCCATGTGCTGGAGGGTTGCCGCCACCATGGGGTGGAGCACCTGGTTTACGCCTCCTCCAGCTCGGTTTACGGCGGCAATACCCGGATGCCTTTTTCGGTCCACGACAACGTGGATCACCCTTTGAGCCTGTATGCCGCGACCAAAAAGGCCAACGAGCTGATGGCCCACACTTACAGCCACCTTTACAATCTGCCCACCACCGGCCTCCGTTTCTTCACGGTTTACGGCCCCTGGGACCGGCCCGACATGGCCCTGCAGAAGTTCGCCGGGGCGATCATCGCCGGCCGCCCGATTCAGCTTTACAACCACGGCAACCACCGCCGCGATTTTACCTATATCGATGATATCGTGGAGGGGGTGATCAGGGTGCTGGATCGCCCGGCCGCCCCCGACCCCGCCTGGGACGGCGCCGCTCCCGATCCCGGCACCAGTTCCGCCCCCTGGCGGATCTACAATATCGGCAACAATAATCCGCTGGAGCTTAAAGAGTATGTCGCCGCCCTGGAAAAGGCCCTGGGCCGCAGGGCCCGCAAGGAGATGCTCCCCTTGCAGCCCGGCGATGTCGAGGCTACCTACGCCGAGATGGCTGACCTGGTGCGGGATTTCGGCTACCGCCCCGCCACCGACCTGGCCACCGGCATCGCCCGTTTTGCCCAATGGTATCGAGATTACTATCAAGTTTGACGTAACCGTTCAGCAGCACCGCATCTTTGGGCGATCAGCCAGACTTACGCACAGGGGTGGGCGTTGCCCGGCTGCTTGCCCGAATATGCGGCCCTGCTGAACGGTTACTGCTTGTTGGATCAACAGGCTGTCGGCCTTGGTGAACATTTACGGTTTGACGAGGAGTAAGCTGAATATGAAGATAGCGATTATCGGCAGCGGTTATGTGGGGCTGGTCAGCGGGGCCTGTCTCTCTGAATTCGGCCACCACGTAACCTGCATGGACAGGGATGAGGCCAAGATCGCCCGGCTGCGGCAGGGGGAGATCCCGATCTACGAGCCGGGGCTGGCCGAACTGGTCGCCAAAAACAGCGGGGAGGGGCGGCTGCACTTTAGCGGCGAACTGGCCGCCGCCGTGGCCGGGGCGCAGGCGGTCTTTATCGCGGTGGGCACCCCCTCCCGGCGCCGGGGCGACGGTTATGCCGATCTCAGCTATATCTATCAGGCGGCCCGGGAGATCGCCGCCTGCCTTGAAGGTTACACGGTGGTGATCGACAAGAGCACGGTGCCGGTGGGCACCGGCCGCCAGGTGGCCCGGATCATCGCCGAGAGCAACCCCCGGGCCGAGTTCGACGTGGTCTCCAACCCGGAGTTCCTGCGGGAGGGGGCGGCGATCAACGACTTTATGCGCCCGGACCGGGTGGTGATCGGCAGCGCCAGCCAACGGGCGGTGGCCCTGCTCCAGGAGGTTTACAACCCCCTCTACCTCAACGCCACCCCGTTTGTGGTCACCTCCCTGGAGAGCGCCGAATTGATCAAATACGCCGCCAACGCCTTTCTGGCGGTCAAGATCAGTTTTATCAACGAGATGGCCAATCTCTGCGAGGCGGTGGGGGCCGATGTCAAGGCCCTGGCTCGGGGGATGGGGCTCGATGGCCGGATCGGGGCCAAGTTCCTCCATCCGGGGCCGGGCTACGGCGGCTCCTGCTTTCCCAAGGATACCCTGGCCCTGCTGCGGATCGCCCAGGAGCACGGCAGCGCCTTAAGGCTGGTGGAGGCGGCGGTGGAGGTCAACGCCGCCCAGAAGGGCCGGATGATCAAAAAGATTCGCGAGGCCCTCGGCGGCTCGGAGGCGGGTAAAACCATCGCCGTGCTGGGCCTCACCTTCAAGCCGGAGACCGACGATCTCCGCGAGTCCCCGGCTCTGACCATCCTGCCGGCCCTCCATGAAAAGGGGGCCCTGATCCGGGTCCACGACCCCCAGGGCATGGACGAAGCCGCCGTCCTCCATCCCGAATACCACTACGCCGAAGACGCCTACGCCGCCTGCCAAAATGCCGACGCGGTGGTGCTGATTACCGAGTGGAATCAGTACCGGGCCCTCGACCTGGCCCGGATCAAGGCGGCCCTCAAAACCCCGATTTTTATCGATCTGCGCAATGTTTACGAGCCCCGGCAGATGCGGGCGGCGGGCCTTGATTACTACTGTATCGGCAGGAGTGGTGCCGTCGATTGACCACCGGCATTGCCAGGCCCCGAACGCCATATTTTGCTTGCTCAAGCGCAGGCGGTGGGTTACAAGTGGCAGCTATTTTTTTTGGGGTTAAGCAGCAAGTGAGACCAGCACAACCCCCAGACAACAATGATTCGGCGGGCCTGCCTGTTGCGCATTCTTCACGTTTATAAAACCTATTTTCCCGATCATCCCGGCGGTATCCAGGAAGCTGTTCGGCAAATTTGTCTGGCCACTCGGGCCCGGGGGCTGGAAAACACCATTTTCGCCCTGTCACCGACGCCGACGCCGACGCAACTGGAACGTCCAGAGGGGATGGTGGTACGCTGCCGCTCCTGGTTGCGGCCCGCCTCCTGTGATCTTGGGGGGGCGGAGGCCCTGACCACCTTCCGGCGCCTGGCGGCGAGCGCCGACATTATCCACTATCAGTATCCCTGGCCCTTTGCCGATATACTTCACGGCCTGGCCGGCGGAGGTATTCCGGCGCTGCTTACCTATCAGTCAGATGTTGTTCGTCAGCGGCTGGCCGGTTTTTTTTACCACCCCTTGCGGCGACGGATGTTCAATGCCATGCGCGCCATCGTGGCCACCTCGCCCCGCTATATGGCCAGCAGTCCGGTGTTGTCCGATCCCGCCCTGGCTTCCCGGTTGCGGATGATTCCTCTGGGGATAGCCGAGGAATCCTGGCCCGCCGCCGAAGATCGAACCATAGGCGAGCGCTTGGGGCTTGACCCGGCGGAACCCTATTTTCTCTTTGTCGGCGCCCTGCGCTATTACAAAGGGTTGGATACCCTGCTCCAGGCGGCCGCCATGCTCAAGGCTCCGGTGGTCATAGCAGGCTCCGGCCCGTCCCTGCCCGACCTGCGAGCAAGGGCCGAAGCCTGCCGGGCCCACCGGGTCATTTTTGCCGGCATGGTGACCGACGCCGAGAAAAGGGCTTTGATCAGCGGTTGCCGGGCCCTGGTGTTACCCTCCCATCTCCGCTCCGAGGCATTCGGCATGGTCCTGGTAGAGGCCTCCATGCTGGGCCGGCCGATGATAACCTGTGAAATCGGCACCGCTACCTCCTGGGTGAACCGTCATCAACAAACGGGGCTGGTGGTCCCCCCCTCCGACCCCGTTGCCCTGGCCGATGCCATGCGCCAACTGCAGGGCAACGAGACGTGGGCCGCTACCCTGGCTCGGGGGGCCAGAGCCCGTTATGAACAATATTTTACCGGGCGGTCCATGGGTGAAGCCTACCATGCGCTCTACCGGGAAATCCTGGCTTCAGAGTGGTAGTGGCCCTCAACTTTTAAATCTGTCCCCGATTCCCAACCGGGATGGTCTCCTCCTGGAAGGCCACTACCTGGCGCTGTTGGCGGGGGAACTCGACTCCGACCAGGTGGATGGTTGCCCCGGCCCCGGTTACCCGGCGGCATAATCTTTGGCCTTTAGCTGGGCCAGAGCCTTACCGACCGGCGGGGACCCCTCCTCAAACTCTTCGGCACCGTCTGCCTGCTCCACCACTTTGAAGCAGTACTGCGGCGCGATTACCGTCCGCCGACCTGGCATCTTATCGTACCCGGTTCCACCCGGTAGCTCAGATTGAATATCAGCTCGTATCCTAACGCGGTTAAGGGCAGATTGCGAAACCCAAGGCAGATACCAGCGGGACCAGGCCGACCCAAAGCAGACCGGGGCAAGCGGCCGAGGAAAGCACACAGTGGCACGCGGCGGCAAAATGAACTGGAACTCATTTTTTTCTTGCACCCTACCACGACGATGAGTAAAAGGGGAAAGCCGTCTATTTTTCGGAACCTGTTGGGGCAATGCAATACCCAGCCTGGCTTTTGCATTCCGCCGGGGCAGGTGATCCCCAGGTGACGATGCCCGGTTGAACCCCCGGCTCCGGCAGCCGCGAGGTGGGGAGAGTGATCGACAATAAAGGTGCTTCCGGACACCAGCAAATCATTACCAGCGCCCGGCTCAGTGGCGTGGCCGGGGAAATCATCTCCATTCCGGTGTCCTGCAACACCTCCGACGGTAATGCGGGGCTTGCCGGCCTGGGGCTGCGGATCCACTTCGACAACACCAAGCTCACCTGGCTGGTCTTTGAGGATGTCCTGACTCGTGATCTTCTGCTCCACCACCCCATCTCCGACTCCGGCGATTTCGACGGCGACGGCCAGGTCCGCCCCCTGACCGACGGCCTGTTGACAATGCGCTACCTCTTCGGCTTCCGGGGTAATGCTCTGACCCAGGTGGTGACCGGAGCCAGCGGCCAATGTGTCACCGCCACCTGTAGCGAACAGGCCCTGGGCCAGATGAGCGCTAACTGAAGAGAAGTTTGCCGTAACCGAACAAGGAGGCCGACGTTATGAACCGTAATAACCTCTGCCATTCGCTGCTGGTCTGGTTGCCCCTGCCGGCCTTGATGCTGATCGCCACCGCTTCCGGCGCCATAGCCGGGCAGCAGATTATCTCTGTCGGCACCACGCCACTGACCATCGCCCCCGGAGAGACAGCGACTGTAACAGTCAGCTATACCAGCTCCGATGAAAATTACCTGTTGAGTGGGCTGGGGTTGAGGATGCACTACAATTCCAGCCTGCTGGAGCTTGAAATCAGCGATATCCTGGACGAGGGTGGACTGATTCAGACAGCTGAGGCCGCCGACAGTGCCGATCTGGATGAGGAGAGCGCCACCGACCGCTACCACCTGTTCGCCTGGGCCTCCATGGCCGGGCAGTGGCCAGGGCAGCCTTTGCCCATTGCGCTTTATACGGTCCGGATCACCGCCCGGGAAGAGTTCAGCGGCAATACGACGATCAATTTCAGCGCCGCCGACACCGCCAACGGCTACCAGCTCAGCGCTTCACCCCTGATCCTGACGGCGAGCACCGACACCGAGTTCGACATTACCGTTCCCCGTGATTTTGTCGAGCAGCAGTACCGCGATTTCCTGGGCCGCGAGGGCGAGGAGGAAGGAGTCACCTTCTGGGCGGCCGAACTGGCGGCCGGTAACGTTACCCGGGCCCAGGTGGCCGATCTTTTCTTCAGCTCGGATGAGTTCCAGAACAACATCGCCCCGGTGGCCCGGCTCTACTTCGCCTACTTCGACCGGATTCCCGATTTCGAGGGGCTGGACTACTGGGTCGAGGTGTTTCAGGCCAGCGGCGCCCTGGCCGGGATGAGCCAGGCCTTCGCCGATTCCCTTGAATTTGCCTCCATGTACGGGGAGCTGAGCGACGAGGACTTTGTCGATCTGGTCTATCAGAATGTCCTGGGGCGGTCGGCCGATGCCGAAGGAAGGGCCTACTGGGCGGGCCAACTGGCCGCCGGGATGAGCCGGGGGGAGATGATGGCCGGCTTTTCCGAATCAGAGGAGTACCGGACCCGAAGCTACCGGCAGGTCCAGGTGACCATGATGTACGGGGCCATGCTGCGCCGGGCTCCCGACCAGGGCGGGTTCGATTACTGGGTCGCAGCCCTGGCCGCCGGGGGCTCGGTACTGGAGCTGGTCGGTGGTTTTCTGGATTCCAGCGAGTACGGCAGCCGTTTCCCGTCCTCAGCCCAGTCCTCTGCCAACTTCACCCCACCGCCTGCCCGATTGGCCGCAACCAACAACCCGGAGCCGGCTCTTCCCGACAGTGCCGCTCCCGCCCCGGATGCCGCCAACGACCGGGTGCTTTTCCTCTCCCGGGCCAACAACTTGGTGGCGGGTCCGCAGAACGGGGCTCTCCAGCTCTATGTCGCTGAGCTTGAGAGCGGTCAAATCAGGCGTTTAACGGAAACTACCGCCGGTCAACCGGCCGACGGTGACACCGGCGCCTTTGCCGTTGGCGGTGACTGGGTGCTCTTTCAGACCGCAGCCGAAAACCTGGAAGGCGGACCCGGTCTCTACCGCCAGAACCTGCGCCACGGCTGGCGGGAGGTGGCGGTTCACGGCCCGGCGGTGGGGCAGGCCGACCCCCTGGCCCAACGGCCGGCCCTGGACGCCGCCGGTGAACTGCTGGCCTTCGACAGGCCTGACTCGACGGGAAAGAGCCGGGTTTATACCACCACCCCCGGCACGCCTTATCCGTTGCGGCAAAGCGCGGATGACCCGGAAACCGCCGCCTGTTGCGCCGCCCTCAGCGCCAACGGTCGCTACCTGGCCTGGCAGGAAACGGGCGGAGATAGTCGGCCCTACCTGCTGATAAGTGACCTGGCCCACGGCGCTCGGGTTCAACTTCCCTGGCCGCAAGATCTCGACCCGAGCGGGCCGGTTACCTTGGAGTTCTCCCCCGACTCCCGGCAACTGCGATTGCGGCCGATCGCTACGGATGGCCGGATTGCGCCGCCGCTGCACGTAAGCAGCAACCCACTGGCTGGCGATCTGTAAATCCAGCTTGGGCAGCGGAGGAGAACTACGTAAAAGAGAACAGTTGCAGGATAGTATGCGCCATGGATTACCAGAGACAGGCGATGTTTATCAAATTTGTCGGAACTCATGCGGAATATGACAAGATAGAGGCGGAGGTGGTCGAATGAAACCCATTAAAACTGAGGCATCTTACCAGAAAGCCCTGGGGCGCATCGAAGAGCTTTGGGGCGCACCCCCAGATACCCCGGAAGGGGATGAGGTGGAAATTTTAATGGTGCCGGTCGAAGCGTATGAAAACAAGCATCATCCAATTCCTCCGTCCGACCCTGTAAATGCGATTCTCTTCCAAGCGGACCGGTTAGGAATGGACAGCCAAGTTCCCACCCCAGGCAGATTCAGCCCAGGCTCCGGTCGCAAGAGCAAAATGATGGGATGGAGGTTTACCCCATGAAATGGCAATATTATCTACTCCTGTTGGCAATCTTACCCGCCTGGTGGGGAGCGGAGGTGGCGGTCGCCGGTGAACCGGCAGCTGACCGCAAAGCAGCCCCCGTTACCGCCCCCATCACCGTCAGTCGTCCGCTTTTGCTCCTGGAGGAATCGAGTGCCGCCCAGCAACGGGGAGATGGCCCGGCGTTATCCCCCCATGTCCGGCGGCAGGGGCAGGTGCTCTTCGATGTTGACATCTTTCTGCCCCGTCCCGCGCCCGATGCCGCCCGGCGGGCCACCGCCGCCTCGTTTCGGCAACGGGTAGTGGTGCTGGGCCTTTTTCCTGATCAAACCTATAACGTGCTGGTGGAGAAAGAGAGTCGCCCCAACCCGGACAAATTTGAACTGATTGGTCGCCTTGAAGGCCGGGATCTGGCCACCGTCTCCCTGGTGGTCACCCCCCGGAGCTACCTGCTGACCATCGAGGATCCGGCCGCCGGGCGCTTGTACCGGGTGGTGGGAGATAGTGAAAGCGGGATCGGGCGAGTCACCGAGATCGATCCGACCCAACTGCCGCCCCGGCTTTACTCACCGCCGTTGATTCCCCCCGATAACTGAGGCCGGCAATTGAGGTCGGCAACAGGCAACACCGTTTTTCGCAACTTGCTCCGGAACAGCGATTATGATGATCAAACCCGATAAAGCGTCTTCCCGTATTCTCTCTGCCCTGCTCTTTATTGCGGGCTTCTTGCTGCTGCTCGCCCCCGGCGCCCGGGCGACGAGCAGCACCACTATTGATATCATGCTGGTTTACGATAACAGCGCCACCACTTGGGTAGCCGGCAACGGCGGCAGGGAGGCTTTCTCCCTGGAGGCGGTCAACCGGATGAATCTGGCGCTGCTGAACAGTGGGGTGGATTTAAGCTTTCGGCTGGTCCACACCATGGCAGTGGACTACACCACCAGCGCCAGCCCCGCCACCTCGATGACCGCTGATCTTCAGGCTTTGCAGGGGGGGAGCGGTAATTTTGCCGCCGTGCACACGGCCCGTGATCAATACGGCGCCGATCTGGTAGCAATGCTGATCGATCACGGCAGCGCTTCCGGCAATACCGGTCAGGCCTATCTCCTCTCATCGTGGGCCGGTCGGCCCGACTATGGTTTTGCGGTTAATGCCATTCAGGCCGTGGAGATTGGTCACACGATGACCCATGAGGTTGGCCATAATTTCGGGGCTGGCCATGCCAAGGCTCAAACCGCCGATCCGGGGCCCAACAGCGATTTGGCCGATTACTCCGCCGGTTGGTATTTCAACGGAGATAACGGGGTTGCTTACGGCACCATCATGTCCTACTGGTACGACGGCTATGGCAACACCTACCAGGAAGCCCCCGTTTTTTCCTCGCCGCTGCTGACTTTTCAGGGGGCCGCTGCCGGTGATCCCCAGGATGGCGACAACGCCCGCTTGTTGCGGGAAACCAAAGCGGTGGTTGCCGCCTACCGGCAGCCGCAGCAGACAGCACAGTACACGGTTACCGCCGCCAGCGGCAGCGGCGGCAGTATCGCCCCGGAGATCAGCACCGTTTTTCATGGGGCTGCCACGATCATCACCGCCGAACCAGACAGCGGCTACACCCTGGCGGAAGTCAGCGGCAACTGTCCGGTCGGCAGCCGGTATGGCAACAGCTACACCACCGGGCCGATTATCGCCGACTGCTCCCTCAGTTTCAGCTTTACCCCCCTGGTGCCCATCGCAGATCGCTACGAGGTTTTGGCCGACGGCGGAATCATCCGCGATCTCGAGAGCGGCCTGGAGTGGTGGCGCTGCGCCTTCGGCCAGACCTGGGACGGAGCGACCTGTGATGGTAATCCCCAAACGTTTACCTGGAATGAGGCCGAGGAGTTGAGTCCGGGTTATGGCGGCCATAACGACTGGCGCCTGCCCACCCCTTGGGAGTTAAGCACCCTGGTCGATTTCAGCAACCCCGAATTAGGAGTTAATGCCGAGGCATTTCCCGCCGCTCCGGCGGTATTTTGGTCCGCCGCGACGGCAGCGGCCGCTTCCGGCTCAGCCTGGTATGTGGCGCCCAACTCCGCCAATATCAATCATGCAACCATGGGGACCAACTATACTGTTCGCCTGGTTCGCGGGGAGCGGGTGGGGGCTCCGGCCACCACCCCGACCGCTGGTTTTACCGACCACCGGGATGGCACCGTAACCCACCAGCCGACGGGCCTCACTTGGATGCGCTGTCCCTTGGGGCAGGAGTGGGACGGTTCCTCATGCAGCAGTGACTACGCCTATTACAGTTGGCAGGATGCCATGACCGCCGCCGAGGAGCTGGAGGGCTGGCGCCTGCCCACCCTTGGGGAGTTGCTCTCCATTGTCGAGTATGAGGAGTATGGCCCCGCTTTGAACCCCGAGATTTTCTCGATTGTACCTTCACTGGTTAATCCCTACAGCTATTGGACTTCCAGCGCAGATCCCCGAGATTCCGGCCAGGCGTTCTTTGTTGGTTTTGAGCAGGGCCATATTTTTAGCAATGATAAAAGTTTTGCTTTTTTCCACGCCCGTTTGGTCCGTGATGACGAGTCGGAGCCCATTTCCTACACGGTAACGCCGATTGCCGGCAGCGGAGGCAGTTTAAGCCCGATCAGCGCCCAAATGGTGAACCACGGGGCAACCACCCAGTTCACCATCAGCCCCGCCTCCGGTTACACCGCCAGCGTGGGCGGCACCTGCGGCGGCAGCCTGGTCGGCAGTACCTACACCACCAATGCCATTACCGGTGACTGCTCGGTAACGGCCAGCTTCAGTTTGAACAGTTATCAAGTCAGTGCCACGGCGGGCAGTGGGGGTGGTATCACTCCGGTGAGCCGGACGGTGGATCATGGTTCGAGCACCAGCTTTACGGTCAGCCCGGATACGGGCTACAGCATCGCCAACGTCAACGGCTGCGAAGGGAGCCTGAGCGGCAGCACCTACACCACCGGATCAATCACCGAGGCCTGCACGGTGACGGTCGGCTTCAGCCTCAACAGCTATACGGTCAGCGCCACGGCGGGCAGCGGCGGTGGGATCACTCCGGCCAGCCGGACGGCGAATCATGGTTCGACTACCAGCTTTACGGTCAGCCCGGATACGGGCTACAGCATCGCCAACGTCAGCGGCTGCGAGGGGAGCCTGAGCGGCAGCACCTACACCACCAAAGCCATTACCGCTGATTGCTTGGTGGTGGCAACCTTTGTTGCCATAATCAGTGAATACCAGCAGATTATCACCCCCGGGCAAGTCATCGGAGCCGCCGGGGATATTGCCACCATCACGGTAAGTTACAGCACCTCCGATGACAACCAGGAGCTGTTCGGCCTGGGGCTGCGGGTCCATTTCGACAGCGCCAAACTGACCTGGCTGGGGTTTGACAATGTGCTGCAACACGGCCTGATCAGCCAAGACCTGCAACCGGTTCCCGACAGCGGGGACCATGATGGCGACACCCAAACCAGCCACTATCTCACCACCATCTGGCGGGCCGCCGGCAGCGCCTGGCCGGAGGGTGAGTTGCCGGCCGCCCTCTACCAGGTTCGTTTCCGACTGGCCGCCGACCTGGCCGCCGGCAGCGAAACCCTGCTCCGTTTCAGCGCCGACGAAACCGCCCAGGGCTACGAGCTGGCCGCCGACCCGGTGCAGATCACGGTGCAAAACAGAACCCTGGATATCGACGGCGACGGCGAGATCCGCCCCCTGACCGACGGCCTGCTGGTGCTGCGCTATCTCTTCGGCTTCCGGGGTGAGACCCTGACGCAGGGCCTGATCGGCCTGGCAGCCACCCGAACCGCAGCCACCGCCATCGAGCAACATCTGGCAGGGCTGGGGGATGCCCTGGATATCGACGACGACGGTGAGTCCCGCCCCCTGACCGACGGCCTGCTGGTGCTGCGCTACCTCTTCGGCTTCCGGGGTGAGGCCTTAATTCAAGGGGTAACCGGAACCAGCGGCCAATGTGTCACGGCCACCTGTATCGAACAGCTCTTGGACCAGATGAGTACTAACTAATAACCCGACGTTTATCTGTCCTGACGAATGCTTGCCATTCGTACGGGAACAGGCGCCAGACCGTGCTGGTGTCGTTTTCTTTGCAGGGAGGCATGGTCTCTGTCGCCGGCTTGCTGCCGGATCAAAGGCGCGAATGCTGCGAGCAGGCGCTGGATGTTGACGGCGGGATCATGTTTTGTTCGGCCGACCCGGAGGGCTTGTTGCACCAGACTCCGGTATTGATCTTCCTCGTCATAGAGCTGCTTTATTTTTTCGACCAAAGGGACCAACAATTCCGCCGGCGGCAGCCGGGCGTACGGTTTTTCGTGGCAGGCGGCGGGCAGTATTACGGTAATTCCCCCATCTTCGACCATTTCCGGGCTGCCGCCCCGATCGGTGATGATGGCGGGAATCCCGTTGATCATCGCTTCTGCCAGGACCCTGGCCCCGCTTTCCCACCAGAGGCTGGGGGCGAGCAGCAGCCGGGCGCGGCCATAAATGGGGCGCATATCCCGGGTGTTGGGGGTCAGGATCACATTGGCCAGTTGCTCCCGGGGGGCGCCCATGGTGGTGGTTACCGAGCGGACCAGTTCCGGCCAGCTCCCCCGGGATTCCACTACTTCGAAGGTAATATCAGGACGCTCTTGTTCCAGCAGGAGTGCCAGGAGGATGACCACCCCGGCTCCCTTGGCCGGAGTGGGGTTGATGAACAGCAGGTTGCGGCGGCTCTGTTCCGGAGCGCTAAAACGCTGCCGGTCGATGAAGGTTCCCACCGGCTGGGGCTTGAACCCCTGGGTCCTGGCGTACATCTCGGCAGTAGCGATACTATCGGTAATAATGATATCGACATCACGGCACCAGCGGTTGCCCTCGTAGTTGCCATTGACCAGATAGGCGGCGCTGGGAATTCCCCGTACTCTGGCTTCGCAGGGAATCAGCAGGTCCAGGGTTTTACCGCCATAAAACCAGACCAGGTCCGGCTTAAATGTGTCGAGTGCGTGATTGTAAAGCAGAAACCAGGTGCCCGCTTCCCCGACGCTCATGGCGTCCCGCCGGATGCTGCGGGTTACCACAAGATAGTGGCTCAACGGGCCATCATCGATTTTGACGACTCCTCCACCGCCGGCCTGGCGCCACTGCCTGTCAAGTTGCGTCATCCCGTTTTTGTTGTCAAAAATCGTCGCCCCGACAATCATCACCTCGTAGCCGGCCTGCACCAGGCGCAGCAGCATTTCCCGCGCCGACAGGGAAGCGCCGCTTGAGGTATCCATCAGGCAGTGGGCGTTGGCCCAGAGCAGCCGCGGTTTGCGCGCGGGAAGGTCTTCGCGGTTCCTGCCGGGCCGGTTTCCCCCCGCCCCAGGCTTATGGCGCTGATTTATCAGACGTCTCTTTTGTTTGGCCATGCAACACCATCTTCAGTTCTCTGTTTAACAGCGTAACCGTTCAGCAGGGCCGCAATCTGCGGTGCTGCTGAACGGTTACTTAAGAGCCGTCCGATACACGGCCAAGGTCGCTGCCGCACAACGCTCCCAGCTGAATCTCCCGGCTCGCATCAGCCCCTCCGTCCGGCACTTTGCCGCCAGTTGGCGATCTTCCAGCAGGCGCAGCAGGCCGACGCGAATCGCCTCGGTTTGCCATGGATCGACAGTATGGGCGGCCTGGCCGGCGACTTCCCCCAGGGCGCCGCTGTTGGCGGTAAGGACCGGAACCCCGCTGGCCATGGCTTCGACCACCGGCAGACCGAAACCCTCATAAAAGGAGAGATAAACAAAGAGTCCGGCGCCGCTCAGCAGACGTTGAAGCTCCGGCCGGGGCAGATAGCCCGTAATGATCACCCGCCGGGGCGATTTCAGGCAGGTGAGGTGCTGACGTAGCGCCTTGTTTTTCCAGCCTTCAGCTCCGGTAAGCACCAGGGGAAACGCCGAGGCCACCGCATCCGGCAGGGCCTGGTAGGCCGCCAGCAGACGCGGAAGATTTTTGCGCGGCTCCAGAGTGGCCACGGAGATAATATACCCTCCCGGCCGTAGTCCCCACCTG
>RRYU01000580.1_pt1 | contig 14381 bp, 10 predicted proteins | sample 2162651 | NCBI WGS metagenome assembly RRYU01 (sample SAMN10267283, study PRJNA491782) | microbial mat metagenome | isolation source: biomat in the production well | place: Japan: Minami-Kanto gas field, natural gas well KTG3 | collected 2017-06 | reverse complement strand
GATGGGATTCGCCGCGCTAAGGCCGACCTCAATCGCCCCGATGTTGCCGTGCAGGCGCAGGTCTTCCTCGATCTCTCTGGGCGCATGCTGCTCGGTACCGATGTGCCCGCTCTGGTTGCGACGCTCGAAGCCATGCCGGTGGATGTGATCGGCCTGAATTGCTCGACTGGCCCGGAGCATATGCGCGAGGCTATTCAGTACCTCACCACCCATTCGCGTAAGCCGATCTCCTGTATTCCTAACGCTGGCTTGCCGCTAGAGGTGGACGGCGAGACGGTCTACCCCATGCTGCCCGATGAGTTCTCGCGCATTCTGGGTGAGTTTGTGCGCGACTATGGAGTGGCGGTGGTGGGTGGTTGCTGTGGCACGCGCCCCGGTCATATCAATGCGCTGCGCGACACGCTCGGTGCTGCCTGCCCGCCCAAGCAGCGCGAGATAGACTACATCCCCAGCGTCTCGTCGGGTATCCGTGCTGCGGCGCTGCGCCAAGAAGGCACGCTGACCCTGATCGGCGAACGGGTCAATACGCTCGGTTCGCGCAAGGTGAAGCGGCTGCTGCTCAGTGACAATTATGATGGTGTGGTTGAAGTGGCCCGCGAGCAGGTGGATAATGGTGCCCACCTGCTCGATGTCTGTGTGGCGATGACCGAGCGCAGCGATGAGTCGGTGCAGATGAATGCGCTGCTCAAGAAGCTGACCATGAACATCGAGTTGCCGCTGGTGATTGATACCACCGAGACCGATGTGTTGGAACAGGCACTGGCGATGTACCCCGGTCGTGCCGTGGTCAACTCGCTCTCGCTGGAGGGCGGGCGCGGCGGCAAGATTGATAAGGTGCTGCCGCTGGTGGCGCGCTATGGCGCGGCGACCATGGCCATGACGATTGATGAAGAGGGGATGTGCCACACCCGCGAGCGTAAGCTGGCGGTGGCCGAGCGCATCGCCCAGATCGCCCGCGATGAGTATGGTGTCCCCGCCGAGGCGCTGATCTTTGATGTGCTCACCTTCCCCATCACCACCGGGCAGGAGGAGTTGCGCAATGCCGCAGTCGAGACCATCGAGGGCATCCGGCTGGTGAAGGAGCGTATTCCCGGCTGCTTCACCACCCTGGGGGTGAGCAACCTGAGCTTTGGGGTCGCGGCCCACGCCCGCGCCGCGCTCAACTCGGTCTTCCTCTTCCACGCCATGGCTGCCGGGTTGGACACCGCGATCATCAATCCGGCCCACATCACCCCCTACACCGAGATCCCCGCTGAACAGCGCGAGATCTGCGAGGATCTGATCTTCAACCGCCGCGAAGACGCGCTGGCGCGTTTCATCGGCTACTTCGAGCAGCACCAGGCTAGCCCGGAGCAGGAAGGGGCCAACGATCCCACCGCTGGCCTATCGGTGGATGAGCGCCTGCACTGGAAGATCCTGCACCGTAAGAAAGAGGGAGTCGAGGCCGATATTGAAGAGGCGGTAGCGAAGCGCGAGGCCGCCGGGATGGCGCGGGGCGTCGCCGCTGTCGAGGTGCTCAACAACGTACTGCTGCCCGCCATGAAGCAGGTGGGCGATCTCTTCGGCGCGGGGCAACTCATTCTGCCCTTCGTTCTCCAGAGCGCCGAGGTGATGAAGAAGGCCGTGGCGCGCCTTGAACAGTACCTGGAGAAGATGGAAGGCTCGACCAAGGGCAAGGTGCTGCTCGCCACCGTCCTCGGCGATGTCCACGACATCGGCAAGAACCTGGTCAACACCATCCTGGCCAACAACGGCTACACCATCTACGACCTGGGCAAGCAGGTGCCGGTGAACACGATCATCGAGCAGGCCATCGAGCTACAGGTAGATGCCATCGGCCTTTCGGCGCTGCTGGTCAGCACCAGCAAGCAGATGCCCCTGGTCGTGCAGGAACTGCACCAGCGCGGTATGAACCTGCCGGTGCTGGTGGGCGGGGCGGCGATCAACAAGCAGTTTGGCCAGCGCACCAGCTTTGTGGCCGAGAACACGCCCTAAGCGGGCGGCGTCTTCTACTGCAAGGACGCCTTTGAGGGGCTAGAGGCGATGGATCGCCTGAGCGACCCCAACGGGCGCGCCGCCTACATCGCGGCCAGTCTGGAGGCGGCGGCCGCAGGGCTAGGCAAGCGCACGGTTGGCGCAGCCGCGTTGAATAGTGTCGGAGCCAGTGGGCCACGCTCGCAGGTGCGCAGCGATGTGCCCGTGCCCACGCCGCCCTTCTGGGGGGCCAAGGCCACCAAGCGCATCCGGCTCGAAGATGTCGCCGCGCACCTCGATCATAACGCGCTCTTCCGCCTGCAATGGGGCGCGAAGAACGCCAAGGGAGCCGAGTGGGAGGCGCTCAAGGCCGAGTATGAAACCCGGCTGCGCGACATGGTGCGCAGTGCCGAGCGCGACGGATGGTTGGAGCCACAAGTGGCCTACGGCTACTTCCCGGTGCAGAGCGCGGGGCAGGAGTTGGTGGTCTACGACCCGGCCTCGGTACAGAGCGGTGCGCCGCGTGAACTGACCCGCTTCAGTTTCCCGCGTCAGATCGAGCGCGAGCATCTCTGCCTCGCCGACTACTTCCGCAGTGTGGAGAGCGGCACCTTCGATCTGGGCGTCTTCCAGTTGGTGACAGTGGGGCCACGCGCCAACGAACTGAGCAACCAACTCCAGGCCCAAGGCGACTACAGCCAAGGCTACTATGTCCACGGGCTTGCCGTGAGCATGGCCGAGGCGCTTGCCGAGTACACCAACCAGATCGTGCGCCAGAGCCTAGGGCTAGGTGAAGGTCGGGGCAGACGCTACTCCTGGGGCTACCCAGCCTGCCCGGATCTGGCCGAGCACACCAAACTCTTTGCCATCCTCCCCGCCGAGCAGATCGGCATGAGCCTGACCGAGGCGTACCAACTGCTACCAGAGCAGAGCACCGCCGCGTTGGTGGTACACCACCCCGAAGCCAAGTACTTTAGCATTGGCAGCGCCGAATAGGGCAATACTTACAGGCGGGGTTGCGTGGCGTGGCCACGCAACCCCATACAGATGGAGACACCATGGAGTTCATCACCGGCATCATTGACTTCATCATCCATATTGACGAGCATCTCGGACGTTTCGTAACCGACTATGGTGGCTGGACTCTCGGTATCCTGTTTGTGATCATCTTCTGCGAAACCGGCCTCGTCTTCACCCCCTTCCTCCCCGGCGATTCGCTGCTCTTTGCGGCGGGTGCGATCTCGGCCCAATACCCCGACGCACTCCCCTTCGGGTTCATGCTGATCCTGCTCATGATCGCCGCCATCCTGGGCGACACCGTCAACTACTGGATCGGGTCATCCTTCGGGCACTGGCTGATGAACCGCCCCAAGCCGCTGATCAAGCGCGAGTATATTGATCGCACCCACGTCTTCTTCGAGAAGCATGGTGGCAAAACGATCATCATGGCGCGCTTCGTGCCGATTGTGCGCACCTTCGCCCCCTTCGTCGCCGGCATGGGTAAGATGTCCTACCGCTACTTCCTGACCTACAATGTCGTTGGCGGCATCGTATGGGTCGTGCTCTTCCTCGGTGCGGGCTACCTCTTCGGCAATGTACCGTTTGTGAAGCACAACTTCGAGTGGGTCGCGGTCGGTATCGTGCTGGTCTCGGTACTGCCGATTGTGATCGAGTTTGTGCGCGGGCGGGGGAAGAAGCATACGTAGGCCGGTACTGCTCTGTGTGGCTGTAGGGGCTTCGTCGCGACGAAGCCCCGATGATTCTCCGCACGATCACAATGCCCTCCTCGTGCTGGCTTCGACAAGCTCAGCCAGCGCGGTCATGGGGCATTGGGCAGCCGTTGGCGGTAGCTGAGCTTGTCGAAGCTGAGCTTGTCGAAGCCAACGGCGGGTAGTTGGTGCAAGACTTTACGCCACACCCAGGCAGAGGATAGTCTCCTCTGCATTCCTTGTGGCTAAAACACCATCACCCCCGCAACACGCGCTGCGCGATCCACTGCGCAAACAGCGGAACCCGAAACTGGAAGTTGCCACCAGCAGGGAAGTGTGGGGCAGTAGGTTCTGAAACACAGCACTACTTGTATCTTGCCTTTTCTTCGAGTAGTTGCAATTGTGTTACTACTGCATCATTCTTAGGACTTAGTTGACGAAGAGATTTGGGTGTGTAGTTAAGAACTATGGCCTCTAACATGGAATTCCTATTAGTTTCACTAGCCCCTACATGATAAAAATGCTCTTTTGTAAGAATAACAAACCGCTTTGCATGTTTTTCCAGCACGATATTGCGACGATATTGATTGCTATGCCAGGTTGAGAGAATGAATTTTGACGGCGCAGTAACTAATCGGTCAAACAGATCATCCTCATCTTTTTCATTCCATGAATTATAATAATCTGTATGGCGTCCGATATATGGCGGATCAAAGTACAGAAAGTCTTCATGTGTCGCTTGCGCAATAAGATCACGAAAGTCAGTACATACAAACGTCCAGTCATACTGTTCAAGTGCATTTTCAACATATTTAATTTGGTTTGTAATCTTTGTTACGTATGCTTGAGCGAATCGTTCCGGTTTATGCCCAAAAGGCACATTATACCCCCCTTTCTTATTAAATCGAATAACACCATTAAAGCAAGCCCTACTTAAGAAGAGAAAATCAAAAGGTTCACCATGCTTATTAAACCGCTCTCTAATCGCATAGTAGTGTTCGTCGCCTTTTTGTCTAAGACGTGAACCCTCTTCCTCCAGAAATGCCTTCGCTTTGGTAGAGGTAATATGACGAGTTTTGATAGCATTATAGAAATTTACAATATGAGGATTTACATCTGCAAACAGAGCCTTACTCGGTCGAATATTAAACCCAACCACTCCAGAACCCATAAAAGGTTCAATCCAACGACCATTCACATTGATTTCGACTTGCTCATTAATCCAAGGAACAAGTTTTGTTTTAATACCCTGGCACTTAATTGGTGGCACAAATACTTTCATAGAAAGAGCCTCAGGAAACCCGCCCCTGTAGGGGTGGGAGGAATGATCCCTGGTAGGTGTTCGCCACCACACCGCGTTCAGCGGTGTGGTGCAACCACATGGGCATGGTATACTGTCCCATGTGCGAAGGCACAATTCGGGGCAATGCACCCGTGGACCCGGTTTGCAGCACATTCCCACCTGAACCTTGCTGGTTCTGTCGAGGAATCCTTCGACAGGTAAAACGTTCAGGGTCAGATGCCTGTGCATCTGCAATCGCTGTCGGGTTCGCCCGACAGGGCACCCGTAAACGTGCCGTACTGCTCGGATGCCGACTTGTCGGTATCGCCAGAGCAAAGCCCCCGCCTTTAGGCGGGTGGTGGTTTACAATCACCAAGGCAATGATTATGACTGTAGTGATAATGGCAATGCTTACCCCCACATACAGCATGCCAGAATCTTGCGACTCAGCTTCATCCGCAGTGATAAGCATCTGATTGCTTGGTGTGGCGGGTAGCGCCTCCGCAGTGAGTGCTTCACTGGTTAAATACTTGCTTAGATCGCCACCACATGTAGAAAAAAGGCTTAAAATGTTCCCACTCTCTGCGTTCTTTCGCGGCTAACTACCATACACCCCCTCCAAACGCGGGATGATCGCCTGCCAATCATACTGCGCCACCACATGCGCCCGCCCCGCAGCCCCCAATCTGCGCCCCAACGCTCGATCTGTGATCAGGCGTAGCGTGGCCGCCGCGAACGCCGCCGGGGTTGCCCCCAACAACAGGTGTTCCCCATCCTTTAGCCCCGTGATCCCCTCGGCTCCCATCGGCGTACTCACTACCGGCGCAGCCAGCGCGAGCGCCTCCAACAGCTTGAGCCGCGAGCCACCCCCAATTCGCATCGGTACTACATACGCCGCCGCTGCCCCAATGTAGGGCCGCACGTCCTCCACTTCCCCCACCACCACTACCTCTTCCCCGTCGTGCAGCGCCCGCACCGCCGGCCCCGCCGCTCGCCCCACCACCACTAAGCGCACCCCCGGCTGTTCGGCACGGATACGTGGGAGTACCTGCTGCACAAACCAGACCAGTGCGTCAATGTTGGGCCGGTAGTCCAGTGTGGCCGTAAAGACGAGATCGACTGATTCGCCCTGTGCTGTCACCCCTGGCGCAAAGTAGCCCGTGTCCACCCCGTTGGGGATAACGTGCAAACTCGCCTGCGATGCCAGCCGCGCCAATGCCGCCCGATCCTCCGCCGACACCACCAACACCCGATCATAGTCGCGTACCACGCGCCGCTCGTAGGCCACCAGTTTGCGCCACTGCACCAGCGAGTAGACGCCCCCCAACAACGCCCGTGGCTTGCCCGCCACACCACGCCGCAGGTCGCTCAGCGCCGCCCGCCGCTGCAACAGGTACTCGGCATTAAACTGATCCAGGCTGATCAGCGGCACCCCGAACTGGCGCGCCAACAGGCCGTAATCGGCCATCTCCAGGCTGGCCGCGTGAACCAGATCGAAACGCTCGGCGGCCAACAGCCGACTGAGTGCCTCGCGGTAGGCCGGGGCGGCGTTGCGCAAGGCCAGATCGGGCAGTGGGCTGGTCAGCGTCGTCCAGGCACGCTGCACGAGGCGGCGCGGGGGTGGCCCGATCACGGTTGCAAGGCGGCAGTGCGCCCGCATGGGAGCCAGCGCCGCCACCGCCGCCGCGTCGGGCGCAAAACTGAGGCACGTGATGTCATGATGCTGGGACAAGCCGCGCAGCAGGTTCCAGATGCGTAACGCCCCGCCACCCCGTGGCGGATAGGCCGGGTAGGGTGAGAGAAAGAGGATCTTCATGGGTTAGAACCATGCATCATCCGCGCTAGGCGCAGGTCGAGGATGATCGGGTGGATAGAGCAAGTAGACCACCCCCGCCGAATTGTTCTGCCAACACGTCGCAAACTGATCCGCTCGGTAATGCCGGATGCACTGCGCCATATCCCGGCTGGCCGGTTCTGCTACCGTCACTGCATCCGCATCCACCCCGATCACCAGCGTCAAGTGCCCATCCGTCGCCCCCACCGTGCCCTCGATCTCGCCCTCTTCCCATGCCATACTACAGATCACCGGCACGCCCGCCTGAACCCAACGCGCCACTTGGTTCAAACTATGCAGGCGCGTGACATAAGCATACAGCCCCAAGCTGGCCACATAGGCAGTGTTGAAGATCCAGTTCCCGGTGCCCTCCCATGCGGGATCATGCACCATCGGCGCGATCAGATCGGGCACGCACGCAGGTGTGGTGAAGGCCGCCAAGCGCGGATCATTGCGGTAGGTGTGCCAATACGCCAACACCATCCCCAGCGCCGTCGGGCTACACCAGCCCTCACCGTCGGGGAAACTGAGGTACTGCGAGATGAGTAGCGGCATCACGAGGGGCGACGGCCATACCTCAGGGGCGGGTGCTGCCACCGGTGCGTCGCTCTCACAGGTAACACACAGGGTCAACAGATTGAGGTGCGGCAGCGGGGCATCCGGTAGTGCACACAGCAACACCCGCACCTGCACCGCATCAGCAGGGATGTCGAGCAAGAGCGTATCAGTCGCCATCCGTCCGATCTCATCCTGCTGGCTGGCAAAACTGGTACGGCGGCTCGCTTCGGGCGCGGCATCCCAGGTGGCCACGCGGTAGAACTTCGACCAACCCTGCTGGGTATGCACCCGCAACTGGATCTCGATCCAACTTCCCGCCGGTGTCGTCGCGCCCCAGGAGGGAATGACCTCACGCCCCCCCTCAAGCGCCACAACCGGCCCCAGCAAGGCTTGGTGGCACGCCGAGTCATCACCAGCCAGCACTGCTTCATGCTGCCAGGTAGCCATCTGGGGAGCCGTGTAGGCGATCAGGCAATGGTTCATAGGTTCTTAAAAGATCGACAAATACCGCTCCAACTCCCACTGCGACACATAGGAACGGTAGCTCTCCCACTCCAACTGCTTGGCATCCACAAAACGCTCATAGACATTCGGCCCAATCGCCGCCTGGATGACCTCGTCTTCACGCAGGGCATCCAGCGCCGCACCGAGCGAACTTGGCAGCATCGCCAAACCCCGCGCCCGTGGATCAATGTGGAAGAGATCCTCTTCGGCGGCTTCGCGCAGCGGCAACTTGCGCTTGATACCATCAAGCCCGGCAGCCAGCATCACTGCATAGGCCAAGTAGGGGTTGCAAGAAGGATCAGGGCAGCGTAGCTCAATCCGGGTACTCTGGTAGCGCCCGTTGGTGATGCGCGGCACCCGCACCAGCGCCGAACGATTCGTGCGCCCCCACGAGATGTAGATCGGTGCCTCAAAACCTGGCACCAACCGCTTGTAGGAGTTGACCAGCGGTGCCAGTATGACACACATCCCGCGTGCATGCGCCAGCAACCCGGCGATAAAGTGGCGTGCAACCTTCGAGAGACCATATGGATCATCGGGGTCAGAGAAGAGATTCTGCCCCGTCTCCAAATCCACCAGACTCTGATGCACATGCATCCCGTTGCCATTCACCGTTGCCAACGGCTTGGGCATGAAGGTCGCATACAGTCCATTAATCTGTGCAATCGCCTTCAGCGCCACACGTGCCGTCACGGTATGATCGGCAGCCCGCACCGCCTCAGTAACGCGCAGATCAATCTCGTGCTGCCCCGCCGCCACCTCGTGGTGCGCCGCCTCAGTGACGATCCCCATATTGCGCAGAGCGCGCACCATCTGACGCCGGATGAGCGTCGCCTGATCGGTCGAGACATCAAAATAGCCCGCGTTATCATGGGGCAACGGACTCGTCTGCGCCGCACCATCACGATGGAAGAGGAAGAATTCCAACTCCGGAGCTACATTGAACCCGTACCCCAACTCCGCCGCCTGCCCCAACACATTTGTGAGGACGTGGCGCGGATCACCGGCAAAGGGGGTAGCATCCGGCGTATAGATATTGCAGATCAGCCGGGCGGTAGCCAATCCAACATGCTGATCCCAGGGAATGAGCGAATAGGTGCTCAGATCAGGCACCAGATACATATCGCTCTCGACCATGCGCGCAAAACCCTCTATCGAGGAACCATCAAACCAGACCCCATGGTCAAGTGCATCGGGTAACTCCTCAACCGGAATCGTCACCGTCTTGACCATCCCAAGAATATCGGTGAACTGGAGGTTGACAAAAGCAACCCCCTGCTCCTTCACACGCTCAAGCAGTTCCTGGCGGGCAGTATCGCTCATGAGGTGGCTCCCCTCTGGGTAACTGGTTCTCTGGATATTGTAGCACGGCCCAGTTTAGCGTTTCGGTTTCGCAATAGAAACCCGCACCTGCTTGCCCCGCATGCTCACCCCATTGAGAATATGTAACACCTTCTGGGCATGTTCGTTGGGAACCTCCACAAACGAGAAGCGGTCGTAGATGTCAATACTACCAATACTCTTGCCAGAGAGACCAACTTCATTGGCAATCGCACCCACAATGTCCGCCGGACGAATGCGATCAAACCGGCCCACATCCAGGAAGAGCCGCTGCATCCCCGGCTCTGCCCCGGCGGCATCCCCCTCGACACTGGTAATCGTGTCACCCTGTTCCACCTCGTTGAGTAGCAACTTGAAGGCCGCAGCCGCAAGATCCACCGCGTCATGCTCCTCCGACATCTCCTCAACCATCAGGATGTACGGATCAAGATCGCCCTGCTCCAATACCTCGCGCAACGCATCACGGAACGCCTCACGACGGCGCGCAGCCACATCGGCCAGAGAGGGCAACTTCTGGCGCTGGATGCGCGAACGACTGGCGCGCTCGATAATCTGGAGCATGCGCCGCTCACGCGGGGTGATCAGGGTAATCGCCAAACCAGTGCGCCCGGCTCGCCCGGTGCGCCCGATACGATGCACATACGCCTCTGGGTCATTCGGCACATCATAGTTGATCACATGGGTGACATCGGGAATGTCCAACCCACGCGCCGCAACATCTGTGGCCACCAACAACTCCGCCTGCCCCTCGCGGAAACGCTTCATCACTCGGTCACGCTGAGCCTGGCTCATATCACCATGCAGCACCTCAGAGAGGTAGCCACGCCCTTGCAGGCTCTCACCAAGCGCATCCGCCTCGCTACGGGTACGGCAGAAGATGATCGCCGAATTGGGCGTCTCCACATCCAGAATGCGGCATAACGCATCGAGTTTCTCACGCGGCATCACCTCGTAGTAGGTCTGCCGGGTGCGCGGGGTTGCGAGTTGTTCCGCCGCAATACTGATGCGCTTGGCATCCCTGGTGTATCGCTGCACCAAGCCCTGCACCGCCTCCGGCATCGTCGCCGAAAAGAGCGCCGTCTGCCGCTCCTGCGGCGTCTGTTGCAGGATAAACTCGATATCCTCGGCAAAGCCCATATCCAGCATCTCATCCGCTTCGTCCAATACTACCGTACTGATCTGATCCAGGATGAGTGTACCCCGACGCATATGATCCATAATGCGCCCCGGCGTCCCTACCACCACCTGCACGCCCTGTTCGAGCGCCCGCAACTGGCGGTAGATCGGTTGCCCACCATACACCGGCGCAACACTAATGCGACGGCCCTTGCCGTACTTGTAGATCGCCTCGGCCACCTGCATCGCCAACTCGCGGGTCGGTGCCAGAATCAGCGCCTGTGGCACACGCTCATCACGCAGCCGCTGTACAATCGGTAGCGCAAATGCCGCCGTCTTCCCCGTGCCCGTCTGCGCTTGGGCAATTACATCACTATTCGAGAGCATCACCGGGATGGCCTGCTCCTGAATCGGGGTCGGTTCGTCATACCCAAGATCGGTAAGTACCCGTAGGATCGACTCGCTCAGGCCGAAGTCGCTGAAAGTAGGCATGGAAACTGTCTCATTTCTGTATCATTAGCGCGGTCTAGGATGCTAAAATGTGGTGCGCATCTTCTCACGATGGATTATACCACTTGCCTCCAGATTCGCTCGCATTGGGGATGGTGTAGCAACAGGGCATGTGCAAAGTCACCTCTGGTGGGGGTTCGGGGGTGGCTTCGCCACCCCCGAAGATTTTTTTGTTGTTTTTTGGCGGCTTCGCCGCCAAAAAACAACAAAAAGTGGGGCTTGGGGCGCAGCCCCAAGGACTTTGCACATGCCCTGGGTGTAGCAACGAGTCACTCAACACAGCATAATATCTTGTGGTATGCTTGAAAGCAGCGTCAGGGATTCCATAATGGCGAATCGGTTTGCAGTTCGCCTATCATTCCTAGGGTTGGCAATGACGACGGTAAACGAACGAATCCTTATTGCCGATGATGACCCGGCATTGTGCCTCTTGCTCCGCGAAACGCTCCAAGAGGTGGGCTATGAGGTGCGTATTGCCAATAATGGCGATGAACTTGTCCGTATGGCCCAAGAACAACCACCCGACCTCTTGTTGGTTGATCTGATGATGCCGCTCATGGATGGCTTTGAGGCTATCCGGCAGTTGCGTAATGATACCCGCACCGCTCACCTGCCGATGATCATCCTCACTGCTCGCAGTACCTCATCCGATGTTGTCACCGGCTTTGATAGCGGCGCAGATGACTATATCATCAAACCCTATGATATTGATGTGCTATTAGCTCGCATCCGTAGCCACCTGCGACGCGCTGCCCAATTGCCAGTCCGCAACCCCCTCACCGGTATGCCTGGTAATGTCCTGCTCCAAGCAGAACTTGAACGCCAACTTGGCCTCGGTCATCCCTTCTCTCTGCTCTGGATTGACCTCGATAATTTTAAGGCGTTTAATGATGCCTATGGCTTTGCTCGTGGCGACCGCGCCATCCACATGCTGGCTCACGTCATTAACGAAGTAACCGATCACGAGGATTTTGTTGGCCATATCGGCGGTGATGACTTCGCTATCATCCATTTTGGTACCGACCCAGAGGGTTTGTGTCAGCGCCTGATTGCCCGCTTTGATGAGCAGATGCGTACTCTCTATGATCCCGCTGATCTCGAACGTGGCTACCTGCGCGGTATTGATCGCCACGGTGTCTCACGCCAGTTTGGCCTGCTCAGTCTCTCTATCGCTGTGGTCAGTACGACCACTCGCTCCTTCAGTAGCGTCGATCACCTCAGTCAGGTCTCTGCTGAGTTGAAGCAGGCTGCAAAACATATCTCTGGCAATAGTTATGTCCTCGACCGTCGCCATAATGCGGTTCAGATCCTCAATACACCCCAGGAACGGCGCGGTCAACAACGCCCCGAAGCTCTGCTGATTGAGCCGAATGAGACGCTACGCGCTACGATTGCCACGACTGTGCGCCTCCAAGGCTATCGCCCTATGGTCGCTACGAATGTTGTGGACGCCCAGGGGTTGCTCGCACGCCATCCAACCCCAACCCTGCTCATCGCGAATACATCCGATCCCGACCTCTGGTCGCTCTGGAAGTCCTTGCAGTCCTCCACCCAGTTGATTGCCCTCATCCCGAATGAAGATGCTGCCGAAGCGGCTCGTATGCGTGGTGCTAGTGGAATCGTTATATCCCAACAGAGTATTGAGGATGTTGCTGATCACCTTTTACTCTATATTCCCCATGTCAGTACCAGTGAATCACTCGATGACCCAGATAGGAGCGAGGTGATCCGTGAACTTGAGGCTCGTACCCGTATCCTCGAACGTGAAGCCAATGAAGATAGCCTGACCGGACTCTTCAACCGGCGCTATGTGGATGCCCATATCGAGGAACTAGCCGCTACTTCTGTGCAACGACGCCAGTCGCTGTGTGCCATTATGGGGGATATTGATAATTTCAAGCAGGTGAATGACCAGTTTAGCCACATGCTCGGTAATGATGTCCTGCGCACAGTGGCGAGGCTGATGCGCCAAGAGACCCGCGAAACCGACCTCGTTGCTCGCTATGGCGGTGAGGAGTTCCTCATTCTGCTACCCAATACGATCCTTGATGAGGCGATTATTATCGCTGAGGATATTCGTAAGGCGGTCGAGAGCTATCGCTGGTTTGCCCTCGAACCCCGCCTCCACGTGACACTCAGTTTGGGCGTGGCGGTGCTCCGGAATGGCGATGTTGAGCAGATGATCGCTACCGCCGACCAGCAGCTCTATGTGGCCAAACGTACCGGGAAGAACCGCGTCGCCCACTAGAATTCAATCCCCTTCTGGGCGCGGATGCCTTGCTCGCGGTAGGGGTGCTTCACTTCGCGCATCTCTGTCACTAGATCGGCAAATTCAACCAGGCTCTCCGGCGCTCCGCGCCCAGTGATGATCACGTGCAGCATTGGCGGTTTGTGCTCGCGTAACCAGGCAATCACTTCCTCCACATCAATCCATCCGTACTGTAGTGGGTAGGTGAATTCATCTAGTAAAAAGACATCATACTCACCTTCGCGGATCATCTGCTGCGCCACGTCCCAGCCATGTCGCGCCTTGGCCTGCGTTTCGTCAATGTCGCGGCTCTTCCAGGTGAACCCGTCACCCATTGGGGTCAATACGATCCCCATCTTCTCCATGGCGCGCAGTTCGCCATAGTTGGCATGTTCGCTCTTGATGAACTGTACCCCACCGACCCGCATGCCGCGCCCCCACGCCCGCAGCAGTATGCCCAAGGCGGCGGTGGTTTTGCCTTTGCCATTGCCGGTGTTTACGATCACTAAGCCCTTGGTGGTGCGCTGTACTGGCTCTTGTGGGGTATCCGATGGTTCGGTCATATATTTTTCTTCCTTTGCGTTCCTTTGCGTTCTCTGCGGTCAAAAATCGGGTCGGCGAAGCCGCCCCCGAACCCCCACATATACGAAAGCGAGGCCCCCCGATGCCCCTCCAGATCCTCCGCATCACGACGATGCGCCACCATCGCGACCGCCGCATCATCCTCGATCTGCTCAAGGATCTGCCCGGTGTTACTACGGTCAACATCAACCTCGCCCAGCATCTCGTCTTCATTGACCATAGCGAAGACACCCGCCTTGCCACGATCCTCGATGCGCTCCGCCAGGTGGGCTACGAGGCGAGTGTGCTGGTCTGATCTTAGAGGTACTCGCGCTGGTTCACCCGCCGTCGCCACTCCTCTTTGATCTCCACCGGCGAACCTTGGGAGACGAGGAAATCTAGCAGCAGCCGCGAGAAGGTGTTCGATTGCTCTAAGAAGGGGAAGTGGTTCGCTTTGGCGAGGGTGATCAACTGCGTCGGCCGGTCACTCAGTTCGTTCAGGAACTGGGCATGGTCGTCACTCACAATCACATCCTTGCCCCCATAGACCGCCAAGAGCGGTACGTCAAGTGTCGCAACGGTTGGTCGCAGATCGGTGTCGAATAATGACTCCTGCACGCTCCCCAATACGGTCTCGCTCAGGCTTTCGGTATCTTCGTAGAGCTCTTTCTGCACATCACTATCAGCAATCGGGATGGAGCGAATAATTTTGCTCCAAACATTGGTTGGGTTGCTGCGCCCCAG
>RRYU01003475.1_pt1 | contig 14394 bp, 14 predicted proteins | sample 2162651 | NCBI WGS metagenome assembly RRYU01 (sample SAMN10267283, study PRJNA491782) | microbial mat metagenome | isolation source: biomat in the production well | place: Japan: Minami-Kanto gas field, natural gas well KTG3 | collected 2017-06 | reverse complement strand
CCCCCCCCGTCATTGGGCTGGTAAGCGTCAGGAAGCGCCCCACCGCTACGCCCAGTTCAGCCCGCTGGTCATTCGCGCCCTGCCAGGGTTCAGTCGCAAGCTGCATACGCAACGTCCCCTGATCCAGAGTCGACGCTGGCACAAAAAAGTGATACACTGCCGCCGCATCACGCAGCCGGATCGACACAGCCGCCTGGTTGCCCAGTTGCACATCAAGCATCGTTGGCGGCGCATCAGGCTGCCACTGCGCACGATGCGACACTACTGGCAGCTCGACAAGTAGATCGCGTTGCCCTACCCCCGGTACGACAATCGTCGACTGCCCGCGCGTCCAGCGAAAACTCTGATCGGTATACGAATTCTCTGGCCCGTTGAAGTTTTGCAGGAATGGCAGATCACTGCGCGAACCACGTTCCTGGCCTACCAGAATCGTATAGGCAAATGGCAGCTGTATCACCAGCAGCATCAGCCCAAAACACACCCCCACCAGCGCAAACGGTCGCCAGTCAAGCAGAGCGTGCAAAAATACCTGCAGACGTGCAATCAGTGCCGAACCACTGGCAGCAGAAATCCGGCGACTATCCGTCACATGCACACTTTTGTGGTTCACCATCACTCACTATCTTCCGTTTCACGCAGAAAATCCAGCAAAATACGCGCAAAAAGCTGTGGTTGCTCATCCATAGGATTATGCATAGCCCCCGGAATAAGCACAAAACGTGCCCCATGAATATGGCGTGCAACTTCGCGCGAAAGCGCCGGAGAAACCAGGGTATCAAACTGGCCCGAAACCACCAGCGTCGTCGCCTGCACCTGCGGCAATCGTTCCGCCAGCGGATTGGCAAACAGGCCCAGCAAGATGCGCTGCAAGCCGTCGGGATCATGCTGCAGCATATAGAACGACCGGCGCAGCCATGGGCGCACAATGCCACCGCCATGCAGATGCGGCACACCCGATCCAGGCAAGCGCAGCAGTGCATTCAACCATAGCCGAACACGCAGAGATGCCCAGCCATACCCAATATTGTGATGCAGACGGGCAAACAGCGGCAATCGTAGCGCATCGGTAGCTGCATCAACCAGCACCAGGCGTTTCACCAGATCAGGCCGTAACAGCGCCAGCTCCAGTGCCACATTGCCGCCCAGTGAATGGCCCACCACCGTAGGCGAGGCAAACCCATGCGCCACACAGAAAGCCGCAATCAGACGCGCCAGATCGCCCATTGTTGTCAGCCCGGCTGGCGGTGAGCCGCCATGAGCGGGCATATCCAGCGCAAAGACGCGATACATCGGTGCCAGCGCCAGCATGGTACTCCACCACAGCTCCTTAAAGCCCCCCCAGCCATGCAGCAGCAGTACCACCGGCCCATCTGTCCCGGCCTGCAGATAGCACAAACGCAACGGCGAAAGTTCGCATTGCTCAATTACCGGGGAAGTCGTCATTATTGCTACGCTACCTTCAATATATACCAGCACGCTGCAGTGTCTATGCACACATCGGGCACGGTATTCCTATAAACGGCCACAAACACACGCCATTATAGCAGTTCTGCCCCGTCTTGCTCCCTCTCCCGCAGGGCGTATCTTGACCCATACTTGTCCCTCATCAGGATGCGGTAGAACGGGTGGGAATCCACTCGCTACGACTATCGGCGGGGCCTCGGCCCCCGCAAGCCCCCACGTGTGGGTCATGGCATAGCCCTCAGGAAGAGGGGGCCGGGGGTGCTTACAGGGGTAGGTTTTTTCCGTAGGGACGCGCTTCTGCGCGTCCGCAAGGCGTCCTGATGCGGAATACGTCCGCACGGACAAGCAGACGCCTGTCCCTACGGATCGCGTTAGAACGCCATCCATCGAAAAACCTACCCCTGTGAGGGCCGGGGGTGAGGGCGTATCGTATACCAAAAAGCGAGAGCGCAGGTCAGCCAGACTGTAAAGCATCCACGAACCATATCGAACAAAGAAATAGGTCAGCACGCAACTTCTGTGTTATTGGCAAAGACCTTTTGTACTATTTGCAAAGTATTGACAAAAAAGAAGAAGTGTTTAATAATCTACATATAACCAAACTTTTGAAAACCGTACATGCTAGAAATAAACCTATGTCAATACGTCTGACCTACTGCTCGATCTGTACACGCCGAAACAGCGAATTTTTCCGTACCATCTCACGCCTGCGCCAGGAACACCCGAATGAACTGGTTGTAGTTGAACTCAACTGTATGGCCGCCTGCGACGACGAACCAGCCGTCATCCTGGGGAATGATTATCTGCCCCATGTATCACCCGCAGATCTACGTGCGCGGATCAAAGCCCAGCTTGTGAACTGATACTAGAATAGAAAATACTCTTTCTACTCCTATTTGATCTCTACGTTCTGGTCTCTATACTCTACTTTACCTTCTGCGATGCGATCAACCGCAGGCAGATGGATCAGGCGATGCGCCAGCGGCAGATATGCCGCAGTGCGCCGCACATAGTCGCAGGCTGTCGGATTGGCACGTACCTGATCAAGCTGGACGATCCCCTGATTATGCCATGCCGCCAGCGTATGCCAGCTTACCGGCACACCCTCGAATTGGGCACGATACAACCCCCGTTCCAGATTTGCCGCCAGATATTCTATGCCCAGTTCATCCTGACTCAGTTCCGCCGAAATTGCCGCATAGAGTGCTTCCTGTGATGCATAGTCTGTTAGCACAATGCGACTACCATGCACAGACAGCGGCACAGTGATCATCTGCGTTGGTGCGGGCAGCGGCACCTGCTGAAGCAGAATCTCCAGCGCCACCGAGGGACGCAAATTGGTCGGCCAGATACTGAAATTACTACCAATACCGCTCTGGTTGGCGCTAACCTGGATCTGCTGATAAAACGGCGTAAACACCCGCAATGGCTCAATTTCATCTTCAAACCAGCCGTTATGCTCATTATAAAGTACCAGCGCGATCACCTCGGCAAAGGCCGCATGATCCATACCCGATATGTCTGCGTGGTTATGCCGTGCGGCTGCCGCCAGGATCACCGGGCGCAGGTCAATCAGACGCCTGGCCAGTTCAGGCCGCACATATGGCTCAATTGATTGAGACCGGGACAGCAAGCCAATCGGTTTGCATCCCAGCCACGCTGTAGATAGTCTATCTTCTATCAGCAGGGAACGCCGCAACGAGGAATTCGCCTCCAACGCCAACAACGGATGTTCAGTCAGCCCAACACCGCGTAAGACAAACACCAGAATCGCCATAAGCAGAACAACCGGCATGTGACGTGATATCATAGTGTAAATGACGCTTCTATTCAATAAAATGCTTGTGTACACTGTTTCAATTAAACAACACGCGTTACGCGGTTCTCTATCTACAGAACCATTTTCGCCTGCCATTCGACAAGCGGATCGCGAGCTTGACGAACGGCAGGTGGCAGGGCGGAACCGGGTCAGACGCATAGAAAAAGCGAGGAGGCCACTTTCGATGCAGAACGCCTCCTCGCGTTATATGATTAATGAAAATAGGCATGTCGGGGTGGTTCGCGAACCACCCCCATAGGCAGGATGCCACCAAACAATCGTCTAGTAGCTCTTTTTACATTAGGCATGGTTTCAGATAGGCCAATTTTACTTTACACTTAGCAGACGGATTGGTCATGTGAGTCACCCCACCCTCTAACCCCTCACAGGTGTAGACTTTTTGACCGGATCGCGTTGTGACGCGGTCTGTAGGGACAGGCTTCTGCCTGTCCGTGCGGACGTTTTCCGCATCAGAACGGCCTGCGGACGCGCAGAAGCGCGTCCCTACGGAAAAACCCTACACGTGAGAGCCCTCTAACCCCCGCCCCTGCAAGGGGCGGGGGAATACAGACGAGGCGTCCTGGCGGCACACGCGCAGCGTGTGCCGCCAGGACGCCTCATCTCCCCCTCTCCCCAGGGAGAAGGGGGCAGGGGGGTGAGGGCGTATCGCTTACCAGAAAGCCATTGTGCAGGCCAGCCAGACTGTAAAGCACCCCTGAACTATGTCTTAGTTCACCATGCGGCTGCCCCGCACAACATCCGTGTGAAAATGGGCGGGCACGGGTCGTACCTGTTCACAATCGCAGGAGCGCCCACTGATTCCACGCACCGTGCGAACCAATTGGCGACGGCATGGGCAGCAGCAGAACAAGAGATCCTCCGTGCCTCTGTGTCTCCGTGGTGTATCTCTTCCCCCCCATGGGAACAATTATCATCAGTCAAAGCCTTGACACCCTTGCTCCTACACGTATAATTGCCCTGTACACACTGAACCCATAGTACCATAATGGACGAGAATACGTTCGAACAACTTGTCGTTGAGGCGCTCGACAGCCTGCCGCCTGAATTTGTCCGCTATCTAGAAAATGTCGAAATCATTGTAGAGCGTCGTCCAAACCAGGAACAGCGCCGCAAACTTGGCCTGCGGCCATGGCAAACGCTGTACGGTCTGTATGAAGGCGTTCCGCTGACCAGGCGTAGTAGCTTTGGCTTCCATCTGCCCGACAGAATTACGCTCTTCCAGGAACCGCTAGAACGCGATTTTCCAAACCAGTTCGCGCTGCGTAACCAGGTGCGCCGTACCGTCTTGCACGAGATCGCGCATCTCTTTGGTATCAGTGATGCACGTTTACGTGAACTGGGAGCTTATTAAATGAAACAACACCCCATGCAGCATGTGCGCAATCTATTGTTTGGATTGATCTATCTCACGGCACTGGTGGTGGCTGCTATTCTGGTCTATCAGACATTGCTGCTCACTCGCCAGTTGCCAGAACCACTGGTGATAGGCGTACCGCCACAACCAACCACGGTAGCAGATGCGCCAGAACATTCTCTGGCTATGCCTACTGCCGTTGCTACGATTCCTGCTCCCCGTGCGCCCGCCGCAGTAGCAGCAGATCTTCCCCAAACTCCCAACCATCATCCCAAAACGGCACGCTATGTAGCTGCCTGGCTTCCGCCCAATTTTGATGGTGGCGCCCGTGCCTCGTTCGAGGCCAATATGGATATCATAGACGAAGCCAGTCCCTTCTGGTATTCTACCGATGGCAGCGGGCGACTCTATGGTACGCGTAACGACGAGTTTGTGCAGTTCGCTCACGATAATAATGTGCTGGTGATTCCTACTGTACATAATATCGGTGACTTCGAGGCGGTGATCGCTATGTTGTCTGATCCGCAACGGCGCACTCACCATATCCAGAATATCCTCGATGAAGTCCTGGCGCGTAACTACGATGGCATCGATATCGACTATGAGGCACTCGATCCGGCTATGCGCGATGACTTCTCGGCATTCATTATCGACCTGGCGGAAGCGCTGCATACGCACAATAAAATGCTGACTGTAGCTGTGCATGCTAAAGATAGCGATTATGGCGGTATGGGTGGCTATCAGGATTGGACAATTATTGGCCAGTATGCCGACCGGTTGCGTATTATGACCTACGATTACCACTGGCGTGGGGGTGGGCCAGGGCCGGTAGCACCACTCTACTGGGTTCAGTCCGTTGCCGAGTATGCCCGAACAGTGGTCGATCCTTCTAAGATTGTGATCGGTGTGCCGTTTTATGGCTACGACTGGCCACCCGAAGGATCGGCACGTGCGCTGCCTTGGGGCGATATCGAAGATCTGATCCTGGAAGAGGGCCTTGAAGTCAATATTATGCAACGCAATACCCTCGGCCAACCGGTGTATGAAAGCTGGTTTAGCTATGAAACCGAGGTCGGCACACGCCAGGTCTGGTTTATGACCGACGATAGCCTGGAGTCCAAGCTGAACCTGGTGCAGGAAATGGATTTCGCCGGGATTGCGATCTGGCAACTGGGCTACGAGAAGCCTGAATATTGGGATGTCATTCGCCATCAACTGGTCGAAGATCCGGCCCTCATTCAGCAGGCGATTAATCCGCTCTTACCGGAGCATTAAATACTATGCAAGCATTAGGCCATCAGTCAGACGGCGGGGCGCACTTTGCTGCCGCTTCCGAACAGGCAAAAACCGATGAACCGGGTATCCGTGCCAATCAGGCCGAGGCAAATCGGCTCTATCAGCGCGGGGTGGCCGCAGCACGCAGTGGTCAACGCCGCGTGGCCGCCGTTTTATTGACGCGCTCAGTGCAACTGAACCCGCGTAACGAGGGGGCATGGTTGTGGCTGAGTGGCGTACTTGATGATCCGCATCAGGTGGCTTTCTGCCTGCAGTCGGTTTTGAAATTGAATCCTGATAATGTGCGCGCTCAGAAGGGGTTGCGCTGGCTGGAAGAACGTGAGGTGTTGCCAGAGACACCGCGTAAACATGTGGCGCTGCTGGATGTTCAGGTTGAAGAGCCACTGAACCAGCGTACCGCCCGTGAACATGGTGAGTCCTGGTGGGTCAACTGGCGGCGTAGCCGGCGTGATATGGGGCGTGTGCGCTTGCTCTTCTGGAGTGTGCCGCTGGTTTTGCTAGGTCTGGCCTTGATTCTGTATGAGTCATTTGCGCTGGCAGTGCAACAGAGCCATCAGACGCCGCCTATTCCGGCTGTGCTGTCTGCGGCGGTGGTCAACGAGGCTGACCTGAATATGGCTATACAGCCGATCTTTGAAGAAGAATTGGCCTCTGTACGTGAGATGCGCGTGATTCGCTATATCAGTACGCTTGAACCGCTCCGCCAGCAATTGCGCAATGCGGTTGATAGTTATCGCAATGCTACCAATCAGCCTGGTGGCGCATCGATTGGCCATGTTGCTGCTGCTCAACGCCTGCGTTCCCAGGTGGAACAGGCCCATACAACGCTCTCGCAGGTGACTCCGCCCACCGAGTTGCAAAGCGCCCACGCGGATTATATCCAGGGGTTGGAACTCGAACTGGAAGCTATCGATGCGATTCTGTCATTCTATAGTAGCTTTGAGGTTGAACAGGCCAACCTGGCGGCCCTGCGCTTTCAACAGGCCAGTGCCTCTTTCGACAGTGCCCGTGTGCTGTTGGATGGCTATAGCCACCAGTCTGGCCTGATCAGCCCGATCTCGGTTCATACCCCCCGGTAGGTAGGTAGAATCGCATTGTGACGCTATCTGTAGGGACAGGCAGAAGCCTGTCCCTTGATGCCGGTGCCAGGCTGGATACCCCACCCCCTACCCCCTCTCCCCATAAGCTATACATTACCCACACGTGGGGGGCATGCGGGGACCTCCGGCCCCCGCAAAAAAATGTTTTCGCTTTGGTGTGGCGGCAAAGCCGCCACACCAAAGCGAAAACAGTATAATCTCGGCGGGGCTGCGCCCCGCCGGTAGCCGTGGAGAGTAGGAAGCTGCCTGCTCTACCGCATCAGGATGCGGTAAAATTGTGGGTAATGCATAGCCTATAAGGGAGAGGGGGGAAGGGGGGAGAGGGCCATAGGTCGTCCTGATGCGATTCATCCAAAAAATCTCTCCGTGTGAGGCAGGGAGAAGAGGGCGTATCGTCCAACAAACTGCAAAGTAAGCATGAACCTTGTCTTAGGACGCCTTGCGGACGCGCAGAAGCGCGTCCCTACGGACATAGGCATTCCCTCTCGCTTGCATCCCACCTGTTCGCGTATTATCATAACAACTACCGCTTGAGGTATACGTACGTGTCAATAGCGAAACGCATAAACCGTTTCCTGTGCAACAAAGGGATCATCGAGGAGATGCAATATGGCCTATAACAGTCGAAGCAAGATTGTCACCGAGGGCGTTCAGCGTACACCAAACCGTGCGATGCTACGCGCCGTAGGATTTCATGACGACGACTTCAGCAAACCTATCGTCGGGGTTGCCAACGGATACAGTACCATTACGCCATGTAACGCCGGGTTGAATGAACTGGCTATACGCGCCGAAACTGCGCTGTATGCCGCCCATGCGATGCCCCAACTCTTCGGCACCATTACGATCAGCGATGGCATCTCGATGGGCACCGAGGGCATGAAATATTCCCTGGTATCACGCGAGGTAATTGCCGATGCTATCGAGACAGTCTGCAACGGGCAGAGTATGGATGGCTTGCTGGCGGTTGGTGGCTGTGACAAAAATATGCCCGGTGCGCTGATTGCTATGGCACGCATGAATATTCCGGCGATTTTTGTCTATGGCGGTACAATCAAACCAGGCCACTATAAAGATCGTGATCTAACGATTGTCAGCGCGTTTGAGGCTGTGGGGCAGCATAGCGCTGGCAAGATCGACGATGAAGAGTTGCTTGAAGTTGAACGACGGGCCTGTCCCGGTGCTGGCTCGTGTGGCGGTATGTACACTGCCAATACCATGTCGTCGGCAATTGAGGCGCTGGGCATGAGTTTATGTTACTCCTCGACTATGGCCGCCGAAGATCCGGAAAAGGCTGATAGCGCCGCCCGCTCTGGCGAGGTGCTAGTCGATGCGATTCGGGCCGGACGATTGCCGCGCCAGATTATGACCCGCAAAGCTTTTGAGAATGCGATTACCGTTGTGATGGCGCTCGGGGGGTCTACGAATGCTGTATTGCATCTGCTGGCGATTGCCCATGCCACCGAGGTTCCCCTGGTGATTGACGATTTTGAAACGATTCGCCAGCGTGTGCCAGTGCTCTGCGACTTGAAGCCCTCTGGGCAGTATGTGGCTACCGACCTGCATCAGGCCGGTGGTGTGCCCCAGGTGATGAAAATGCTGCTTGTGCATGATCTGCTCCACAGTGACGCTCTGACAATTACCGGGCAGACTATCGCCGAGGTGCTCGCCGATGTGCCCGCCGAGCCGCCAGCTGGTCAGGATGTCATCCGGCCATGGAATAAGCCGATGTATACACATGGTCATCTGGCTATTCTACGCGGCAATCTGGCTACTGAAGGGGCTGTAGCTAAAATTACCGGTATCAAACATACATCGATCACTGGCCCGGCGCGTGTGTTTGAGTCGGAGGAAACCTGCCTTGCAGCGATTCTGCAGGGTCGTATCCAGGCCGGTGATGTGCTGGTGATCCGCTATGAAGGGCCGCGCGGTGGTCCGGGTATGCGTGAAATGCTGGCTCCCACATCGGCGATCATCGGCGCGGGCCTGGGTGATAGCGTCGGCTTGATCACCGATGGACGTTTCTCCGGCGGAACATATGGCATGGTAGTCGGCCACGTTGCCCCAGAAGCTGCCGTGGGTGGAACAATTGCCCTGGTGCAAGAGGGCGACTCGATTACGATCGACGCCGATACACGCCTGCTGCAACTCAATCTGCCCGCTGATGAACTGGCTCGCCGCCGCGCCGCCTGGCAGCCACCCGTTCCCCGCTATACGCGTGGCGTCCTGGCTAAATATGCACACCTCGTTTCTAGTAGTAGCCTGGGGGCCGTCACCGATCTGCACCTGGATGGGTGATGGGGTGTTTTTTTCGTAGGGACGCGCTTCTGTGCGTCCGCAGGGCGTCCTGATGTGGAAAACGTCTGCACGGATAGGCAGAAGCCTGTCCGTATTCCCCCGCCCCTGCACGGAGCGTGGACAGATGTCCCTCCTCTCCCCTCCGGCTAGACATTACCCAAAAGTGGGGGCGCGGGGGCCTCCGGACCCCGCAAAAAAAAGTGTTTTCGGTTTGGTGTGGCGGCAAAGCCGCCACACCAAACCGAAAACATTAGAATCTCGGCGGGGCGCAGCCCCGCCGGTACCCGTGAAAGGCAAGAAGCTACCTGCTCTACCGCATCAGGATGCGGTACAATTATGGGTAATGATAAGCCCCTCCGGGGAGGGGGGCAGGGGTGGACAGAAAATGTGTTCGTATCGTATGCACCGCATTGGAATGCGGTACTCCCCCTCTCCCAACATGGGAGAGGGGGCCGGGGGGTGAGGGCCACGCCGCGTCTAGATGGCCTATCCGCCTATCGTACAAACGTTCTGTCCGCCCTTCAAGGGGAGGGGGCAGGGGGGAGAGGGGCCATATGGCTTCCTGATGCTCTATCGTAAAAAAACTTACCCTTGAGAGGGGGAGAGGGGTGGGGCATCGTCGCAGAACGATCCCGTCTGGGGACAAATTCATCCCGACCGTATGCGCGGTGCGCATGGATAATAAAACAGACGCCCTTTCCCCATTACAAATATAACCATATGCGCTATACACCCTGCTCGCCAACAAACAATCCCGTACTCATCGCAACCCTGCTGCTGATCATCACCCTGCTGCTGCCTGGTTGTACCCCTCAGCCATCTTCGCTGGCAAATGCACCTGCTGAACTGCCACCAGTTAGCGCTCTCGGCCATGAGCTACGTGTGCAAGAACAACGCTTTGAGGTACGCGGGGTCAACTATTTGCGCCCAAGTACGGATGATCCGGTCGCATGTCCCCGTCTGCAATTTGGCGCTGATGGAAACTGTCCGTGGGATCTGCCTGCCATCCAGTCTGATCTTGACCGGCTGCAGGCGCTCGGCGTAAATGCAGTACGCCTGTTTTTGAACTTCTATGTGTTTGGCGGGGCCAGCCTGACTACCCCGGACTATAGTATGGATCTGTGGCTGGAACGCCTGGATCTGTTCATTGCCGCAGCCAACCAGCGCGGTATCTATGTGATGCCCGTACTATTGGCAAAATACCCCCAGGATCGTTTTGCGCCTGAACACTATGCCATGGCTATCGACGTGCATGTACGTCCAGTCGTTCGCCACCTGGCTGACACACCAGGCATTTTGGCCTGGGATCTCTTTAACGAACCAGACATCGGCAGTCCGATAGATATCCGCTGCTGGGACTGGGACAACGCCGATTTTCCGCTCTGTTTCAAGCTGGCCAACGAACGCTTGCATTTTCTGCAGGCCATCCACGATGAGGTCAAGCGGCTTGACCCCACCAGACTCACCACAACTGGGCTGGCGTTTGCCAAAAACTACTTTGAGCCGGTTGAGGCCGATATCTACCTGGCCGATATTGTAGATATCTACACATTTCACTACTACGACAATGAACCCTTCGACAGTGGCCGCTATGCCAACCACTGGTACTATGGCAACGGCTTCCCGTCTGACTTGCAGCATGCCATCCAGGAATTAATTATCCTCCAGCCCGCCCGGCCCGTGATCATAACCGAGCTGGGCTTTCCTACTGATGCAGGTGCCACACGTAACCCCACCGACCTGCAACGCGACCTGCGTACAGCCTGGCGTACTGCACAGGTCGAACAGGCCAGCGGCATGTTTCTCTGGCCCTTTCAGGACGTGACGGTAGAGGATTGGGAGTAGGCCTCACCAGTCTGGCATCTACGTTGGGAAATAGAGTATACTTGTGGCAGGAAGGCGTATCAGGGCGAACTGTTGCCCCGAAAGGGTACATAATAGCATGTCAAAGGAGAAAATATGACAACTCTCACAGATAGCTTGCCTTCAGGCGCGTGAGCAACACCCGCTTTCAGCGGTGGGAGGAAGCGCCCTCCTGAACAACGTGAAGGATCAAGCGGCTTTAGCCCACACGATTCTCCTGCGGGCATTTGCCTCATCGCCTGGTGTATGGTACACTTGTTCTGTGCAAAGACACTCTCGCGGTACACGAGAGCGAACGGTTCGCACATGAACACACGCAACAGAGCGGGGTTGTGGCAAGTACACTCCGTTGCCACGTAAAATGTTGACGGGTTGTACCAATCTGGTCGCTCTGTCAGCCGACCACTGGTTCTCCGTTCCAATCGCCTGCGGATTGGCGTCAGGTCTGTGCGGAAACAGATGCTACGAAAGCTGGAAGAACAAGCCCAGGTGCGTCTAGCCCTGGGTAGCTGACAATAGAATTACCCCCCGATCTCTATGATCGCCTGCGTGCCGAGGCACACCGTCAGGGCAAAGTTGAGCAGATGCTTGCACAAGAGATGCTGACAGACCAACTGCGTTCAGCCGCCCATGGAGAGGTACCGTTGTACGTACACATGTTACCGCAGATTCGTGCGCTCGCAGCCACGATGAATCTGGCAGATTTTATTGTTCCAGGCACAGCAACCCCGGAAGAGGCCATTGCCCTCTTGCGATCCTGGAGTGAAGAGGGCGCTGATGAGGATGATGAGGGGACTGAGTCTTGGGAAGACGTTTTGCGCTCTATTGATGCCAATCGCACTTCGTATCGAAAACTCTTTCCAGATCTGGAGCAACCAGAATGAGCCGCTTTGTGTTGCTAGACTCCGGCCCACTGGGGTTGGTAACCGGACCGCGCAGATCCGCAGCAGCAAATGCATGTCGTATATGGCTCGAAGATCTACAGGCTGTAGGAGTAGAAGTTCGGGTACCCGATATTGCCGATTATGAGGTACGCCGCGAGTTGGTACGCGCCCACCGTGTCGTGCCTTCACGGGTAGGTTTTTTCCGTAGGGACGCGCTTCTGCGCGTCCGCAGGGCATCCTGATGCGGAAAACGCCCGCACGGACAGGCAGAAGCCTGTCCCTACGGATGGGGTTGGAATGCCATCCATCGAAAAGCCTACCTCTGAGAGATCATCCCTCACGCTCCGTATAGGGAAAGTATACGAATATCTCACCGCAGTCCACAGCAACCACACTGTGTATTCTGCGCTTCAGAGCATTGCGTTCAGTTCGCCATATCCTCCGTGCCTCCGTGCCTCTGTGGTGAATCTTTCCCCCACGTGTGAACAGGTACTGCGCTTTTCAAAATAGGCCATGCCAGATATAATGGAGCACCGGCACTACTCGGCATGAAAAAAGATTTCAGTGTCAGGTGCATCTGGGTGCTCATCCAGAAGATCACGCGCATGGATCCCATACTCCGTCAGGTCTGGGGAAATTGTTCATAACCGTGTCGTCTCAATGCCATGGCGGCAAGGATATGCATGCGTGTGTGATCCGACAAAGGTTGAAGGCATGGTTTCTGGTGCAAGACTCTTTGTAGGTAAGGTGAATCTCCATGAAAGTAGGTGTTCCAAAAGAGACATTTCCAGGCGAAAAGCGGGTTGCACTCATTCCTAATGATATACCCATGCTCAAAAAGATCGGTCTGGAAATATCAGTCGAATCCGGGTCGGGTGAGGCTGCAGGCTTCCTGGATGCAGATTATCGCGATAAAGGAGCCACGATTGTCTCTTCGCGCGAGGATCTGTTTGCCGGTGCAGACCTGATTGTACAGGTACGTGGCGGTGGCGCAAATCCACAGTTCGCCAAGAACGATCTTAAGCTTATGCGTTCGGGGCAGCGCCTGATTGCCATGCTGGAGCCGCTCTGGGAACCGCAGATGATGTCCGAAATTGCCACACAGGGTGTCAGTGCATTCTCATTGGAACTGATGCCCCGTATTAGCCGTGCGCAGAGTATGGACGTTCTCTCGTCGATGGCTACCATTGCCGGGTATAAGGCCGTGCTGTTGGGCGCGTCAACCATGCCGCGTATGTTTCCAATGTTGATGACCGCCGCTGGCACAATTACGCCTGCGCAGGTGTTTATCATCGGCGTTGGTGTGGCTGGTCTGCAGGCTCTGGCTACCGCCAGACGGTTGGGGGCAACCACGTCAGCATACGACATCCGTCCTGCCGTGAAGGATCAGGTGGAGAGCGTCGGGGCCAAGTTTGTCGAGCTCCCCCTGGAAACCGGTGACGCTGAAGACAAAGGCGGCTATGCCAAAGCCCAGGATGAGTCGTTCTACCGGCGACAGCAAGAGTTAATGGCCGAAGTTATCGCCCGCAATGATCTGGTGATCACCACGGCGGCGATTCCTGGCAAAAAGTCACCGCTGCTTGTCACCGAAGCAATGGCAAAGGGTATGAAGCCCGGATCAGTCATTGTTGACCTGGCAGCCGAACGGGGTGGCAACTGCGCCCTGACCGTTGCCGATGAAACGGTGGTAGCTAATGGTGTCACTATTCTTGGCCCAACCACATTGCCCACCAGTGTGCCAAACCATGCCAGCCAGCTCTTCAGCCGGAATGTGACCAATTATCTACGCCATCTGGTAAAAAATGGCGAGATGCAGCTTGATATGGAAGATGAAATTACCAATGGTACGCTGATCACCTACGAGGGCGAAGTGGTGCATCCCCGCATCCGCGAGCTACTGGGTGTGGCTTCTGAGTCGCCAGCGTAGATGAAGGGTGGCACGATTTCTCAGATGCTTGAGATTGTATATCGACGAGGAGAAGCTGATGACACTGATGATTGCTTTGACAATCTTTATGCTGGCGATATTTGTCGGCTTTGAAATTATTACCAAGGTGCCGCCAACGCTGCACACGCCGCTTATGTCAGGTTCTAACGCTATCTCTGGCATTACCCTGGTTGGTGCGCTGCTATCTACTGGAGCGCAGTATACCTGGTTAACTGCCTTTCTCGGCTTTCTTGCGGTGATCTTTGCCACAATTAACGTTGTAGGTGGGTTTATGGTCACCAACCGTATGCTCGGCATGTTCCGCCGAAAGGAGTAACCTGACGAATGGATTCCATAATTAATCTCGC
>RRYU01004772.1_pt1 | contig 14400 bp, 13 predicted proteins | sample 2162651 | NCBI WGS metagenome assembly RRYU01 (sample SAMN10267283, study PRJNA491782) | microbial mat metagenome | isolation source: biomat in the production well | place: Japan: Minami-Kanto gas field, natural gas well KTG3 | collected 2017-06 | reverse complement strand
GGGGGGCAATCTCGCACTGGAGAGCGGACTCCGGTATCAGATGCGGTGGGAGCGCTGATAGCTCTGGGCTACAAATCCAATGACGCTAGCCGCATGGTGCGATCTCTGGAGTGCGACGATCTCTCTAGCGAAGAGATCATCCGCGCTGCGCTCAAGGCCTCAGTAAGCCCTTAACAATAGTGATATACAGATAATCAAAATGTCAGGACATGATCCCATAATTATTCCAGAGGCCGCTTCGGACGAGATCGCTGTGGATCGGGCCATCCGGCCAAACAGCCTGCAAGACTATGTGGGACAGCCAACGGTCAAAGATCAAATGGAGATCTTCATCCAGGCCGCCAGGGCAAGGAACGAGGCCCTGGATCACGTGCTTATCTTTGGCCCACCGGGGCTGGGTAAGACCACTCTAGCCCACATTGTGGCCAATGAGATGGGCGTGGGGCTGCGTCAGACATCCGGACCTGTATTGGAAAAACCAGGTGATCTCGCGGCACTACTCACCAATCTTGAACCACACGATGTGTTGTTTGTGGACGAGATTCATCGTCTCTCTGCGGTTGTAGAGGAGGTGCTGTATCCGGCCCTGGAAGACTTTCAGCTGGATATAATGATCGGCGAGGGACCGGCGGCTCGTTCGATAAAACTGGATCTGCCACCCTTTACCCTGGTTGGGGCCACCACTAGGGCAGGTCTCCTCACTTCGCCGCTGAGAGATCGATTTGGAATTGTGCAGCGATTGGAGTTCTACTCGACCGAAGACCTTACCCATATTGTAAAGCGTTCATCCGGGATCATGAATATTGGAATTGATGACACCGGGGCGGCTGAAATTGCACGGCGTTCTCGTGGGACACCGCGCATTGCCAACCGCCTGCTGCGTCGAGTGAGGGACTATGCCCAAGTCAAGGCAGATGGGCGCATCACCAGAGAAGTTGCAGATTTGGCCCTGGGTATGCTCAAAGTGGACAACAATGGTTTCGACACTATGGATCGGAGGCTGCTTTCCGCAGTGATCCAGAAATTTGACGGTGGCCCCGTAGGCGTAGATAGCCTGGCAGCCGCTATAGGTGAAGAGCGCGGTACTATTGAAGATGTGCTTGAGCCATATCTGATTCAACAGGGCTTTTTGATGCGTACCCCCCGTGGCAGAGTGGCAACAAGGGCAGCATATCTACATCTAGGCCTGCCACCAAATTCGGATACTGATTCTGGTAAGCCAGACACGCCTGATCTATTTGCCAGTTAGTGAAGCTGGCATCTTGGTCAGCGGACAATGATCAGAAATGCTGTGTAACTAATCTTCCAGCATGTTCAAAACGAAAGATTTATTGTTAATCACGCAATTTTCCCCCAAATAGCATGTAATGCCTTTGTAGGATTGGCCATATTATTGGACAATACGTATTTATAAAATCTGGCAGTGATCGGCTTGGCCAGGTAAGAATAATTGGTTAAGAGAATAACCCCAAATTAATTTCTAACGCGTTTTATTGAATGGAAACCGTGCTTATTGTCACTGTTCCCGTGTGAAAATAGCTATTAAATAAACTTAATCGAGAAAATGACATCTGCTAAGGAATTTATCTGGCCTATCAGGGTCTACTACGAGGATACGGACTCTGGTGGTGTGGTGTACTATGCCAACTACCTTAAATTCATGGAAAGAGCCAGAACAGAATGGCTGCGAAATCTGGGGTTTGAACAAGATCAGCTGGCAGAACAAGAAGGTATCATCTTCGCCGTGCATAGGGCAGAGATAGACTTTATCTCACCTGCCAGATTCAATGATGCGTTGGAAATACGCGTGGGGATAGTTGAACGCAAGAGGGCGAGCATGATATTCCGGCAGGATATAACAAATACCAGCAATGGCCGCACCCTGTGCAAGGGCAAGGTCCAAATAGCAAGCATAGATGCAACCAGTTTCCGTCCCCGACCCATACCTGAATCCCTCCTGAAGGAGCTGCCGGATGTCTAATGATCTATCGTTTTTTACTCTGGTCCTAAATGCCAGCCCTCTAGTGCAGCTGGTCATGGCATCCCTGATGTTGGCTTCGGTCATATCCTGGACCATGATTTTCGATCGATCCAGAGTGCTGAAAAAAGCACGTATGGCGGCGGACGAGTTTGAAAAGCGCTTCTGGTCGGGGGGGGATATGGGAGAACTCTACAACCAGGTTGGCGGGAGCAGCTCCTCAGCCGGATTGGCAAATATATTTTATGCCGGTTTTCAAGAGTTCACCCGACTACGCAAGCACGCAGATATAGAACCAATGGCAGTGGTGGAGGGCGCAAGACGCTCAATGCATGTAGCCATGAGCCGTGAGATGGATAGGCTGGATACCAACCTAACTTTTTTGGCCACAGTGGGATCAACCAGCCCATATGTGGGTCTATTTGGTACAGTATGGGGCATTATGAACTCATTTCATGCCCTGGGAAACGTAAAGCAGGCGACACTCTCATTGGTTGCTCCTGGTATTGCGGAGGCCCTTATCGCAACTGCTATGGGCCTGTTCGCTGCCATTCCAGCCGTGGTTGCCTACAACCGGTATTCGAACGATGTGGAGCGGTTGAATGGCCGCTATGAAGATTTTCTGGATGAATTCACCACAATACTTCAGCGGCAGGCTCATGTTTAAATGCCTACTTCAAAACTGCTGTAGGGGCCATAGATGAGCCGACAGAAAAACAGCCGTCGACCCATGGCAGAGATAAATGTGGTGCCCTACATCGATGTTATGTTGGTTCTGTTGGTGATCTTTATGATCACCGCGCCTCTCTTGACCCAGGGGGTTAAGGTAGACCTGCCGGTTGCGGATTCCGAAGCATTGCCGCCGGAGGCAGATGATCCTGTTGTAATATCGGTAAACGCAAAAGGCGAGATGTTTATCGATATTGGCGAGGGTAAGAACAATCCAGTAGACCCAGAAACATTGATGGTTAGGGTGCAAGCCGTCCTGAAATACCGGCCCAAGACGCCAATCATGGTACGGGGTGACCGCAACGTGGATTACGGACATGTGGTAGAAGCAATGGTGATGATCCAACGGGCGGGAGCGCCGAATGTGGGTCTGATTACGGAAACGCCGGAGAAATAGATGTTCTCTATTTTGAAGCGTAATCCTTTGGCAGCGGCTATAGCAATACTTATGCATATAGCCATTATCCTGTTGATGGTGTTTGGATTAGATTGGTTGGAGAAGCCACAGCCAAAGAAGTTCAAGGTAGATGTGGTGCAGGCCAGGGTGGTGGATGCTGCCAAGGTGGACGAAGAGGTTAAGAAGTTAAAACAGGCTGACAAGAAGAAACAAGAGAATGAGGAGGCAGCCAGACGCAAGGAGATCAAGCGACTGGAAGATCTAAGAAAGAAAAGAAGGTTAGAAGAGAAACGGATTGCTGATCTGAAGAAGAAGCGTAAGGAACAGGAAAAGGCCGAGGCCAAACGCAAGGCCGATGCCAAGCGCAAGGCGTTAGAGGAACAGGAGCGCAAGACAGCTGAGGAGAAAAAACGTAAGGCTGCCGAGGAGAAGAAGCGCAAGGCAGCAGAGGCAAAAAAACGTAAAGAGGACGAGGCAAAGAAGCGTAAGCTGGCAGAGCAGCAAAAGGCCGAAGCCGAGATGCGTGCCAACATGGAAGCGGAACGTGATGCGACGGAGATTGAGCTCTACCAGGCACGGATCGAGCAGGCAGTAACCGCCAGTTGGCTGCGTCCAATTGGTGTTGGAGATGGGTTAAAATGTGTTTTGAAAATACGCATGGCGGCCGGAGGTAATGTAATAGCAGCAGAGGTGATTAAGGGCAGTGGCAATGGAGCATTTGACCGCTCCGCCAGGGCTGCAGTAATGAAGGCCGACCCGCTGCCTGTTCCAACCGGTCGGCTATTTGAGAGATTTCGCGAAATAAATTTTGAATTTGCACCAAGTGGGGGTAACTAATATTACTATGAGAAAGATTCTACTATCTATTCTGCTGTATCTGGTCCACCTGCAACTGGTTGCCGCTCCACTGACCATACAGATTACCGAAGGCGCGCAAGGGGCTTTGCCAATTGCTGTAGTCCCTTTTGCATGGCAAGGCGCTGGTCAGGGCCCAAGCCAGGACATATCAGAGATTATTCGAGCAGATCTGGCACGCAGTGGTCTGTTTAAGCCCATGCCGGTAGCAGACATGCTGGCTCGCCCCAAAGATGGCAAGGAAGTATCATTTAAGGACTGGCGGGTACTCAAGATGGAAAATCTAGTGGTAGGTCAGGTTCAAGCTAGTGGGGCTGGTAATTATCAAGTCAGGTTTCAGCTGTTTGATGTATTCAAACAGGAGCAATTGGCTGGATATAATGTCCCCACCAATGAGCGCGATTTGCGCGCTACGGCCCATCATATAGCGGATATCATCTATGAGAAGATTACCGGTAACCGAGGAGCATTTTCCACCAAGGTGGCCTATGTCACCTCAGTAAATCAGGGTGGAGGCAAGCAAAGCGTAGTACTACAGGTTGCCGACGCAGACGGATTTAATCCTCAAACAATCGTCACCTCCAGCGAGCCGCTGATGTCTCCGTCCTGGTCTCCAGATGGACGTAAGTTGGCCTATGTCTCATTTGAGGGAAGAAAGGCTTCCATCTATGTTCAGGGTGTATACACTGGCAAGCGTGAGAGGGTGGCCTCATATAATGGCATCAATGGTGCTCCGGCCTGGTCCCCTGACGGCAAAAGACTGGCATTGACCCTATCCAAGGATGGGAACCCAGATATCTACGTGCTGGATCTACAACAACGCTCATTGCTGAGACTTACCAAACACTACGGTATTGATACTGAACCCGCTTGGTCTCCAGACGGCAGGCATATTGTCTTCACGTCAGCCCGCGGCGGACAACCTCAGATCTACAAGGTTCCTTCCTTTGGCGGAAAGGTTCAGCGCGTTACCTATAAGGGCAAGTACAATGCTCGTGCTTCTTATTCGCCCGATGGGAAATTACTGGCAATGGTTAACAGACAGGGCGGTGTTTTTCGTATAGCTTTATTGGATCTTGGGACAGGATCAATGCGTATTTTAAGTGAAGGACGGCTGGATGAATCTCCTAGCTTTGCCCCCAACGGTAGCATGGTAATATATGCCACTAAAGTCAGAGGAGCAGGGGAGCTGGCGGCTGTTTCTATAGATGGAAATGTAAAACAAAGGTTGGCTTTGCAGGCAGGAGATGTCCGTGAACCTGCATGGTCTCCATTTAGTCGATCAAATTAGAGGAATTGACAGAAATGAAATTGAAAATGGTAAAACTGATCCCTGTAATAGCCGCAGTAATCACGCTGGCCGGTTGCTCCAGTATTCCTGGTTTTGGAGATGATAAGAGTGATGACGGTGCTCCAGTGGCCGAAGCTGGTACCGCAGGTGCGACCGAAGGTGGGGCATGGGCGGGGAATCCATTAGATGATCCAAATAGCCTGCTTTCCACCAGAGTTATCTACTTTGGCTATGACGTAAGTGAAATCCAGGCCGATTATCACGATATTGTTGCCGCACACGGCAGTTATCTAGCAGCCAATCCTGAGGTCAGGGTGACTGTGGAAGGGCACGCTGATGAGCGTGGTTCAAGAGAATACAATATTGCTCTTGGAGAGCATCGTGCAATTTCAGTCAAGCGACTGTTAATGGCTCAGGGTGCTTCTGAGAGACAGATTAAAACCATAAGTTATGGTGAAGAGCGTCCTGCTGATATCGCCTCCAACGAGGCATCATGGGCTAGTAATCGCCGAGTTGAGTTGTCCTACTGAGACTGAGTGAGAGGTAGATGGGTATGAAGGTCTTGGTTGGTACTTTAGCGGTAATTCTGGCTGCGCCAGTTGGCGCAGTTGATTTTTTTTCCCAGGAAAATAGCGGCAGGAGATCATCCAATGAGCCGTCACTGGACCAGCGGGTACAGCTACTTGAGCGCCGTATAAATACCCTTTCTAGCATTGTTTTACGTCTGGATAGTCTGCAACAGGAGATGCAGCAGCTCAGGGGTGATGTAGAGGTGCAGAATCATGCCGTGGAGAGTCTAAAAAAGCGCCAGAGTGACCTCTATACAGATATAGATCAGAGGATCTCAAAACTTTCGGGAGAGACGTCGGCGGGAGTGCCAGCTCAGATGGATGGTACTACACCCCAACCTACGGGTGCTGTTGCAAGGGATGCGATGCAGCCGCAGGTGCAACCACCACCCGGGGCTCCAAGCTGGCAATCAACCCCCATTGCTGGTCAACCATCCGAAGATGCGCCTAGCCCAAGGCCTGCATGGCCTACAGCTAATCAGGTGCAGCCTAAGCCAGGAGCAGCATCTCTACCGCCGGTTATAAGTTCTACTAATGTAACTGGGGCGGCCCCAGGTCAATTGAGCAGCTCCTCACTGACCGTAACTACTCCACAGGCCAAACCACCCGTAGCTCCACCCCAGGACTCAGAGGGTGAAAAATCTAGCTATCAGACGGCGTTTAATCTGCTGATGGATCGCAAGTATGATAAAGCGCAGCAGTCTTTTCAGTCTTTCTTGAAGGATTACCCTGGTAGCAGATTGGCGGATAATGCCCAATATTGGCTAGCAGAGGCCAACTATGTAACCAGGGATTTTGATTCTGCTCTGGCTGAATTTACCAAGGTTGTACAGAATCATCCAAGTAGTCCAAAAATTTCAGATGCTTTGCTGAAAATAGGTTATATCCAGTATGAAAAAAAGCAGTGGGGAGTAGCGCGGGAAACTCTATCCAGCCTGGTAAACCGTTATCCAAATTCAACTGCCAGCCAATTGGCAAAGAAGCGTCTGGATAAGATGCAGGGTGAAGGCCACTAGGCCAGGACTGTCATAGATATGTGGTTAAGGAGGGGCACTTAGATGCCCCTCTTTATGTTTATGAGCATTACGTGAATGGTATAAGCTCCTTATAAATCGCAGTATTGGTAAAGAACTATTATGTCAACATTGCAGATAAACGAGATCTTCTACTCTCTTCAAGGTGAGTCAAGCACAGTTGGTCTGCCCACGGTGTTTATCCGCCTGACCGGTTGCCCATTGCGCTGCGGTTACTGCGACACTGAGTATGCCTTTACTGGCGGTGAACAAAAGAACTTTGCTGAAATAATGGAACAGGTCGCAATCTACAATAGTAGACATGTGACTGTCACCGGTGGTGAGCCATTGGCCCAGAAACAGTGTTTGGCGCTTCTTACTGATCTGTGTGATGCCGGATATCAGGTCTCGTTAGAGACCTGTGGTGCCTTGGATATTTCCGAGGTTGATCCCAGAGTAGTAAAGGTAATGGATATAAAGACCCCTGGTTCTGGAGAGGCAGAGAATAATCTGTTTTCAAATGTGCAATACCTTTCTCAATCTGATCAGATCAAGTTTGTGATATGCGACGAGGCGGATTATGTCTGGTCGAAGAAGATAATTGAGGAAAAGGGCCTGGTTGGTAAGTATGAAATATTGATGCTCCCATCTTATGGCCAACAGGATACGGTGGAGTTGGCAGAGTGGATACTGCGCGATCGTCTCCCAGTGCGCTTTCAAATGCAGTTACATAAGCAGCTTTGGGGTAATGCAAAGGGCAAATGAATAGAGCGAAAGATTGAACATGAAAAGAGCAGTAATACTGGTTTCCGGCGGTCTGGATTCGGCTACAACCTTGGCGATAGCTAGAGAGCAAGGGTATGAGTGTTATGCCCTTAGTATGAAATATGGTCAACGACATTTGATTGAGCTGGAGGCTGCAGGCCGTGTCACAGATTCTCTGGGTGTTGCGGAGCACCGAACCATTCCCATTGCCCTGGATGCATTCGGCGGGTCTGCCCTTACCGACATGTCCATAGATGTGCCGGAGGAGCAGGGCTCTGGAATCCCGGTCACCTACGTCCCGGCACGTAATACCATTTTCCTCTCACTAGCCCTGGGTTGGGCCGAGGTACTAGGGGCTCAGGATATTTTTATTGGGGTAAATGCAGTGGACTATTCTGGCTATCCGGATTGTCGTCCTGAGTTTCTCCATGCCTTTGAGCAGATGGCTAATCTTGCTACCAAGGCTGGGGTTGAGGGCAAAGGATTTTCTATCCATGCACCGCTTGTGAGCTTGACCAAGGCTGAGATAATCAGAGAAGGTATACGTCTTGGTGTGGACTATGGGGCAACCGTTTCCTGCTATCAGGCAGACAGCTCTGGTTTGGCCTGCGGAGTATGTGATTCCTGTCGTTTGCGTGTCCAGGGATTCCGGGATGCAGGTGTTTCTGATCCAACCCGCTACCGCTCTTAGGTTAATCTTGGCTGCTAAGAACGGATTAAATTCGACTGTCTTTATTCCATGTGATTGATTTTATCCATAAAATCAGGTTGCGCCCACATAGATATCATTGGCTGGTTAAATCGCTGTTTTCTGCGATACCATTAATCAGGTTATAACAACATAAAAATTTGTGGAGGTGGAGGTGGAGATTACTACACAGGTAGTTCTGCTCGGCGCGGTTCTGGGACTGATCCTGGGAGCAGTGGCCAACGGTACAAACTTCTGCACCATGGGTGCAGTATCAGATTGGGTCAATATGGGTGATATGCGGCGCCTAAGATCATGGTTTCTGGCCATGACCGTGGCCATTATTGGCGTCATCTGGTTTGAGTCTGGTTCTATTATTGATTTGGCTGGGTCTCGCGTTCCTTATCGCAGCAGCACTTTTTTCTGGCCTAGATATATTCTTGGTGGACTAATGTTCGGTATAGGTATGACTCTGGCGTCTGGCTGTGCCAATAAAAATCTAGTACGGATCGGTGGCGGTAATCTGAAGTCTATTTTTGTATTCATAATAGTTGCAATTGCTGCCTATGTTATGACTCGTACAGACTTTTATGGTTTGGTGTTTCATAGCTGGATGGCACCTATAAGTCCTGATCTTGCAACTATGGATATCGCCGATCAGAGTCTAGGGACTATTCTGGGCAGCATCGCAGGGCTGGAAAATCCGGCTAGTCTCAACCTCTATCTGGGAATGGTTATAGCTTTAGGTCTGCTTCTGGTTATATTTAAATCCAAAGATTTCAGGTCCAGCGGTGAACTTGTTTTTGCTGGCATTAGTATCGGCATATTGACCCTGCTTGGCTGGTATGTGACCGCAGGAAGTATGGGTCAGGAATGGGTCGAGGTTGCTGAATTTATGGAGGTTCCTCCGCCTGCAGTTGGTCCTCAGTCATTTACCTTTGTGAACCCTATGGGTGAGTCCTTGGTGTTTCTCAAGGGTGGGGTAGACCTTAATCTGGTTACCTTTGGCATGGCAACCCTGTTTGGGGTGATCTTTGGCTCTTTTCTATATGCCATCATCAGTCGTAGCTTTCGCGTCGAATGGTTTGCCAATATCAGAGATTTTATCAACCATGTGATTGGAGCCATCTTAATGGGAATAGGCGGTGTATTGGCCCTTGGCTGTACCTTGGGACAGGGAGTAACAGGTGTCTCGACGCTCGCTCTGGGTTCTTTTCTTGCCTTAGGAAGCATAATCATAGGTAGTGCTTTGACCATGAAGGTGCAGTACTACAAACTGGTATATGAAGATGAGGCTAGCTTTGGAAAGGCTCTGATTACCGGCTTGGTCGACCTGCATCTGCTTCCTCAGGGAATGAGAAAACTAGAAGCTATATGATACAACTTTGACAGCAGGGAAACGTCCGGTATAATCACGCGCTTCAAACCTTCGGGTCGTTAGCTCAGTTGGTAGAGCAGTGGATTTTTAATCCATTGGTCGCAGGTTCGACTCCTGCACGACCCACCATTTTAAAACAAAGGCTTACATCATTTATGGTGTGGGCCTTTTTGTTAATTCCCACCATAGTTCCCACCATAGTTCCCACCAAAAACCAGGTCACCCATTAGCCGTCCCTTGTCAATTGGCCGAGTGCATTCTTGAAAACAGCAAACAGAACCCATCCAAAACTTGGTATATGGAACAAGCACCTACTTCCAGAAGGGAAATACCACCAGCACCTATGATGTCAACGGCAACGTAATCTATGTAGAAGACAAGTTCGGACAAGACAAGAACCGTAGTTTTGAGGTCAACACCCAGGGGCACATCCTACAAAAGACCGAAAATGGAGAAAGTCAGCATTACTACTATGTAAACGGTAATCCAATAGGATCTGCAGGCGAGTTGACCGATGCCGATTTTGACTACAACTACACCCCGGTATCAGAAAGCTATCCTGGCACAATTCCGGGAAGCCATGTGGTAACTGCGGGCGATACCCTGCAATCCATAGCGCTTGCAGTATTTGGGGACTCCAAGTTGTGGTATCTGATAGCCGACGCCAATGGCATATCCAGTGACAGTGACCTAAAGGTAGGCAAATCACTGATCATCCCGAACAATGTCACCAATATCCACAACAGCTATGACACCTTCAAGCCGTACGACCCCAAGGAGATAATTGGGGATACCAGGCCGACACTACCAGATCCTCCGCCTAAGAAGTCAGGCGGCGGTGGTTGTGGTGGTATTGGTAGGTTAATTGTTTCAGTTGTATCTTTTGTTGTGGCTAACCTCATTGCACCTGGTGCAGGAGGAACATTCCTTCAACACTTTTTTGCTGCCGCAGTAGGAAATATGGCAGGGCAAGTAGTTGGAATGGCCATTGGTGTGCAGGATGGATTCAACTGGGGTGCGGTAGCGGCGGCGGGTCTTAGTGCCGGTATTATGAAGGGTACAACCTTCGGACAAAACATAACAAAGATGGCTGGTAGTACTGAGATAGGCCAAGCGATGTTAGGAGGAGCCGCACAAAATATTATAGGTCAGGGCATTAATATCGTAACTGGCCAGCAGGATAGGTTTGATTGGGCTGGGGTTGCGGTAGCGGCGATAGCTGCACCGATTACAAACAACATCAATGCGGCAATTGTTGGTCCAGGTAAGTTGTTTGAAAAGGGTACTTTCGGTGGTGATCTTGCTGGTGGATTGGTGGGCGGAGCGGTCTCGCAGGGCACCCGTATTCTGGTTACTGGCAAGGGCAAGATGCAGTGGGGTCAGATAGCTGCGGATGCCTTTGGTAATGCGATTGGTAACTCTATTGTGCGTAGTTTGAAGCCGCAGCCAGTAGCGCCTGTTGTTCAGAAGAAGCAGGTAGCGGCGCAGGGGCAGGCTGGGAATGGGTTGGTTTGCGCCGGTGATTTGATTGGTGAAGATAATCTAATTGTATATGAACAAATGATGCGTATGTCTAATAATTCTGATCTGTCGTGGCTGATTGCAAACTCTGATAACCCATATGGGGTATATTCCATGCTTGCTGCTGGGGAATCAAATGGTCATGGTTATGATTATCCAGATAAGCCATCTCTAAACTTTTCTATGGAACAGCTGCAAGCTTACAATGCCGCTATAGAGGAAGGATATGGTTTAGGTAAAGCATATGAAATGGCATTAGTTGCAGACATAAAACGGCAGACGGATAATTTGGCTTATTCAGTGAAGTTGAGCGGGCTTGATACCTTGGCCGGTATTAAGTCGTACAGGAGATATGAAGTGCTATCGGCTGCTTTGATGAGTTATGATTCTTACCATAAAGAATCATTTAAATACGTATTGCCTGAAGGAGTAAGTCGAGTAAAAAGTGATTCTGAGCTGCATCAAGTAGGACTTACACACGAAATGCTAGATCAAAACCATGTGAATGGATATTTCGCTGCATTGTATAAAGATGAGAATAGAGTTAGTTTTATAGATGGTGAGCCACACTATGTGCTTGCCAATCGTGGAACTGAAGCGAATGAACCGATAAGCAACTTTATGGCACTTTATCGTGATATGGAATCAAATACCGTAAACGCAATGTCATCATTAGCTGGTCAGTATGATCAAGCGGTAATTATTGCAAAAATACTAATTAGCAACACAAGAGGCAATGTTACCTTTACAGGCCATTCATTAGGAGGTGGGTTGGCTTCGTTACAGGCAGTTTCCACAAGGCAGCCGGCAATTACTTTTAATGCTGCTGGAGTTTCAGATGAGCTTCTTCGTAAATTGGAAATATCTGCTGATCCCAGTAGATACGTTGATGCTTATTACCTTAAAGGCGATGGTCTATCTGCCATACAGGGTGCTGGATATTTAAAAATACCACGTCCTATACAATCTGGAGGAGGCCATGTAAGAACTAACGTTGATTTGCCAGAAGCAATAGGAAATAGATATGAACTTCGAGCATTTGCACCTCAAATTGAGAAATCAGTCAATAGTATACGAAGTACTAAAATAGGATATTTTCAATCACATTATATGGTGACGTTTATACTAAGTACGCAAGGTAACTTCGGAGTAGGTGGATTGTGAAGGAATTAATGAGGCTTTTATTCCTGCTCTTTTTTGTAGCTTTATGTAATCAAGGGGTTTGTGTCGAGTTATCCTCAAAAGATCAGGAAATAAATTCGCAAAAAATGTCAAAATTGATTCATCTAATGAAAATGAGTAAATGGGATGAATTACGGGAATATGTCAATGGTGGAGTTGACATAAATATGATGGATATTAATGGAGAAACGGTATTATTAAAGGCCATGCAGGAACAGCATGTTGATGCCGTTAAAGTACTTTTAGACATAGGTGCACTTCCGGAAATATCTGATAGAAGAGCATCTAGTCCGCTTTGTAAAGCACCAAGATTAGAGGAAAGTATTTTCCTAGAATTCTTTCTAAAGAACGGGGCGGATCCAAACCATAATTGTGGCACATCGACTTTATTGGGATTGGCAGTATTTTGGGCAAACCCTAAGAATATTCGTATTCTACTAAAGTTTGGTGCATCACCATCTGCGAAATCAGAATTAGGGATTGATGCGGTCAAATGGAGTTGTATGATGGGACGCTTTAAATTGATGATTTATTTTCTAACTCATGACTACAGCGGTGACAAAGAAGAACTATTACAATGTATTCACTCCACTTATATTATCCCTAAGGACGATGAATACGGCAATTTTGTAAAAATAGTTGAGTTGTTAGGCGGAGATATGCAAAAAGTAAAGCAATATGTTAACAACGAAGATGCAAAGTTCGAATTTAGAAGAAGACTTCAACAAGAATAAAAAAAACCGGGTCAAAGGTCAAAGAAAAAAATAAACAAGACACCCACCCATATCTTCCATAAAACAACAGCAAAGGCTAATAAACAAGACACCCACCCATATCTTCCATAAAACAACAGCAATGATTCCTGCCATTGCAGCAGCTACCTATAAAATCAATCAGAAAACTGAAAAAAGACGTGGCAACTTAAGATTGACTGTGAAAAAGATGGGAGAATCTGAATTTCACAAAGCCAGTAGCCTCAGCACATACTGATTCGGTTATCAGGTATGGAAGGTAAATGTATAGTTGCAGCTATCCGCTCAATAGCCTTTGGCACACAGCAAGATTTGGCGTTCTTTTGTAACCAAGTTGGTCGCAAGCTGCTTTTAGTTTAAAGGCCGTACCTACCAGCCCCTTGAAACGACTCTCAAAGCCCTGGGTCATATATAGCCAATGCCTTGGATCAATCTGTAGTCGTTCCAGGATAGGCGGGTAGTGTGAAGGAATGTACCCGCGCTTATCCTCGCGCAGGATGCGCCCGGTCCACTCTACAAGTTCCAGATAATCCTCTACCCGAAAGGGTAGACCTTTGGGCATATCATTACGCGGGTTACCGGCAAAGGGCATAAGGCTTTCTGGTTGTGTAATAGTGTTGCCTGGTGATGGAAGCAGTGTATTGATTCGCTTCTGAACCGAGGTGTAGTCAGATTCTTCAGGGGTTTGTGCTATCTGTGCCCGGATGGGGTTTAGATCCACATAGGCCAGACATGCAGCCAGGGCCTGTTCGTCCAGCAAGGCCTGGGATTTAAATCGACCCTCCCAGAAACGCCCACTACAGTCATCCTCTTGATTAGCCTGACGGGCGATGCTCTCGTTCAGACAACGCATATACCAGCTGATATCCATCAGGCGTTCGCGCCATAAGGTGATAAGTGCAGTAACAATCTTCTGCTCTGCCTTGGACAGCACCAAGCCGTTCAGAAACTTCTCTGCCAGTGGGTGTACCGAAAAGAGTTGTTGCCAGCGAATCACTACATCGGCATCACTCCAAGAGCGTGCCAGATCTCGATCAACATGCAGCACCACATGATAGTGGTTAGACATTACTGCATAGGCGCAAAGATCTATGGAAAAGGCTTTAGCCAGCTCCAGCATGCGTTGCTCAATCCAGCCGCGTCTATGTTCATAATCCTTGCCTGAATAGATATCAGAACCACAGAGGAAGGCGCGGCGAACGCAGCGGGAGACACAGTGATAGTAGGGAGTGGCCTCAAGTGAGACCAGGGCTTTCCTTGGCTTTGGCACAATATCGCTCCT
>RRYU01018188.1_pt1 | contig 14401 bp, 10 predicted proteins | sample 2162651 | NCBI WGS metagenome assembly RRYU01 (sample SAMN10267283, study PRJNA491782) | microbial mat metagenome | isolation source: biomat in the production well | place: Japan: Minami-Kanto gas field, natural gas well KTG3 | collected 2017-06 | reverse complement strand
AACAACGTTATATAATAGTTGCGGAAAGCGGAGGGTGCTCTCTCTGAAGTACCTGCAAATTTATCAATGACATCCTGATGTTTTTTCAGTAAGACGACAGGTCTTGCTAACCATATCAGAAAGGAGGATGTTATGCAAACGGAAGCTGAAAGACTGGCTACATACCGGAGCTTGCGAACCGGTATCAGAGGTTCAGAAAGGCATCTGATCGTGGGAATCGACATTGCCAAGGAAAAGCATCATGCATTCTTCGGCACTGCCACAGGAAAAACGTTGTGCAAGCAGTTCACCTTTCCCAACAGCAGAGAGGGTTTTGAACTCTTGCTCTCCAAAACAGAAACAGTACGTTTGCAGCAACAGCTGCGGCAGGTTGTTATCGGCGTAGAGCCCACCGCGAACTATCACAAACCACTAGCCGATTATCTGGTGCGACAGGGTTTACAGGTGGTGCAGGTATCCGGAGTTGCCGTCAAACAGAATCGTGAACTGCTCGATGGTCGCTGGGACAAGCATGACCGTAAGGATGCAGCCAATGTTGCCGATCTGATCGCTCAGGGCAAATGTCAGTTCTATGAGTTTCCTTCACCTGCTATTCGTGAGCTTCGGGAACTGCTCCATGTAAAGCATACCCTCAAAAAGGAGGAGCACCGTGTCAAGACTCGTATCAGGAACAACCTGCTGGCACAGTTCTTTCCTGAAATGGATCAGTTTATGACTGCCTGCCAGCAGGACACGTTAGCTGTGATCGGTGCCTGTTGCTCTCCCAAGCAGATCGCCGCATTGGATTTTGCGTCGTTCTTTGATAACGTTGCCACCGTGTACAAAGGGAAACGACAGGAAAAGCATCTTTACCGTATCTGGCAATGTGCCCGAATGTCTATCGGTTGTCAGGCCGGGAACGCACCTCTCTACGAAGGCAAGGTACTCATCGATCAGTTGCTCCATTTGCGCCAGATCGCTCAAGAGCTCGACGAACAGATTGCTGCATTGTGTGCAGGATTTGAAGAGTATCCTTGTCTGTTGAGTATCCCCGGTATTGGCCCTGCGATTTCAGCAACCATTCTTGGTGCTCTGGGTAATCCTTATCGGTTTGATACGGCAAAACAGGTCATCAAACTTGCCGGTCTTGATTTGAGTGCTTCTCGCAGTGGGAGGCCTGCTTTGAAGGCTACACCGGTCATTTCCAAGAGAGGCAACCCTGAGCTGCGCTATGCGCTTTGTCAGGCTGCATTGGTTGCAGGATCACGCAATACCTTTTTCCGATGCTGGTTTGCCAGAAAGCTGCAGGGACGTGAACGGGAAAGAGGAATAACGGGAATTCTCAGGGTCAAGCTGGCTGCCAAGCTGCTGGTGATCGCCTGGACGATGATGAAGAACAAAGAAATGTTTGCCTATGAGCGACTGAACAACTGCTGACAAACGGCTGTATGAGCAGCGATTCGGCGGGAATAGCCCTTGGAACAACGTTGAGGCGACGACCTCGTGCGGGACAATTTGGGCCTCTCACTCGAATCCCGGAATCTGGATAAAGGATGCTTGACAGCCGTTCATCAGCATGTCGCATACCCATAACGATAAGGTACGAGATTCTGCAACAGTGAGCAACCCGCCGCTCTGGAACATGCTTTTAAAAGCTCTTGGCAGGAGTATTTTCTAACAAGAGAAGTTTGTTTTTGGAGGTTTCATTATAGGATGTCCCCTACTTTCTGTAAAATCATCGAAGATAGCTGGTGTTTTCAAGTCGGTAACGATTAAAAAACGCTGTATTCTATTTTATGATAGATGGTTACAGAGATTGATTTTTACAACAGTTGGACATGAGTAGTTTCGTGTATCAAATGTTTCAATCCACGCACCCGCGAGGGGTGCGACGTGGCCGCAGTGCGGGAAATCGCCGGATTGGACGTTTCAATCCACGCACCCGCGAGGGGTGCGACTCTCGTGATCCTCGGAGTCGTCATCGCACTATTTCGTTTCAATCCACGCACCCGCGAGGGGTGCGACCAAAAACCTATATAACGGTGCTGATGTTGCAGGAGTTTCAATCCACGCACCCGCGAGGGGTGCGACTTCTTTCTGTTGCTGAGCGTCCAGTCTCGCTCTGCGTTTCAATCCACGCACCCGCGAGGGGTGCGACTCCAGCCTCCTCTATGGTGCTCTCGTTATCGATGTTTCAATCCACGCACCCGCGAGGGGTGCGACGTAGTGATCTGGTGCCGTACCATTGATTGGTGTTGTTTCAATCCACGCACCCGCGAGGGGTGCGACGACATTGCTCAATCTCCCTTGTGATTTGTGCTCGGTTTCAATCCACGCACCCGCGAGGGGTGCGACTTTATGGTTAGTGGCGCTTTTGTTGCTCGTTTGTTGTTTCAATCCACGCACCCGCGAGGGGTGCGACTACGAGGCTTTTGCCGATTGGTTAGATGACTATCCGTTTCAATCCACGCACCCGCGAGGGGTGCGACGACTTTGAAGCTCTGAATGCAGGCTCTTTGAGCAGTTTCAATCCACGCACCCGCGAGGGGTGCGACACAGCAGAATCGGCATTCAGAGACGGTACAGGCTGTTTCAATCCACGCACCCGCGAGGGGTGCGACACTTTTCCGGGCAGGGGGTTATTGGTCATGTTGGTGTTTCAATCCACGCACCCGCGAGGGGTGCGACAAGTGAGGCGTGGGAGTACTGGAAAGACAACTTTGTTTCAATCCACGCACCCGCGAGGGGTGCGACAAAGATCACTGCCAACGACATACTTGAGCAAAGTTTCAATCCACGCACCCGCGAGGGGTGCGACCGCCTTCAATTTCCTCAAAATCAACGCCCCAGTGATGTTTCAATCCACGCACCCGCGAGGGGTGCGACTGACGGGTGCGATACGGCACGCGCATCTCAAGGGGTTTCAATCCACGCACCCGCGAGGGGTGCGACCACCCGCACTGGAAATTGGGCGCAACGAATGAGGTTTCAATCCACGCACCCGCGAGGGGTGCGACAACTGTCCCATAATGATCCTCCATGATTAGTTGTAGTTTCAATCCACGCACCCGCGAGGGGTGCGACAAACTCCTTCGCCATATGCACCGTCGCCTGCTTGTTTCAATCCACGCACCCGCGAGGGGTGCGACTGTACAAATCAACGGCGGCATATCTGATACATGCGTTTCAATCCACGCACCCGCGAGGGGTGCGACAAAGAGGGAGAGAGTGCTAAACGTGGTAGTAAGAGCGTTTCAATCCACGCACCCGCGAGGGGTGCGACTCTTTGCGATTGTCAAGATAAAAATGACAAAAAATGTTTCAATCCACGCACCCGCGAGGGGTGCGACTACATCGCCCATGTCACACGCAAGTATAAAAGCGTTTCAATCCACGCACCCGCGAGGGGTGCGACGATTTTCGGCGAAGTTGAGGACTGGTGTTTGATGTTTCAATCCACGCACCCGCGAGGGGTGCGACATACTACAAAAGAGCCGACGCAGACGAAAACACCCTTGTTTCAATCCACGCACCCGCGAGGGGTGCGACAACCGGAGCTTGCCGTCCTCGATGCGCCGATCCTCGTTTCAATCCACGCACCCGCGAGGGGTGCGACCTCATTCACAGACCGGTTTGATGTACGTATTTGATGTTTCAATCCACGCACCCGCGAGGGGTGCGACCATACCGCCGTCGTGACAAGCACATGTCTGACAAGTTTCAATCCACGCACCCGCGAGGGGTGCGACCCGACCTGCCGGGGATCGTCAAATTCGACGGTGTGTTTCAATCCACGCACCCGCGAGGGGTGCGACACGCCTGTTTCAACAAGCAGGCCGGGCGCGGAGGGTTTCAATCCACGCACCCGCGAGGGGTGCGACCCCTCACGATTCAGACGGTTATGAAAGCAGCACTGTTTCAATCCACGCACCCGCGAGGGGTGCGACCCAGATCGTAGGTTTTATCCGGCACATCACGCATGTTTCAATCCACGCACCCGCGAGGGGTGCGACTCATTTCTAACATATATTTCTCTGGAATCTCAAGTTTCAATCCACGCACCCGCGAGGGGTGCGACCAACATGTAAGCCGCAAAACCAATACGTCCGGCGTTTCAATCCACGCACCCGCGAGGGGTGCGACGACCCTCGGCTCTCTTGCAAGTTCCGATGCTCGCCGTGTTTCAATCCACGCACCCGCGAGGGGTGCGACTTAATAGTAAGCACAGCCGTACCGTTTGCCCGTGTTTCAATCCACGCACCCGCGAGGGGTGCGACCACCCGCACTGGAAATTGGGCACAACGAATGAGTGTTTCAATCCACGCACCCGCGAGGGGTGCGACAATAAGGCGGGGTTGGCCGCCCCTGCATGAGACGGTTTCAATCCACGCACCCGCGAGGGGTGCGACAGTGATGCCCGACAAGAATAGGCTGTCCGAAAGGTTTCAATCCACGCACCCGCGAGGGGTGCGACCTCTTCTTCTTCACGCGCAAGGTCTTCACAGAAAGTTTCAATCCACGCACCCGCGAGGGGTGCGACTTCAACCGTTCGAACATCCCCGGAAGCCCTGTATCTGTTTCAATCCACGCACCCGCGAGGGGTGCGACTAAGATCGCTTTTACTGACCTCCCTGATGTTGTGTTTCAATCCACGCACCCGCGAGGGGTGCGACCTCCATGCTTGTTGTAAAGTATGCCTGCTATGTAGTTTCAATCCACGCACCCGCGAGGGGTGCGACTCCCATGCAAGTTTTCCTTCGTCGTGCAGATAGTTGTTTCAATCCACGCACCCGCGAGGGGTGCGACACAACAAGTGCAGCTCTTGATCGAGATGATGATTGTTTCAATCCACGCACCCGCGAGGGGTGCGACAAGCGCTTTGGCTATGCTTTGTATGATTTTCGGCGTTTCAATCCACGCACCCGCGAGGGGTGCGACATGCTTATCGAAGAGCATACGACAGCCTACGGATGTTTCAATCCACGCACCCGCGAGGGGTGCGACGATGCTTATCGAAGAGCATACGACAGCCTACGGATGTTTCAATCCACGCACCCGCGAGGGGTGCGACTGGTTACGCGGTAGCAAACAGCTACCAGGGGCTGTTTCAATCCACGCACCCGCGAGGGGTGCGACGCTGCTCTGGGGAAAGCACCTGAAAAAGGTGCAGGTTTCAATCCACGCACCCGCGAGGGGTGCGACGTAAAGGTGTGCGAAAAGTAGAGATCGTCGCTTAGTTTCAATCCACGCACCCGCGAGGGGTGCGACGTGACGCAGACGGCAAAGCTGTAGTGCTTGAGAGTTTCAATCCACGCACCCGCGAGGGGTGCGACTATCGTCGCAACTCATTTCATCAACAGTCTTTACCTTGTTTCAATCCACGCACCCGCGAGGGGTGCGACGTCGCTTGCTCACGCAGTCTGCGAGTCTCAGAGAGTTTCAATCCACGCACCCGCGAGGGGTGCGACAGCACTGTTTTTCTCGTGAAGGAGTTCCACCTCGTTTCAATCCACGCACCCGCGAGGGGTGCGACTGTCTGGCTGTACTGTCAAATATTTCGCGGCTTTCAGGGGGTATTCATGCGAACCGCTTTGTATGCCAAATAACATTGAACGCAAATTTGACAGCTCAGCTTGTAACTGTAAAAATATCAATTATTTACAGAATTGCGAACCTCTTGGGGAAATAGGTATAAGATGGGGTTCGCATCACAAAATCAGAGGGCCTTCAAAATCTCTTGGTTTTTTGCTTCCCTGGTGTTCAACACGATGTTTCCAGTTAGAACCAAGGAAATAGAATCTCAGGCTGTCTTTTTCAGGATGCATAATATCCAGTAATTTCGATCGCAATAATGTCCACTGTGCAGGATCGACATTGCATTCAAAAACCGAATATTGAACACGTTGTCCATAATTTTGGCACATTTTGGCAATGCGTCTCAATCGACGTCGCCCTGCAGTATCTTCAGTACAGACATCATATGTCACCAATACAACCATCTATCAACTCCATACAAACGGTGGATAAGCGTCAATATCTCCACGAATAAACCGGGCAAGCAAGAGTGCCTGCATATGCCAGAGCAATCCGACCGGCATTTTCTCTTTCAGAAAAGGATGCATGATTTCTTCGCTTTTGCGGTTCTGATAAGCGACAAGAATTTCTTTTCTTGCATCATCTTTCAATAAAACCGCTCCAGATTCGGAAACATCAAAATCATTTGCCTTAACCTGCCCCCTGTTTATCATTGTCAGTGTTAACCTGTCAGCGATAAATGTTCTGAATTCTTCAAGCATATCAAGCGCAAGGCTTGGTCTGCCCGGCCTGTCCTTATGCAAAAATCCTGCGGCTGGATCTAACCCTACAGTTTCCAGGGCTGAGCGGATATCATGTGTCAGCAACGTATAAAAAAAAGACAGTAAGCAATTCACTCTATCAAGGGGAGGTCGTCTGTTACGACCGTTAAATGTGAAATCAGGATCAATAGAAGTAATGCCATAATCAAAAACGCTGAAATATATTTTAGCAGCATCTCCCTCAATTCCCCTTATCCGCTCCTGATTTGCTTCTGTTTTCAAATGCTTCACTGATCCTGCAAGTATCCGCTGAGCGTTTTTCAATTTTTCAACATCCACTTTTTCAGGATGATCTCTGACCACCCTTGAAAGAGTCACTCTTGCATTACCGATTTTTCCAATCACAAAAGTACGGGCCAGAAATGAAGACAATTCCAGATCATCAGCTATCCGGTATTGAGCGCGACGCAAAAGGATATTTCCTCTCACTGGTCCTTGTACCGAACACAAATATCTTCCATACTGGGTTAAAAAAGTCACAGCAACACCTTTCTCCGCACAAAAACCAAGCAAATAAGGACTTACTGAAATCTGACCGAAACATACAATCCCTTCAAGAATATGAATCGGAATCCGGGATTTCTCTTCCTGGTCAATTTTCACCAATACACATTCGCCTTCTTTGGATAAATAGGTTCCCTGTGTACTGACATAGAGGGTATTCTGAAGTTTTTTCACATGTCCTCTTCTTCAAAGGTTGCATACAATGTATTCAGATATGCTACCGGGGCATTTTTCCGGCTTATTATCTCAGGCAAACATTGTTCCTGCAATGAACATTGCCTGCATTTCGGCCCGAACTCAGGCGGAGGAGTAACCCCGGACTCGAAAAGTATGTGAGCACCGGTAACAGCGGCAACGGCTTTCTCTCTCAACGGTTCGTCAAAAGCGACATCATGCCGGTGCCACGTCCTGCCATAGAAAAGAGCGCCTTTTTCTATCCGGTAGCCAAGCATTTCTTCCAGACACATCGCCTGCAAACACAACTGAATGTTGTCCGCATCATGCGACTTGGGTTTGCCTCTTTTGTACTCGACCGGAAAAGGCTGCATATCACCTTCTTTCCTGTGCCATTCGACAACATCTGCAATCCCGGAGATACCGAGTTCCAGACTTCGCAAATGCACGCTTCGAGTGATTTTCACTCCGGGTCTGTATGAATTCTCTCCCGCATCGACGCGCTCATGCATCGCCCTGCCCTCGGCAGTATAGAGGTTCTCGGCCCATTGCTGTTCAAGATGAATGAGCGCACATTGCCGAGGACAAAAAACGAAATGCTGGATCGCCGAAAGCGCGATCAGATCAGATTCAGCGTACATGATCATATCAAAGTTTTCGTAAAGGCTTCACCTCACCAAGATGACTCATCGACAAGCACCTTATAATCATTAAACGAAAGGACAGAGCCTTCGGAATTTTTAGGCCGTCGGATGTCGATCAAATCAAAGAACATGCGTGCAGGAAAAACACACATTTTTCAAATAATCAGACCATCTTTGTGCATATATACCAATGGCAATGTTCCTTTCATATAGCCTAAACAGGGCTTGCTGTTGTCTTCAAATCCACCGTAGTATCCCTCAGGTATTTTATAGAGACCAGGGCAGGCACGGATTTCTTCGAAAGCAAGAAATTCAACCTTTTTAGGCCACAACTGAACACTGTTTCGTAAAAGGTCTTTATGCTCAACCTTTATCCCCTGTTGCAATGCCGCTATCAGGCGTTGTGAAACAACTACAGTCCTAGTATCTGCATCTATCACCCGGCATAACCTTGCCACTCCCGGGAAGTCATATTTTTTCTCCCTATCCGCAATCCCTTCAGCCTTTTTATCAAAAGTGCTCATTATCTCACGACGCATTGCTTCAGTCGCTAGAGCCGTACTCGTTAGCGTATCCATCTTTTTTTCAGCAAATAATTCAGCTAAAACCATTCTGGAGTTATCAAAAGAAGGATGTTTATTTAATAACGGTTCATCTGGAGAAATCCGAAAATCCCATATCTCCGATACAAATTCTTCACCGTGGCGATTTGCTCTCCCGCCAATCTGGATAAGACTTGATACGCTGCAGCTCTCTCGAAAAGCAGTGGTGAAAGAAAAATCCATACCGGCCTCAACACAGCTGGTGGCAACAAGCGTCCAATCTTTTTTAGACTTATTTCCTAACTGCATTTCAATCTGATCAATAACCTTGTCTCGATCAGCCGGGCAGAGTGCTGTGGACAAATGCAAAACCTTGCGATAGCCATCCATTTCCCTTTTATCGGACTCTACTTGATATAATTCATGAGCCACCACCACTGCTGATTGAACAGTATTCATAATAACCAATCGTGGCCCTGGAACAGACAGTATTCGTTTGATCAATGCTGCTAAACTTAAAGGCTCAGGAATAGTGAAGTATTTTATCCGTTTTCGTTCAGCTTTGGCCGCTTTCTCACAAATTCCCTTCGAAACCAAATCCGGAATAATCACATTGTTCTCAGCGATTTTGGGAAAACCCCAAAATCTCGGCAAGGAGCCAGAAGCCAAAACAAAATGACATGACCAATCGTCAACCAGTTCGTTGATCCATTGCCACATTTGAGGCCACATCCAGGACGGAATTGCATTATGCACCTCATCGACAAATACCGCTGTTCCGGGCAACTCGTGTAGCTTTCGAAGGCGTGACGGTTTGTTAGCTGCAATTGTTTCGAAAAACTGTACAGCAGTCGTAACAATGATTGGAGCCTTCCAAAGTGTAGTAAGATGCCGACTATCGATATGATCAAATTCAGCTTGGTGGTGATGTTCGGCAACCACATCAGCTCCATTCTCGCCGGGCAACACTAAAGAATTACGGTATGTCTCCACTGATTGCTTTATGATGTTTGTGTAGGGCAAGACAACAATTATGTGCCGTAGCTTCTTTTGAATAGCCACATTGAGTAAATGAGCCATCACAGCAGTTGTTTTACCAGTGCCAACCGGGCTGTCACAAGCCACAATTCCGTATCCGATTCCCGCATCTTTACAGCTCTTGAATATCTCTCTTCTTAAAATATTTCGTTGACTCTTCGGGTCCTGATCAAAAAGACTATCCGTATATTCTTGCAATGCTTGTAGCCGCTCCTGCCATCGGCAACTTGGCGGAATCATCTCCCCCTCATTACCATAATAGCAAGCTGTATCCCCGTGGTCTGCATCTACAAGACAAGACAAGGCCAGCCGCAGGCGCAATCCTCTGGAAAGCCAATTGGTATCGATCTTACTAACCCCAGAAATCAGATGTTCCGGGACATATTTATTATGGTCAGCGATGTATTCAGTTAGATGCTGCTCTGTTCGAAGAAGGGCAGCTTCGTTTCTGAGGAACAGTTCCTTGCGCTGTTTTTCATCATTCAGATCAGGTAATCCCTGATGGTGCTTACTGGCCAAAATAGCCGCCGATATGTCTTTGTTCTGCAATAACCAGGCTGCTCCAGCGTCCTCATGCTTCACAGGCAATCCCTTTTTGGAGCTACCCGCAAGCAGATGTTGATTTAAAGAGTCCAGCTTTCCCAAATCATGACAGACTGCGCCATTAGTTACAGCCTCTGTAAAGAAGGAACTGTCCCCGTGCAAATACCGAGAAGCATTATCGACATTTGCCCTCGCCCTCTTCATAACAGCACTAATGTGGTCATGGTACGTTTGAGGCGGAATTCTTTTCTCAGGCCTGGCGCTATGAGCTAATGGTTCCATCACATTTCATCAATTAAATCTCGCAATTTTTCAACATTCTGTTGCAATCTCTCAGGGAGAACAGTTGGTACTTCATAATCATCCCAAGCGACAGAAGAATTGTCTGGGTTTTGCTTCTTTATCGGAGTCAATGCGTCGATAATGTCAAAATCAGAACAGGAACCGAGCACAGATTTATGCTCAACATACCAGGCATGTCGAATAGCAACCGCAGGTCGGACATATGAGGCTGTATGACTGTATGCATAAGGGATAATCTTGAGCAGTAGGTCAACATCCTGTTTGGCACATCCAGATTTGGTTGCGGCTGTTGGATTGACAAAAAAAGGAATCGTATAAACACCATGATTGACAATACGGTAACCAAGAGGCGCCATTCCCCTATCTTTTCCCTCTTGAACTCCGGCTTTATTGGTATTTGTCTGTCTTTCAATTTCAACAGGGCTTATAGATACGCCCATACCAAACTGCACAACACCGGTTTTAATAGTTGTTGATGCCCCTTCTTCAAGGAACGTATTGCCAAAAATTCTTCCGTCCCAATATTTGCCGGAAAAAGTTCCATTTTCAATCTCACTGATTATTGCATCTCTCTTGCGCCCTCTGCTTTCGAGTATACAAAAGCGATCTGGATCAAGTGGAGGCTCAAACTGTTTTGAAATTTCGAGCCACACTGGCCCTTCTTTGTTGTCAACCAAATCACGTGTTTTGCGCTTGAATGATACAGGGGAAATCTCGCCTCGTTCATCAAACCGCTGCCTTGGGTCGCTTTCCTTGTCAGGGTCACCATTAGGGTTTGAGTTTCTGACTTCAACAACTAGAAGACCGACAGCTTTTTTCATCAATTCATTCTTTTTCGTCTGTTGCATGTTCTTCTCCTTTATTTTGATTTTCATAACGAGCTAAATATCCCAGCAGCATTTTTGCTTGCCCTATATCGTCAAGGCGTATATCGAGATCGCTATTTTCAAGTTCACGCGCAATCTTCCCCATTTCACCAACAGCCCATCTGGCCAATTTTGCCTCTTTTCCGCCTTTATCAACCCACGCTTTGTAAACCAGAAGTCTTTGATTCAGTCTCGCCAGTGCTTTTTTAGGATTATCCAACGCTATTTTCATCATGGAATTTCCAAGCAACTGGTTCGGAATATCATCTCTGACAACCTTGCTGTATTCTCTGTGCAAGGTATCAACTAACGACAGTATCCTGCCAATTTGAAACGCTATCTCCTTCATATAATCCTCCTTCTTAAAGCCAAGTTTGTTAAGTAATATTGCAATCAAACCGACAGCAACCAGCGTAGCCTTTTTTGATTCTATACTGTATTTCTCGAGACTGTATTGAGAGTTACGATTTACTTGCCCAAGATGTAACGCACCGCCAATCCCGATGAGCAAAGGATGTACTTGCCGCAGCACCAATTTCAAAAATTCAATACAGAGCTTTTTACTCAGATCTGAATCAGCAAACATAAGATCGTAGACATCACTTAGTTGGCAACCTTGCACTTCGCTGTTCTCCAGCCCATTACGAATCCATTGAAAATGGAACAAACGCATGACCTCTGAAGGAGAGGGACAAAAAGGAGCAAGAGCTTTTGCCTTTCCCCCTTTTTTTAAAGGAACAGTCAAAGAAAATAGCGGATGATTAGCTGCGCCTATGAGCCACAATTCATTCCCTTCAATGATTTTTAAAACTGAAAAAACAGAAGTAAACAGCACTTGTCTACGGCCTTTATCTACGCTCTCTAATACAAAAATCCGTAGCTCATCATCCACACTGATCACCGGATTTCCTCGCAAAGCCTTACAAACTTGCTTAGCCGAAGCCTCGAACTCGCCTTCCATATTTTCCTGTTCACCAAGAAAGCCAAAATCAATATCGTTTACTGGCATTCTTTCTATATAAGCAATGAGTAAATCTCTCTCCTTTCTGCTATTACCGGGAACAGAACACCACGTTTTCTCTTTTCTTTCACTAGCTGTGATGAACAAAAGACTGTTTTGCAACTCAACAGTCAACTCTTTGTTTACCGGATAGCTGGCAGCGCTGATTCGCCCATAGCGAGTATGACATTTTGCATCTTTGTTCATTGAATAAAGGTACGACTGACCAAGAATAGGTAATTTAGGCTCTGGGAATTTGTCATTTTCCAGTTCCCCGCATTTACCACTCAAGGCGCAAACTCCTTGGCCGCCTCCCGATCCTTTCTGCTGAAACAAGGCGTCATTTACCTGTTTTTTGACAAGCTCATCAAATATTCGGAATGAAAAATCGCTGTAATTATCAACATCAAGCACTATTGGTATATCAAAATCTTTATAAGTAATTTTCTTTTCATGCCACTTCCCTAACAAGAGTTGTTCAACTAACTCCCATGCGTCCAGTTGGCCTTCTAAACTGGCACTGATAGCTAACTCAGATAATTGCTGCAAAAACTGCTCTGATTGATTCCCAATTTTTTTAATGCGATTTAACAAATCCAATACAATGCAATCAGCTTCAAGAGCTGGCCGAACAATTACATCCAGTTTCTCAGGAAAACCAGAAAATCGATTATTAAACTTTTGTAGATATTGATTGAGATTCTTTTCTTTCCCATGCGGGTATAGATCAGACAAATTGCAGATTGCTTTAACTTGCTCAATTCGTTCTTTTCCTTTTTTTCCTTTTAATGATACGCGAATGCTCTCCACGCTTTCGGACGGCAACCAAACAGGAACTTTCAAATTCAGGACCGGAAATGAATGTTGTTTGTTTGGCACAACCTTCCATACTTCCGCCATCATTTGTTTGGGTAAAAATTCAATACGTTTAGCTTTACCATCCTCATCCAAACCGACAACAAACCCATCATTCCTTTTATGATAAGTTATCCATGGATGGGATTTTTCTGGAACAATTCCACAGCGTTTCAGACTTTCATTGAGTGCATTAAGTTCACTAAGCATATTGAAGAACCCCCTCACAAATCTCTACATCCTGCCGAAAAACAGGCTTATACCTTCCATCTGCCGGTCGATCAAAAACTGTATGCAGCAATGAAGGAATTATCAGATTGATATCTTTCTGGACAACGGCGCCACACTCTCTTGGAGGCCCGAAATACGATGGCACAAATTCTTTCCACCCTAAAACAGGGATATAATAGGTCTGTCCCTTCCGTAAGCGACGCAGAAAAATTTCCTGCAAAGCATGAAGGTGATTATTGCCATTTGGGGCTGAGCTGATTTCTTCGACTACTCCATGCACTCGAAAGCACACATCAACCAAAATAGTGGCGGGTAATTGATAGGAGGCCTTTCCTGCGATCTGATTTGTTTTTCTTAAAGGGCCACCATAGTTTGTCACATATTTCTCAAAACGAATGGGCTTGCATATTTCCACCATGGTTGGCCGGATATAAGCACTTTTGTATCTGACTACGGCCTCAAACATTCCCTTTGCCGCTGAATATGTTGGAACAGGATAAGAAATTGGGGTAGCGCCTGTATCAGGCCGAGTAAACATCGCTGCTGGCCCCGCGATTTCTAACTGAACGACATAATCTTTCACCACCATTAAAATGCTCCTTCTATTCGTTTTTGAAATAATCTTAAGATTAATTGCGTTCAACCATTGCGCACTCGTTTTCTGAAATCCTGGAGAAATTTTCCCTGGATCATGTTATCCTGCAAACGCACCAAGCTCTTCAGTGTACATTTGAAAACGCTCCAAAAAGAAAGAGAATGTTTCCGTAAAGCACTAAGCCACACTACCTGCGTTGACCTGTTGCTCAAGAACCGAGATGCCAGGAACACCATCGGTGGTTGTTATTGCCCAAAATTCAATCATAGCAAGTTTCTCTTTTTCAAATCCTGTCCCTGTCAAATTCCCCGTAAACCACCCCCATATCCCGAACCTCATTCATAACCATATCCCGTAGTTCCTCCGGCTCCAGCACCTCGGCTTCCTTGCCGTAGCGCATGACCCAGCGTTTGATTGCATCGAGGGCGCTGACCTGGAAATGAATGGTTATCGTGCCGTCATCGTGCTGCTTGATCTTCTGAGTAGGATGCCATTGACGCTCTTTTATCCAGGGAGCCTGATAGGCAGAAAAGCGTATAGCTACCCCCTGTTCCGTTTCGCCGACAACCTGATCGAACGTTTTCGACAGGTATTCATCCACAGAAAAATCTGACGGCAGATCGAAGTGGTCGTTCAGCAATCGGAGCGTTTTGATGCGACCGACCACGAAAGTGCGAATCCCCTGCCGAAGTTCGCAGTAGGCAACGAGATACCAGGTCTGTGGCGCATGGGAATAATGCAAACGATAGGGGTGTATCGTCCTGTCCGTTA
>RRYU01004288.1_pt1 | contig 14415 bp, 11 predicted proteins | sample 2162651 | NCBI WGS metagenome assembly RRYU01 (sample SAMN10267283, study PRJNA491782) | microbial mat metagenome | isolation source: biomat in the production well | place: Japan: Minami-Kanto gas field, natural gas well KTG3 | collected 2017-06 | reverse complement strand
ACAGCAATGGAGGCGAAAAGAATGTCACTGTTGGTGGTAATGGCAACAGTGTAAACGTAAATGGCGACGCTACCAAAATAGTGGAGGAGATTATGAAAAAAGATCATGAAGAGCATCAATTGATTTTGAAAATTCTTGAGTTGGAAAAAGATGAGAAAGACAAGCTCTTCCAGTTGTACGATGTTATTAAGAGAAAGGAAAAATAATTTTAACTTAAATATGACCAATAAAATTTCAGAACCATTGTCGCCCGAAGAGGAAGAAGTAGTTGATTTCTTAGTCGATTTAATCCCTGTGTTAGGTGAAATTAAGGTCGACCTAGACTCAAAAGGACTACTTGATGGCTTTCTGACACCAACTAAGCAAGAAAATATTTAATAAATTTAACATGCAAGAAGATCAATCATTAACGAAAGAAGAAAGAGAAATTGTTGATTTCTTCAAAGGATTAGTACCAATTCTTGATGATGCCTTTCGTGATTTAGAGAGAAGAAACTTGCTTGATGAAGAATTTTTTAAAACCTAGCCAATACTATGAAAAAATACCTCGCATATTGTCGCGTATCAACGAAAGCACAAGCAGACATGGATAACTCTCTCCCTGCTCAAAAAAGAATCATTGGAGAGTACGCAGACAGAAAGGGGTTCGAAGTTGTAACATGGTATAGCGAGGCAAAGTCGGGATTTAAGGGGAATAGAGAAGAATTCAATAAACTGCTGGAACAATTAAAAGACCCCTCTATAGAAGGGGTTATTTTTCATAAGCTGGATCGTAGTTCTCGAAATGTTGGAGACTTTGCTCTTCTTGATCAAATGGTTACTCAATATAAGAAAAAAATGGTGGTTATTGAGGGAGAGTTTGACACGAGCAGAGCAGCTGGTCGCCTTGCATTCCGAAATTTCTGCAATATGGCGGTTTGGTACTCAGAAAACCTTTCTGAAGAAGTGACCACAAAAATGGAAGAGCTGCTTATTAAGGGGTACTACCCAGCTCCTTCTCCGATTGGATATCGAATCGGTAACAAAAAAACTGATCCCGATCACAAGAAAAAATACCCTGATGGAGAGGCGGCGATATATGTAAAAGAAAGCTTTAAGTTATTTGCAACGGGAAACTACTCAATCAATCGACTTTGCGAATACATGAATGACAAAGGAATGAAAAATACATCTGGCAATTCAATCAGACCAAGTGCTTTTCATAAACTACTAAGAAATCCGTTTTATCACGGACTTGTCTCATGGAGAAGGAAGAGTGACAAAAGAACTTATTATTATGAAGGAAACCATGAACCGATAATCACGAAAAAACTCTTTGACCAAGTGCAAGATATCCTTGACGGTAGAGCACATAAAATTACAAGGAAACATTGTTACACATATTCAAAAATGGTCAAGTGCGGAGAGTGTGGTCATTATTTAGTTGCAGAAAGGCAAAAAACTCATATTTATCTCACATGCAAAAACACTAAATGCAAGGCAACTTCAATACGAGAAGATCGTCTTGAAGATCAAATCATCGCACATTTGTCTAAATATGAAATGGCTGAAGAATTTTTGGCATACTCAAAGGAGGCAATTTGCAGACTATCTACTGAAATGAGGGATGACACCGTCGTGAGACGTAAATCATTGGATTTAGAGCTTGGAAAGCTTGATAAACAACTAGAATCACTCAACAGGGCGGTTTTAGACGGCTTCTTTGACCCAGAGGAGGGTATAGAGCAGAAAAATAAAATAATCGAACGTAGGCGAACCTTGCGCGAGGAATTGGCAAACTTTGAGGACTCAAGTGAGAATGCCCTTTGGAAATTAACATCAAGCGTAATACATATCTTCAATTATTTGCCACATCAATACAAAGATCTCAATCCTATTGTAAAAATTAAGCTCATCAATCTTTTATTCTCGAACCGAGAGCTAAAAGGTCAGAAACTGCTTGTTGAAGCCATTCCAATTTTTGAACAGCTCAAAAATGTTAATTATTTAGTAATGTGTAGAAAACTCTTATCGAACCGAGAGCCAAAAGGTGGAAAACCGCTAGAAAAAGCCCTTCCGAAATTGGAGAAGGAGCTTATTTCCGCAAATTGTCTTAATGGTGGGTCGGGCGGGATTCGAACCCGCGACCATCAGCTTAAAAGGCTGTTGCTCTACCGACTGAGCTACCGACCCAAGTTGTAAACTAAAGCTCACACATTCTATGTTGGACTTTTATGAAAATCAAGGGTTTTTTTATTCCTTCGTATATAGACTATGAGCAATAAATGTCAAAGCAGGTAAAGAGAATATTAAATAAGCATTATTTAGCAATAGTCTAATGATCTGAGATTTATCAGAAATACTACGTAAAGCATTATCAGTAGTATCCAAATTACCACCACCAACAAGCGAAACGCCACTAACAAACACAAGTATTATACTTATAATAAGCCCTGCACTCATAACTGCATATATAGAAAGTAACACTATCCTCACAACACCTGATCTATCATCAGAAGTTCTAACTTCAAAAGCCCCACGCACTGCAAACATAATCACAAACCCCACAAATACAAGCACTTTTACCAGTATCATTGCCTCCTGCTCATTGTTTACCGAAGCCATATTTAATATCTGCATAAAAAGTGCAGATCCATTTAGATAAGTATCAAAAAGATTGCCAACAGCATCCGCAGCAATAGCAGAAACATAAGTGCCAAGTATCACTTTTAATGTGTTGTCACGTCCAATTATAAAACTGTACGCCACAATAACAATAAAAAGCACTAGTACAAACAGGTCCCAAGAAAGTCGGATATCCATAATAAGAATGAGTAAATTACTTATTCACAATTTAATACGAAGACAAACTTTTTGCAAGCAGATAAGACTAGCCAAAAATGCCACTTTTCTTCAAATTCAGACCGGATTCTGTAGCCAGATCAGCATAAAGTTGCTTTTCCTTCTTTGATAATTTGTGCGGAATTTCCACATTTATTTTTACAATGTGGTCACCATTTCGTCCTCCACCAATTTTTTCCACACCTTTTCCACTTAATTTAAACACTTTTCCACTTTGTGTTCCTGATGGAATTTTAATCATAGTTTTACCATATAGTGTATCAACTTCAACATCATCACCCAAAACAGCTTGTACAAGATGTATTTTAACTTCACTATGTATGTTTTGACCATGTCTTAGATACTGATTACTGCCTTTTACCAACAAATTTATATATAGATCACCAGAAGGCCCACCTTTTATACCAGCTTCACCCTTTCCTCCAACGCGTATTGTTGCGCCATTATCAATTCCAATCGGTATTTTTACCTTAACCCTTTCAGTTTTTCGACTACGAGTTGTACCATGGCAAACTTTACATTTTATTTCTGGAATTTTACCTTCACCATCACAGGTTTCACAGATACGACTTGTAGCAACCTGCCCAAGTATAGTATTTCTCACGGATTTTATTTCTCCAGTTCCATTACATTCACTACAATTAATTATTTTTGAATTTTTCTCAGCACCCTTTCCATCACAATTATCACATTTAGCTGCCTTTGTAATCTCTAATTCTTTTTCAGTACCAAAAACTGCCTCCTCAAAATTAATCTGTATAGTAGTTTCAATATCATTACCTCTAATATTTGTACTTTGTCTGCGACCAGATCGGCCACCACCTTGTGCACCACTAAAAAATGTTTCAAAAATATCAGCAAAACCACCGCCTCCACCACCACCGCCAAATCCAGAAAAATCAAAACCTCCAAAGCCTTGAGATCCACCAAATCCACCGGCTCCACCACCAAAACCACCAGAGCCACCAACACTACCAAAAGTATCGTACTGCTGACGTTTTTGATTATCTGACAGGGTCTCGTAAGCGTTATTTATCTCTTTAAATTTAGTCTCCGCATCCTTATCCCCCTTGTGTTTATCAGGGTGCCATTTTAATGCGAGTTTTCTGTAAGCTGATTTTATATCCTTGTCTGTTGCGCCCTTTGCAACGCCCAAAACTTCGTATAGATCTTTTGCCATATATTATATTTTTAACATGCTAGAAAATTATACAGTTTCTAAATAGACTTGTCTAGCACTCTTGGTCTGAGAGTGCAAATTGTAGTCTTTCTAAGTTGATTTTATCGGGGTTTACTGATATTAATGCTATCTTGTAAACGCTATTAAAATATTTTTATGTTTGAATTGATTGCTCCCACAACTTTTGGTGTTGAGAAGCTAGTAAAAAAAGAATTGATGGATCTAGGTTTTTACGTAACTGCGGTAGAAAATGGTGCAGTATATTTTGATGCCGATGCAGAAGGTGTTTGTAAGGCAAATATTTGTCTAGGGATCTCTAATCGAGTATTTTTAAAGATGGGAGTTTTTGAAGCTCAGACTTTTGATGAACTTTTTGATAATACAAAGGCAATTGATTGGGCTAAAATTATATCTATAGATGGGGAGTTTCCTGTCGTAAAGGTTTCATCTGTAAAATCTCAACTTTTCGCAAAATCTTCGGTACAGTCGATTGTAAAAAAGGCAGTTGTTAAAAGTTTATTTGAGTCTTATAAGACTAATGAACTTAAAGAAACAGGACCTCAATATCCAATCCATGTAAAAATTTTAAAAGACAGAGTAACTTTGAGTATCGATACGAGTGGAGCAAGCTTAAACAAAAGGGGATACAGGTCAATGACAAACAACGCCCCCCTCCGCGAAACTCTAGCTGCAGCAATTGTAGCGATTGCAGATGTTGATTTTTCAACACAAACTTTATACGATCCATTATGTGGCTCAGGTACAATACTTATCGAGGCAGCAATGCAGGCCAACAACATAGCACCAGGACTAAAAAGGGATTTTATTTCCGAACAATGGCCAATTATCGATTCAAAATACTGGAAATTAATTAGAGAACAAGCCAGTCAGATCATAGAAGATAACAAAATCAACATAGTAGGATCAGACATTAGCGGCCGCGTAATCAAAATAGCGCGTGAAAACGCAAAAGCTGCAGGAGTAGACAAGGATATTTCATTCTTCCACGCATCAATTGCCGAAACTACCCTGGAGCGTGTCAGCAGCAGTCAACACGAGAGGCCAGGTACAATCATTTGTAATCCACCATATGGTGAGAGAATGTTTGAATTAAAAGAAACAGAAGATCTATACAAGGAAATGGGAAAAGTTTTCCAAGAACACTTCAAAGACTGGAATTATTTTATCCTAACCTCACACCCAGATTTCGAAAAACTCTTTGGAAGGCGAGCAGACAAAAAGCGCAAACTCTACAATGGAAAGATAGAGTGCCATTTATATCAATATTTTTCTTAAAAACTTTTACTGATAACATAAACTTTTCAACTTATATTGAGATTATTTTTGTGATATGTTTAGATAAATAACCAATTATTATGAAAAAATTATTACTATTTATTATTATATTTCCTGTAATTTCTGTGAATTGTTTTGCTAATTTTTCAGATGTAGATGAAAACACTTCATATTATGATTCAATATTATACGCACAAGATAAAGGTATTGTTCAGGGATATGATGATGGACTTTTTAGACCATATAACTCAATTACTAGATCTGAATTTACAAAAGTTATAATCGAATCCACATTTTCTGATGAAGAAATTAACTCTTGTGATTTATCTACCGTTGCTTTTGATGATGTACCAAACGATAACTGGGCTTTAAAATATCTTTGTGTAGCAAAAAAGAATGATATTATTAGAGGATATGCTGATGGTTTATTTCGTCCTTCTCAACTTATAAATTTTGCTGAAGCAGCAAAGATAATTACTATTAGTTTTGATATTCAAATTTATAGATCTGCTGACGATTTATATTGGTACTATCCTTATATAAATGCGTTAGTAGAAAAAAAAGCTACTCCAACGACTATTGATTCAGTTTTTGACGAAGTAAATAGAGCAGAAATGGTAAGAATGATGTATTTGTTAGGTGAGGATGTCCAAAGTGATGAATATAAATTATTGATGCATAATAGCTTATGGGATTATAGATCAGATTTGCTTGATTTAGGTTGGGGATTTGTAAAATACGATGGAAAAATTTGGGGAAATCCAGCTTTTGATCTTTCAGAAGTAGATGTTGATTCTTTTGAGGCATTATCAGAAGTTGATGCAAAAGACAAAAATCATGTTTATAAATTCAATAGAGATTATAATATTAATGATCAAGCTGATCTTGAAACTTACGAAGCTCTTAATAACGTTTACGCAAAAGACAAAAATAATGTTTATTTTGAAGGTAAAGCTATAGAGGGAGATATAGATCCAGAAACTTTTGAGTTGGTTGATATGTTTTATACAGAGATGGAATTAGCTCGTGAAGGGGATAGTGGATATTTAGAATGGGAAAGAAATTTGATGATGAATTATCACACACAAATCTTATCTTATGGAAAAGATAAAAATAATGTTTATTTTATGTCGAATATTGTAGAAGGAGCTGATTTGAATAGTTTTGTAGCTTATGCATTTTTACAATATTTGGAAGATATATATCCACCATACGCAAAGGATTCAAATAATGTTTATTTTAATGGCAATATTTTAAGTAATGATGCAGCAAATTTTGAGCTATTTTCATGGCTATATTCAAAAGACTCAGAATTTGTATATTTCACAAATAAAAAAGTCGAAGGTGCAGATCCAGAAACTTTTGTAAGCACAAATGATTGGGATGAAGGAGAAGATAAAAATTGTGAATATTTAGAGGAAAATTCTATGCTATGTGCTTAGGATTTAAATTGCTAACATAAACTTTTTAACTTATTTTATGGTTATACTTAATTTAAATAAAATTAATTTTTCTGATTAATCAAACAAACCACTACACTTACCATAATGTCTTTATCACAAGGTTTGCTTTCAGCAATCATCAAGGTTAATGCAACTAACGCATTGTCAGCAATACGTTTATTACCATTTTCATCATGTAATAGTTTATTTTTTTCCATAAACCAAACAAATAAAAATGCAGCAATTCTTTTATTCCCATCTGTAAAACAATGGTCTTTTACTACAAAATATAAAAGATGAGCGGCTTTTTCTTCCAGGCTAGGGTAAAGATCTTTTCCGTCAAAAGATTGATAAATAGAATAGATAGAACTTACAAACGATTTATCTTTTTCATTCCCAAACAATTCAGAAGTATTAATATTATTTTTCAAAATGTTAATTGCATTTTTTGCATCCTCATAAGTAATTTTAATTACTTCATTACATGAAGAATTTTTAAATTTTAGCGTTCCATGATCATATCTATCCAATAAGTCCAAAGCATAGTTAAATTCTGTTATTACTTTCAACAAGCCATCAGACTCATTTGAATCTAAAGTTTTTTTATCAATAACATTTTTAAGAATATTTATTGTTTTTTGAAGTTCATTTAGTCGCTTTATATTTTTGGTATATCCTTTAACAAGATGTTTTTTTATTAAATTCGTTGCCCATATTCTAAATTCAGTACCCCTCTTGGATTTAACCCTATATCCAACAGATATGATAACATCAAGGTTATAGAACTTTACAATACGTTCTATTATTCTTTCACCCTCTTTTTGAACTATCAAGGATTCCTTGATAGTTGCCTGTTTTTTAAGTTCCTTCTCACGATAAACGTTCTTTATATGTAAGCTTATATTTTTATAGTTTGTATCAAAAAGACTAGACATCTGATTTTGAGAAAGCCAAACAGTATCACTTTCCAATCTCACTTGTACTTTGCTTCCACTTTTATCATTATATAGAATTATTTCACCATTTTGATCAGTTTTAACTTTCATTTATTTAAGTTAGTTCAAGGCAACTATCTCAAACAAACATTAAAAATTCTTAAAATTATTCTAAATTTTACTTCCACAAACAGATTATTCTAATAATTTTACATTTAGAGCATTCTAAAATATATTTGATCAGTATTTCTCAAACACATTTTATGATAGTAGCATTTGAAGGAATAGGATTTAATTCTAAAATGATTGAAAATCTAAAAAAATTTAAGCCTGCAGATAAAATATTCTTCCTAAATATAGATCCTAAAAATGCACATAAGTTAATGAAGAGTAAGCAAACCTTATCAAGAGGGGATTTAAGGGCAACAATACAAAAAGATGAAGCCAAAAATAAAGCTTATTTAGACTTCGCACAAAAAAATGATTGGATTGTTATTGATGTTGAAAAAAAAGATTCCATAAAAGATGAAAATTCAATTCACAAAGAAATTATCTCCAATATTTATTTACAAATTTAGAGATTAAAACTTTTCACACTTTGTGATCTTTGTGAACTTTTTCTGGTAGCGCCAAGGGGAATCGAACCCCTGTTTCCGCCGTGAGAGGGCAGCGTCCTAACCCCTAGACGATGGCGCCACGATAGGGGACTTTTTACGGCAAAATTCTAGCGAAGACTTCGCATACATGCAATACATTTTGCATTTAGCTTAGATTTATTTTTTGCAAAACTTTTTTAAAGAATTTTCCAAATCCATTTTCTTTTAAATATCTCACACCAGCCTTTAAACCCGCTCCACCACTAATATTTACATTAACATCACGGTCCGGAGCATTTTTTGCATCTTCAAGCCACTGAACAAAAGGCGCACAAACATAGGTATAATTGCATTTATCTGCAATATATTTCATTCCATTTTTACCAAATTCCTTCAGTTCACCAATCTCCCATTTTGCATACATGCTAAGCAGAGCATTCGTGAGTTTTTTACTATTTCCGCTCTCAACACCTACACCAGCTCCAAATTTATCCATTTCATATGAAATTTCACTACCAAAGGTAGAAACGACCGGCATTCCAAACTTCATCATCTCATTTATCCGATTTCTCGCACCGGTAATTGTTTCAGTACACATCCTATCAACATTTAAACCAATATCAGTCCGCGCATAAATAGCCGGAATTTCATGAGTCTCAACCCAGCCCAGAAATTCAAAACGTTCTTTAAATTCAGACTTCTCAACCATATCCATAAAATTTTTAAAAGTCCCATTATCAAGCCCAGTAATTTTGCCACCAGTCGACACATAGTGCATTTTTGGACACCTACGCATGGCATCTTCAACACCTTTAAACAAGGTTTCTTCATCCACCCAAGTATTGTACCCACCCAGCCAAAGCAATTTACATAAGGCACTTTTATCAGCCCTATCGTCTATTTTTTCCCCATCAAACCACTCAGTACCATTTGCTATATGCTCAATAAACTCATACCCAAAAGTCTCATTATTTAGCCTTCCACAAAAAGCCAGCTCCCCAAGTAGCGCATGACTCTCCGGTATAGAAACCGCCGATAGCTTATCCACACGCATTATGATCGTCTTTTCCATGTTGTAGTAATGCGATAGATAGTCATTTGTATTTTTTTTGAATGCCTGAGCCTGAGATTCTGACATCACCCAGCCGTTTAGGTCCGCCCAAAGTGCAGCAGTTGATTTGATACTAGATGCGATAAATGATGGATAGGTATTTACCCCAAGTATTATATCTGGAGCAAATTTATCATGAATTTTTTGAACTTTATTTTTAAGTTTTGGATCATCCTTAGATATAAGATCTTGAAAATCATATACAGGCCCCTCACTCTCAGCCATAGCAATAGTGATAAGGCGGATTTTGAATTTTTGCTCATCAATCACCTCCAAAAACTGATGTGTCCTAAGCCCAGCAGCAGGCCGATTTTTTGAGTTTTCTGTCGGAAGAGGACAGTTGCCAATTATCAATATTTTTTTCATATGATTTTTTCTTTTAATTTAAGAAACACAATAGAGTAAAACCTGTAAACATGTAAAGTACTTAAATTTTAAACCAAAAAAACCACAAATAGTCAAATCGACTAGTCAAAAACATAAGTATGAAACACTACACATAATAGCTTGTTTATAACAAAAAATGCTAAAATAACAACTTTAAAACAAATAAACATCAATTTAATTAAAAAACATACAGAAATAAGTCAATAAAAGGAATAAAATCAAAAATCACAACAAAGGAGCGATCTGTCACCCCGTTTTAAGAAACAAAATGTAACTTTTACAGTTTTAGATGTCGTAAGTTTAATAAAGAGAAAAAGAGCTAGAACAAGAGTAAAAACAAAGAAGGCAAGTCAGTGTACAATATGCAAAGGGGACTTGAAAACCACATATTGACTAATCAAAACTTTCTTGACCCTTTATACACGCTTTGATACATTTTAATTCGTATAATTATGCAGACAATTTTGACTACCCAACCTTGCCGAAGCAAAGCGTAAGCAAATGAGCCCAACATAGAAATACTCGGGCAAAAGCATGAGTCAAATGGCAAATAAAATATCCCCCAAAAAACATATACACAATACCTTATATATACAGACCGAGATTTAGATCATTGAAAACCAGGAGATAATCAAAAAAACAAAAATAAATAGAAAATTTAATCCTACCGGATAATAAATTTATCGATATATTCCCCAATTTTTTTATTCTGTTTATATATTTTTAACCACAAATCTATGCGAAATTTTCGCAAAGCGATTGCTACACTTTCTGTAGTGGCAATCCTTTCATCTCTTGTGGTGTCTACAACAGCATTTGCTGGAACATTTAACGATGTACCTGCAGATGGTTATTTCTATGACGCAGTGGAAACACTAGTTGATTTAGGAATAGTTGACGGCGCTAGAGACAATTACGATCCAGCAAGAGGATTACAACGTGACGAAGCTGCAAAGCTTATCGTTGAATCTGCAGGACTTCCAGCAGACGTACCTGCTGAAGGACACTTCATGGACGTGCCAACTACTCTATGGTCATATGAGCCAGTAGAGACAGCCTATGCACATAGTGTTGTAAACGGTTATTCAGATGCTGACGGTAACCTTACAGGTTACTTCGGACCTGCTGACACTGTTACAAGAGCACAATTTGCAAAAATGGTTGTTGAGGCATTTGATATTCCAGAATGTGTTCCAGGAACACCAACATTCGATGACGTTTCAGATACAGGTACTTGGTACTACACTTATGTAGAAACAGCAGCTTGTAACGGAATCGTTATGGGATACGCAAACGGAATGTTCGGAGCTAACGACGTAATCAACAGAGCGGACGGTGCAGTAATGATTTTCAGAGCACTTGATCCAACAACACTTCCACCACTTCCACCAGAAGAGGTAGGAGACGTAAACCTATCTTTAGGTGATACACCTGCATCTTCAGTAGTTCCACAAGGTGCTACAAGAGTTCCATTCCTAGTAATGGATGCAGATGGTATGGGAACACTTAACAGCATGACATTCGAAAGATTCGGAGCTGGATCACCTGGTGATTTTGTAAACGTATACCTATATGACGGTGATACTCGTTTAACAACTGGTAGAACTATCAACTCTTCAACACACAGAGTTACATTCACAGGTCTTAACTACGATGTAGATGGATCACATGAATTAACATTGGTTGCAGACATGGCAAATTCTGGAGCATCTAACGTAGATGGATTCAGATTGTATGATGTTACATCTTCAGATAACGTATCTTGGGGAAGTGTTGAAGGTAACTTAATGTCAATTTCTTCAGCATCAGTTGGAAAAATTACAATTGAAAGAACTGGAACAAACCCTTTAACTGCTCCAAAAGTTGCAGAAAAAGATGTTAAAGTTGCAGAATTCAAATTAGAAGCTGGATCTTCAGAAATGGTTGATGTATACGGTATTACATTGTACCAAGTAGGTTCACTATCTAGAAATGACCTTACAAACTTTGTACTTACTCAAGGTGGAGTAGAAGTTGCTTCTGTTTCAGAGGTAAATTCAAATGACAACATCGTTCTAGTTTTTGACGCTCCATACGCTATGGACAAAGGTGATTCAAGAACATTCGAACTATGGGCAGATATCGGTTCTGGAGCAAGAAATGATGATACAATAAAAATCTATCTTGACAATGCTGCAGATCTAAATGCTATAGGATCAACTTATGGATACGGAGTACAAGTTACTAGAGATCTTTATGACAATGGTGATCCAGCAGGAGCTGAAGGATCTTGGACTACTGTAGAAGGTGGACAAGTTACTATCTCTTTCATGGGACCATCTGTACAAGACTATGCAACAAACTCAAAAGATGTTGAGTTGATGAGATTTAATATTATATCTCAAAACGACGTTGAAGTTAGAAATACAAGATTGAAATTAACTGGTACAACAGACGCAAATGCAGGACTATGGAATGATGCAGGTGCATCAGCAAACTACACAGATATTAAAGTTATGGATGTAGATTCAGGAACTGTTTTAGCTGGTCCATTTGATATTGAATCTTCAGCATCAGGTACTGATATTTTCTCAAAAGTACTAACTGATGTTTGGAATCTAGAAGCAGGTGTAGATAGAGTATTAGCTGTTACAGCTGATGTTTCAAACTTTACACCAACAGCATCAGAAACTGTTAAAGTTGAACTAGTTCAATTTCAAGGAAGTGATATTAAGAATTTAGAAAACAACCAATATGTATTAACTACTAATATTGTTCCTTCTGCAACAGTGCAAGGAAATTTACACAATATTAAAACTGGTTCATCTTCTTTCTCATTATCAGGAACTCCATCAGTTCAAACATACATTGATGGATCAAAAAATCTTGAAATGTCAGGTGCTATCTTAAGAGCTGGTGAAGGAAAAGACATTTTCCTAAAATCACTAACTGTTGAAGCAACTGGTACTAACGAATGTGCTACTGAAACAGACTGTATACTTACAGTTTCTCTATGGGACGGAGCTACACAGTTAGGACAAACAAAATCTTTGTCTACAACAAAAGCTACATTTAACAGTTTAAACCTAAAAGTAACTAAAGGATCTTCAAAGACATTAGTTGTTAAAACTGATTTAAACACTGTTAATACTGTTGCAGGATTTAATCTAAAATTCAACGTTACAGCAGCTACAGTTCAAGACATGGATGGTAACACTGTTAGTGTTATGGGAATGCCAGTGGCAGGACCTAACCATACAATTAGTAAAAAAGGTGAATTATTCTTAGCTGCATCACCAGTTGAATCAGGTGTTACAGATTCAAGAATAGTTGTTGCAGGTACAACTTTAGAAACTTTAGCTAAATTTAAATTTACTGCACAAAACGAACCTCTAAAACTTGCTAAAGTACCAGTAGCTATTCATAAAGCAGCTACAATTGGTACACCAGTTGGTGATAGATTAGAAATTTCAAATGAAGTAAATGCTCTATATCTATATGATGGAGCTACATTAGTAGCAGGACCTGTATCACCAGATGCAGACGGTATTGCTAGATTTACATCATTTGCACAAGATTTCATAATTGCAAAAGATACTTCAAAAACATTAACTGTAAAAGCTGACCTAAACACAATTACAGCTGGAGCTAGATCAGGAAGAAGTCTATATGCTATCTTACTAGATTCTAGTGTAGCTATTCCAGTTGCAAGAGACGTTGATGGTGATGATACATGTGGATCTTCAGCTTGTACTACAGTTGCTGTAGATGGAGGTGATGTTGTTACAACTCAATTTGAAGCAAGAGGTATTAATACAAATACACTTATTTCAACAACAGGAGTTGCAGCACACAGTCCTGGTAGACAACTTGTTGTTAGAAAAACAAAGATGCTTATTAACAAAGTTAATACATCAGGAGTTCTAACAAACAATGCTACAAACACTATCTACGAATTTACAGTTGCAGCTAATGCAGCTAACAACGTAGCTATCAAACAATTGAAATTCAACCTTGCTGTTACTGATAATATCGGTACAAATAATACTTTAGGTCTTTCAAATCTAAAACTATACAGAAATGGAGATTTGATTCAAGTAGGAGAAATTTTAATTACTGATGCAGCAGGTCTTATTACCTTCGGAGAAGGTGCAAGTACAATTGTTGTAAAATTCAAAGATGAAGAATCTATTACTGCAGGTACAACAAATACTTACAGACTTGAAGCATATGCTTCTGGATTCGCTAATTCAGATGATGATGATTCTATTACTGTTAGCCTAGCTTCTGATACAGCAGCTCAAGGTGCTACAGAATTATCTCTAGTTGAAGATGGTAATGCTATCGTTCAATTACTAGGTGGAGCAGATTACAATATCATTTGGTCTGATAACTCAGTTGTAAATCACAAATTTGATGCAGCAACTCCAGACAGTTCAACTGATTGGATAAACTCTTACCTACTTAAATCATTACCTTTAGGAAATTCTTCAATGAATAACTAATAGTTAATATTTAACTAGAATAGCTAGCAATAGCTACAATAAGCAAAAAGCCCCTTCGAGAAATCGTTGGGGCTTTTTGTTTGTAAAAAAATTTACTACAAAAAAAGCCCCCCCTAGAAATAAATCAGGGGGGGCAATCAGGG
>RRYU01008893.1_pt1 | contig 14451 bp, 11 predicted proteins | sample 2162651 | NCBI WGS metagenome assembly RRYU01 (sample SAMN10267283, study PRJNA491782) | microbial mat metagenome | isolation source: biomat in the production well | place: Japan: Minami-Kanto gas field, natural gas well KTG3 | collected 2017-06 | reverse complement strand
GGCGCGCAGCCGCTCGCCGGTATTGGTGGCCCAGACACCATGGGCCAGGCTCCACAGGCGGGCACTGTCCACGAAGGGCCTGGCACCGCGCAGTTTCAGATCGATTGTGTGGGGGTGGTCCTTGTCCCGCTCGTAGACAAACTGGCCGGCCCAGCCCAGGGGGGGCGGACAGTCCAGCGCCTGTTCCGCCAGGGCACGGAGAAAACGCGGGTGATCCGCAGGCAGGGGCATGAGCCAATCGCGCAGGCGATCCGCCAGTTTAAAACGACCGTACAGGGGGCGGAAATCGAAGAATATGGTGCTGTTCAGCAGGGCTTCGGGCTCCGGAGTCCGCAGCCAGGACTCGAATTTGGTCCGCCATTCCGCCTCACTCAGACACCAATGCGGATTACCCGCCATGATATTGCCCCGACACAGATCGAAGCCGCAATAATTCAGGGCCTTGTTCACCGCCTCGCAGAAAGGCAGAAAGTCCAGCCGCATGGACTCGGTGGAACGGGCATCCGGCGGTAGAAAAATCAGGCCGTTGTCCTGATCGGTGGCAAATGTCTGTTCCAGCCGTCCCTCCGAGCCGAACATCATCCAGCACCAGGGCACTGCGGGCAGGTCGAATTCGTCCTCGATCAGCTCGATGATGCGCATGCCCACCAGATCATTGAGGCCGGACATCCATTCCGTAAGCCGGTCCACCGCCATACCGGCATGGAACAACTTGGCGCCACTCCGGCGCACCGCATCCGCCGCCAGGGCCATGGACTCCACGTCCCGGGCCGCTGCGATGCGGCTCACCAGAGTCTCTGCGTCACCAATGCGCAGGCCGAACAGGTCGGACTGGGAGAGCAAATTACACAGACTGCCGTCCGCCTCGGTCAATACGAGGTGGTGGATGTCACGCTTGGCCATCAGGACCTTGGCCCGGTGCGGCGGGGCATCCGCAGGCACCGTCAGAGGAGCACCGGTCATGATGCCGCCCACCGGCTCATCCAGTCCACAGCCCTCGAAGCTGATGGCGTGGACCAGGTCGCGCAGAGTCATCAGGCCCAGCGGCAGACGCCGGCCCGCATCCGTCACCACCACGGCATCTCCGCGCTGCAGGTTCATCAGTTGCAGCGCATCGCGCGCACTGGTGGAAGGCTCAACCACCAGTGGCGGACGCCGCACCAGAGAGCGCAATGGAGGCTCTGAAACACCCAGTCCCGCGCCGGATATGACCGTATCGGACATGGGATCAGCCGTTTGCAAGCAAGGATTTCACCTTTTCCACCAGGTCACGTGTGGAAAAGGGCTTGGCCACATAGGCATCCGCCCCCAGGGAGAGGCCTTTTTTCATCTCCACCTCCCGCCCCTTGGCGGTAAGTATCAGGATAAGGGTAGCGGCCAGTTCAGGGTCGGCACGAACCCGTTCACAGACCTCGAAGCCATTGAGCTTGGGCATCATCACATCCAGCACCACCAAGTCCGGGCGGTCCGCGCGGATACATTCCAGGGCTTCTTCGCCGTCCCGCGCCACTGAAACCTCGAAGCCTTCACGCTTCATCAGGAATTCCACTGAGATCACGATGTTGGGTTCATCGTCAACGATCAATACCCGCTGGCTCATGGTTCATTCCGCAGTTAGTTCAAGGGACGCCTGCATAATCCGGCCGCATTGGCGCTCGCACGCTGAAACGACTGGATTGACCGGCGTTTATGCTAATCCGCCCTGCCGCCATTGCTGCAAGGCAACACAAAACAAAAGATAGCACCTTTTCCGGGTGGACTCTCGGCCCAGATGCGCCCGCCGAAGTTTTCGATGATCTGGCGGCTGATGGGCAGGCCCAATCCGGTGCCCGCCGGCTTTTGCGTACCCCCGCCACCCTGGAGGAACTTTTCGAAAATCACAGGCATCTCCGCGTCCATGATGCCCGGTCCGTTATCTCTCACGCAGACCCGGCACTCACCCTCATCCGCCGTGAGCCACACCCGTACCTCGCCGGCCTGTTCGGGGGCGAACTTGGCCGCATTGGACAACAGATTAACTATGACCTGCACCAGCCGGTCCCGGTCCGCCCAGGCACAGACAGGGGCGGCCGGCAGGTCCAGCGTCACCTCGACACCCTTGTCACGGAACAGCTGTTCAGTGGCACTCACGGCCTGCTCCAGCACCTCTTTGAGCGCCAGTTCCTCGGTCCTCCAGTCCGCATGTCCGGATTCTATCTTGGCCAGGTCCAGCACCTGATTGACCAGCCGCGTCAAACGTTCCGCCTCACTCACCAGAATGCCGAGAAAGCGCCGGCGTTCCTCCAGCTCTATCTTCGGGTCATCGTACAGAATCTCGGAAAAGGCACGGATGGAGGCCAGGGGGGTACGCAATTCGTGGGTCACCGAGGACATGAAGTCGTCTTTCATGCGATCGAGTTCCCGCAGCCGCTCATTGGCCGCCTTGAGCTTGGCCGTAGCCTGCTCCAACTCGTGGGACTTCTGTTCCAACTCGCGGCTGTAGGCGCGGACCTGGGATGCCTCATCCAATATATTCAATACCTCGTCCAGGCCCAGGGCCTCTTCCTTGGCCACCGAGGCCACCATGACCCGCGCTGAGGCGCTGCCGATGGCCCCCGCCAGCAGGATCTCGACGAAATGCACCGTGTCTGCATCCGCCGGCAGGGCCTCACCCACCGCCAGGCCCCGGCTGCGGGCAAAAGCGGCGAAGGAACGGCGTGTGCGTTTCGTGCCGAGAAAACGCTCGGCCAGCTGCATCAATTCCGGCACCTCGGCACTGCCCCGCCACAAGTGCCGGCTGGCCGGACGTTCATGCTTCAAGGCATCGACGAACAAATCGGCCTGAGCAGCCTCCTCCGCATTCGGCGCCCGCAGGGAGGAAACCAACAGGTAGGCACCCAGGTTGGCGCTTAGACTCCAGAACAGGCAATGGGAGATCTCGTTCCAGCCACTCAGACCGAACAGCGCCTGGGGCTTGAGCAGCCCGATGCCGTACGGCCCTGCCTCCAGGAATGCGGTCGGCAGCCACCCGGACTTGGCGAAGGACGGCAGCAACAGGGTGTAGGCCCATACCGCGAAACCGGCCAACAGGCCCGCCAGCGCCCCGTCACGGGTGCCGCCACGCCAGTACAGACCACCGATCATGGCCGGAGCGAATTGAGCGATGGCGGCGAAGCTGATCAGTCCGATGCTGACCAGGGCGTAGGCCTCCCCAGCCAGGCGGAAGTAGAGGTATCCCAGCAGCAATATGGCCACTATGGCCCCGCGGCGAATCCCCAACAGCAGGGCGCTCAGATCCGCGGAGGGTGGAAGATGGTTCCAACGGCGCAGCAACACAGGCATCACCAGGTCGTTGCACACCATGGTGGACAGGGCGATGGTTTCCACGATCACCATGCCGGTGGCCGCCGACAGGCCGCCCAGAAAGGCGAACAGGGCCAGCCATTCCTGTTGATAGAGCATGGGCAGAGTGAGCACGAAGGTGTCGGCGTCCACATTTCCATCCGGGAAGGCAAGCATGCCGGCCAGGGCAATCGGCAGGACGAACAGGTTGATCAACAGCAGATACAGGGGGAAAAGCCATACCGCCCGGCGTAAATGGCTCTCGTCGCTGTTTTCCACCACCGCCACCTGGAACTGGCGCGGCAGCATGACCACCGCCAGTCCCGCCAGCAGGGACAGGAAAAACCAGTCCCCGTGATCACCGAGCGTAGGCTGCAGCAGGGCCTCCAGGTGCCCTGCCGCACGTGCCTGCTCCAGCTCTGCCGTCAGTCCGCCATAGATACCAAAGGTAACGAACAGTCCCACGGCCAAAAAGGCCGCCAGCTTGACGACGGATTCCAGGGCGATGGCCGCCACCATGCCCTCGTGATGCTCACTGGCATCCAGGTGGCGGGTGCCGAACAGGATGGTAAAGGCCGCCAGCTGCAGGGAAACGTGAAATGCCGTATCCTGCCAGAACGGCAGGGCCGCGGAGGCATCCGGCATGACGATCTCGGGATACTCCAGCAGGATGGTGTAGCTGCGGGAGACGGCCTTGAGCTGGAGGGCGATATAGGGCACCACACCCAGTACGGCGATCACGGTCACCAACCCACCCAGGCGATGGCTCTTTCCGTAGCGCGAGGCAATGAAGTCGGCGATGGATGTGATGCGCTGGGATTTACTCACCCGCACCATCTTCACCAGTAAAGACCCCCACAAGGCCACCACCAGGGTCGGTCCCAGGTAGGTGGACAGAAAACTCACGCCTGAGGAGGCGGCCCGGCCGACACTGCCGTAATAGGTCCAGGCGGTGCAATACACGGCCAGCGACAGGGCGTAGACCGTGGGATGGGCGATAACGGACCGGCCCGCATCGGCACGCCGGTCCGCCCAATGGGCAACGGCGAACAGCAAACCGAGATACAGCAGGGAGACCAGAATGATCAGGGGCGCGCCGAGCATGCGCCTAGTCGTTCCTGTCGGCAAGGATCACGGCCATGGCGGCAATCAGGCCGGCCCAGACCGAGAACAAATACAGATACAGCAGAGGGATACCCTGCCATGTGGCGGAACGGTCAAACAGTTGTATCAACGGCGAAAACAACAACAACACACCGATGAGAAACACCACCGTCAAACGTTGCCGAATCAGTGTGGATCGCCGCATCTGCCTCTCCATGATTTTCATCAAAGTATAGAGCAAGCAGGAGGCCTGCTGGCGCAAGCGAACTTGCGTGCGATTCAGACGGTCAAGTAAGCTACGGCCGAAATCGCTCGGCCCCTGCGGCCTACATCGTATCCCTATCCCCGGCGGCCCCTGTGTACAGCATCAGCAAAGAAATCCACTTCTGTTACGGACATCGACTGCTCAATCACCAAGGTAAATGCCGGCACCTGCACGGCCACAATGCCCGTGCGGTCATCCGCCTGGAGACCGAGTACCTGGACGAGCTGGGCATGGTGTGTGACTTCGCCGACATCGGCCGTTTCGTCAAGGACTGGTTGAACAGCGAGATAGACCACAACATGCTGCTGCACAAGGACGACCCGGTGTTGTCCCTGCTGCGTGAGTCCGGCGAACGCGTCTATGTGATGGATACCAACCCCACGGCGGAGAACATAGCCCATCTGATCTTCGAAGAGGTGCGCAAGGCCGGTTTCCCGGTAGTGGAGGTGGCGCTGTATGAAACCGAGAGCGCCTTTGCCAGCTACCGTCGGGACATGAGACATGATGCCTAGAACTGCGTAACCGCGCACGCGGGCGGGGCAATATTCCTGCACCGCCCCATAGGATCATAGCGTTCAGTCCCCATGCGCCAGCAGGCCGATGATCAGGGCGGAACCGGGTCCGTCGAAGCCGGAGGCCGGGGTGATGGTGCCCAGGCCCGCTTCTGGTGCAAATCCGGAATGTGCGCATTATTCATGTGCGCAGTATGAACCAAATGAGCGCACAGGCGGATCAACGAGGGCTCCATGAGCTTTGCATATCTCCGAGGGACAGACAGATAATGGGGCAAATATTTTCTCTGGAAACAGCGGTTGAAAATCATGGGAGCTTTGCACAGCCTGGTGCGGCAGGCGGAGAATCTGACCCGGGAATTATTGCTCATGGCGGCGCGGCATTACCGGATATCAGCGCCCGACGTGGTAATCCGTTTCGATCTGTGCGGCAAGGCGGCCGGTCAGGCCTGCATGCCCGCGGCAGGCCGGCCCGTCATCCGCTACAACACCCTGCTGCTGGAAGAAAATGGCGAGCGTTTTATCGCACGCACGGTACCTCATGAGGCTGCCCACGTTCTCGCATTCCGCCTGCATGGCCCACGCATCCGCCCCCACGGCCCGGAATGGCGGGAAGTGATGGACTTGCTTGGGGCGGACAGCCGCCGTTGTCACGATTACGACACCAGCCGCTGCAAGGCGCGCACGCTAAGCCGGCACAATTACCATTGCAACTGCCGGGAACATGAACTGAGCAGCATCCGGCATAACCGAATAATGGCTGGACAGACCTACTATTGCCGTGCATGCAAACAGGCACTGCAGCCTGGTAAATCAGCAGATTGCATCTGATGGGCACACTGTACGCAGCACAATGCGTACAGTGTCCTTGGAAGCCTCGTAACAAATAGCTTGCACATCGTGCTTGTTTCCGCCCGCCGGCTGCGTTGCGGAAAGGGCAATATAGCGCAACTATGTGTCCCTTTCCGCGCCTTACAGGCAGACGAAAAATCCGGTGCCGTCTGTACAGGTTATTTGTGCTCGGCTCCTTAGATATGCTGGTTAACCCAATTCACCAGCCCCCGCGGGTCCATCGCGCCCGATACCCGATCCACTTCACCGCCGCCCTTGAACAACACCAGCGTGGGGATACTGCGGATACCCATGCGCATGGACAGGTTCCGGGCCTGTTCCGTATTCACCTTGACCAGACGCACCCTGGGCTCCAGACGCCGCGCTGCCTCCTCGAAGGCCGGGGCCATCATGTGGCAGGGGCCGCACCAATCCGCCCAGAAATCCACCAGGATGGGAATATCGCTGCGCGATACATGCTGCTGGAAGCGGGCCTCGTCCAAAGCCACTGAGCTGGCCTGAAATACAGGATCATGGCACTTGCCGCACTTGGGCCCGGAACCGAGTCTGGCTTCAGGTATACGGTTGACCGCGTCACAATGCGGGCAAACGATGTGCAGGGAATCGGACATAGTGGGCTTGCTCCAGAATGGCTGAGTCGATATTTATGTTGTAGTGACCGACAGACATCTTTTCAACCGCCACTATCGACCCCATTTCCCTATCGTCCCCAAATCAGCTCAGGAAGTCGTTAACACCATGGCCAATTCACCCTATGTAGTGGAAGTCACCGCCGAAGATTTTTTCGCCACCGTCCTGGAAGGATCGCATCAGCGCCCCGTGCTGGTGGATTTCTGGGCCGACTGGTGTGCACCCTGCCGCACCCTGGGCCCCATGCTGGACGACATCGCCGACAGCCTCCAGGGCAAGCTGCTGGTCGCCAAGGTGAACACGGAAGAGCAGCAGGAACTGGCGGCCCAGTTCAGCATCCGCAGCCTGCCCACGGTCAAGTTGTTCCGTAACGGCCAGGCGGTGGACGAATTCATGGGGGCATTGCCGGAAGCGGAGATTCGCGCCTTTCTGGACAAGCACATCCCGCGGGAATCGGACAATATCCTGCTGCAGGCCGACGCCCTGATGGGTCAGGGTGAGTTGGAACAGGCCGCATCCCTGGTGGAGCAGGCCCGCATGCAGGACCCGGACAATCCGCGCGCTCTGCTGGCCCTGGCTCGCATTCAGGCCGCCCGCGGCGAATTCGATGCCGCCGAACAGACCCTCAACAACCTGCCCCTGGGCGAGCAAGATCAAGCGGAGATTATTACCCTGCGCACCCGCCTGGGATTCGCCCGCACCCTGGCCGACGCCCCCGACCTGGAGGCCCTGCAGCAGCGCCTGGACAGGGATGAAAACGACAGCGAGGCCCGTTATAAATTGGCGATTCGCCAGGTGGTGGCCGAACAATATGAAGCGGGTCTGGAAAATCTGCTGGTCCTGCTGCGCAAAGACCGCCAGTACGGCGAGGACGCCGCGCGCAAAACCATGGTACAGGTATTTGAACTCATGGGTGGCAGTGGAGAACTGGTCAACCGGTATCGGTCACAAATGACCAACGCCTTGTTCTGAGGAAGCTCGCAGATGCACTGGAACATCTGCCTGTCCGTATTGCCAGCATATGGAGTTGCATGCTGGGAGCATGCAACTCCATCCAAGCCCTGCAGACAAACCAGAACCAGCACAATCCAGGCCTATCAGATTCATTCGGCGCATATTCGTTTAATCCGCTGACCCGGCCATAGACATGACGCCCCCCGTTCTGTTCAGTACCGGTTCATGCCGGCCATGGGAGGATATACACAAGGCACGAATCTTGAGTACTTTTTCCCATCTCCAATAACCAGGCAGCCACAGACATGACACGCCCGCAACCACTTAAGCCGCATCCCAGCAAGCGCCGACTGAACATCGACGGACGACCTATCACCAGTTCGTTGTTGCCGGAGCGCCGAAAAACTGTCGCTCCAGCCAGTCAACCCAATCGCCTCAAGTCCGTTTCATGACGGCATTGGCGATGGGATCCCAGCACCAGACATGTCCCGGCTGCAGATGTACACCGCCTATCCAGCGCCCCGATGCCAGGGCCGCGCACCAGTTGCCCTGGCCCGCCAGGGCTTTCCGTCCCGCAGGCGTAATGCCAAGCCGCTGATCCGCAGCGGCCGGAAATGCCAATGCAGCGCCCGAATTCAGTTCCAGCAGAGGCGGCTGGGCATTCAACAATAGCCGCAGAAGGGACCAGAACACCACAGACCACAACAGAATATGAACAGGTGCCATCCTTGTTGCTCAGTCGGGGCGATATGGCCAATTCAGAAATATCGCCTCAGTTCCAGCTGGAAGTAATCATCATGGCGGAAATCCCACTGGGGCTGCGGCTCGGTAATGTTGGAGAAGATGCGGGCTTCCAGCGCCAGACGCCAGTCATCGCCCAAGCGGCGGCTGGCCTCCAGATTGAATAACCGGGTGGAATCGTCCAGATCCTGAATGATGCCGAACAGTACCTGGGTATCCTGCACGTCATTGAGCGCCAGCCGCAGGGCCAGAAACAGGTCGTTTTCGAACGGTATGACTCTGAAGGCTTCATCGTCGCTGTACAGGTATTCCGCCAACAGGCCCAGGTCCGCCGCGCTGTCGAAGACGCCATACAGTGTATGCTCGAAGCCGCCCGCCCCGGCGATGAAGGATTCGCCATGGCCCACCCGGCGTATCAGCTCCAGTTTCCACAGGGTATCGCCGCTGACGACCTGCACATCCAGTCCGGTCTGGTCAATGCGATGGTAGACGGGCACAAGCACGGGTTCACCTTCCCCGTTGGAGCCCAGATCGAACACCGGATCGCGGCTGGTGCCGGAGAAATGGGAAAGGCCGATGTCCCAGTCACCGATACTGTGGGACCAGCGCAGTGCCCAATCGAAACTGCTCCGGCCCGCGCCCGAAGCATAACGGGCCTGTGAGGTGTCCACCGGCAGGCGCGACCGCAGACGACCCTCCACACCGGGAAAGGTCCGCTCACGGGACCAGGGCATGAGGAAGATATCGAAGGTTCCCCAGTCACCGATCAGGGCCAGGTTGAGCATGGGCTGTCCCAGCTTGTCTTCGCCGTCCGGATTTTCCACCAGGTCGGTCTGGTTGATGATATCCACCAGGTGTACCGACTCGGTGACGCCCCAGAACACCTTGCGCAGGCCCAGGCGCAGTTCCCAATCGCGCCTGGCCATGATCCATTCCAGCTCACGGATGTCGACATGGCTGCGCCTGGAATCGTGCTGGTCGATGCGGAAAAAGGGTTTGATGGTGAACTCCTGATTCCCCTTGTCCCACTTGACGTGATATTGGGGCTCGAAAGACAGAGACAGGTTACCACCTTGATACTGCCGCGGGTCCAGAGGCGTTTGGGTGAAATAGCGGCCTTCCAGGCCGACGTTGCCGGACCACTCTCCCTGATCCGCTCCTGCTGCCAGACTAAAAAAACAGACACACAGGCAGATCCAGTGCACACCCGGACTGTGTGCGGACAACCCCATCAGCGTGCCCGTTTCAAACTGTTCTTATCGAAGTCACGCTCGGTCAGACCTGTCTTGAATTGGTAGTTGTTCCACTCCAGGGTGGTGGACTTGCCGGTCTGGTGATTGATCATTTCCCCCCGCCCCGGCCGGTAGTGCGGCTTGTCCAGATAGGGCTGGTACTCATGCAGGGTAAGCGTCTTGAGCAGGGCATTCTTGCGATCGTAGAATTCCACCTTTAGTGGCCGCCAGATGTCCTTGTCCACCCACACCAACTGCCGCGTGTAACCGGAAAACTCATAGGTCGGATAACGTTCGATCAGATAACTGTCACGCCCGTCCACCGGCTCGTCGCGCAGCCATTTATAGGTGTACTTGGCCACCTCCTGGGAACTCATGTCCTCGTAGGAAAACTCACTGCCCATGAAAGGGCCGGATTTATTCCGTGAACTGATGCGTTTGACCCGCTTCAGCGCAGGCAGATACAGCCACTGGTCGTCCGGCGTCAGGGCGTGGGTGAAGCTGAGAAACGCCGTGCCTTTAACGTCGCGCGGGGTGTCGAAAATGGACAGGCCCTTGTCGCCGTCATTCTCCATCTCCAGCGCCCGGGTACGAATCTCACGCCGGCTCTGGTCTCCCTGGCGATTGCGTAGGATCATGTTCATGTCCGCAGCCATATCACCCCAGCCCTCATCGCGGGCATCCGCCTCCTGGGCGATCGCCAGTCCCTTTTCCTCCGGCGTTTCGGCCAGACAGACCAGGCTCAGCGACAGCAGCAGCCCCAGCAGCAATAACCTATGCATTGCGTTTTTCCTCCAGTTTCAGCAGCAATGGCGGCAGGAACAGGAAATCCGCCAGGAGCGCCAGACCCAGCACCATCGCGGTCAATAATCCCATGCCAGCGTTGATCTCGAAGCTCGACAAGGCCAACACCAAAAAACCCGCCATCAATACCACAGTGGTAATCAGCAGTGCGACACCCACCCTGGAGAATGCGTATTTAACGGCCTGTGGCGCATTCATGCCATGTTCCCGCTGGGCACGAAGGTATTTACTGAGGAAGTGTACCGTATCATCCACCACCACTCCCAGAGTCATGCCGGTCACTACCGACAAAGACAGGCCCACCTCCCCCACTACCAGTCCCCAGATTCCGAAGCCCATGGCTGCAGGCGCCAGATTCGGAACCATACTCAACAACCCGACCCTCACCGACCGCAGAGCAATAACCAGAATCATTGAAATAAGTACCAGTGCCACACTGGTACCCACTAACATGCTCTTTATGTTTCTGGTGCTGACATGGGAGAACATGAGGGTGGGACTGGCACCTTGTGTCTTGAGCGCTGGGGCATTTTCATCAAACCAGTCCTGCGCACGTCGTTCCAGGGCCAATAACTCATTGGTGGAAATCACCCTGATGGTGGCCCGCAGACGAGTCGAAGACTTATTCACATCGACTTGATTATTAAGATCCAGGCCGTATGGAAGAAACATTTCGTACAGCAGCAGATATTGGGCCGCCAACTCCCTATCCTCCGGCAATCGATACCAGACCGGATCATCACCGTGCAAATTCTTGTTCAGGCGTTTGAAGGTATCGGTAATAGCACTCACGTGCACCACCTCAGGTTGGCTGCGCAGCCACTGGGCAAATTCCTCCACCTGGCTCAGGAACTCAGGTTTGCCTATGCCGCTGACCTCTCCGGATGCCAGTGAATAATCAATGCGATACAGCCCACCCAGATGGGCATCGAGAAAATCGGCGTCACGTCGGAACTCAACACTTTGGTCGAAATAATGTACGAATATGTCGTTCAGCTGGTTACGTGGCAGGAACGCCACCAGCAGCAACACCAGCGCCCCCATGCCCCACAGCAGTGGCGTGCGCCTGTGCACCACAAAATCACCAAGCTTTTCCATGGCTGCGATGCCAAATCGGCTTTCCCGCCCTGCGCGCACCGGCAGAATGCTCATCAGCGCCGGTAAAAAAGTCACTGTCAGTACGAAAGAGGCCATCACCCCTATGGCCACAGTGGTGCCCAAATGGCGGAATGGCGGAATATTGGAGACATTCAGGCTGAGAAAGCCGATGGCGGTTGTCAGGCTGGTGAGGAACACAGGCTGCAGATTGAGACGCAGGCTTTCTATCAGTGCCTCCCGTCGCTGACTGCCTCCACGCAGTTCCTGAAAAAAGGTAGCCAGCAGATGTACAGAACTGGCTATGGCCAAGGTCAGGATGGCAGTGGGAGCCCCGGCAGTTGCCGGTGTGATAGGCCAGCCTAGCCAGCCCAGGGCGCCCATGCCAGACAGGATCGAAAAAAATATGACAAGCAGGGTTGCGAACACCGCCATCATGCTGCGCAGCAGAACCCCCAGAAACACCAGCATGACACCGAAACTGACCGGTACCAACACCCGCATATCAGACTGGGACGCCTCCGAAAAGGCATTGTTCATCGCCACCATGCCGGAAATCCGGATATCCACGGCGGGAAACTGCGCCTCTATTTCCCCACGAAAGCGCCGCGCGTATTTCATTACCTCAGGCACCTCCAGGGTCTCGTTCACTCCCGGGAGCTGAATGGTGACATTGACCGCGGTGACATTCGCTGCGGAAGGCACCAGCCGGTCCAGCAACTGAGGTTCACTCAAAGCAATGGCACGTACCCGTGCAAGCTCTTGTGGACTTAGACCCGCCGCTCCCTGTATCAGGTTGCGCACCACCAGATCATCGCCATCTGCCTCTGTATGCTGAAAATTGGTTATGGAATCGACACGCAGTGAATAGGGAAGACGCCAGGCCAACTCGGTGAGCAATTCGGTGGCGGCCAGCACCTGGGGTGTGAATACCTCTCCGTCCTTGGGCACCAGCAGGAACAGAATATTGTCGTCCTTGGTGTAGGCATTCTCCATACGCTCGAACGCCAACAACTGCGGATTGTCCTCGTCAAAGAAGACCTTGTAGGAAGAAGTGAACTTCAGGTTCACCATTCCCATGGATAATGTAAACACAGTCAGCGGAACCAGCAACAGTATCCACCAGCGCAATCGCAGCATCCAATATCCGAATGCTTGTTCCAAGCGGTTCATGTGCTTCTCCCATTCACATCAAACAGCTCCATTCAAATAACAGTCTCTGCAATTGCACTGCCTGCTGCACAAAACGCGAACCAAACAATAATATTCAAATATGCACCGTTCGTGGGACTCGCACGCTTAGCTAAATCAAGTCAAATCTGGAACAAAACTGATCCCCTCCCATGGGTCAAGTGCTTCTTTGGCACATTTATTCCTTGCCTTTCAATGGACTATCGTACACTATTTCGGACATCACTTAGGATTTCATTGCCCCTCACCAAAGATTTTCGGCGGCCAACATCACGATACAAAGCTTACCCGCAAGGAATACCAGAGATGTTTCAACAGGAAAGGATAAAGGTTATATTTTGGCAGGAACCATCGAGTCTTCGCTCGATCGCCATGCAGTTGAGGTACCTGGGTCATGAATAAGAATACAAGTTACCTTCTAATCATCATGGCGACGCTTGGCTTCCTCGCCATGCCTTCCCGGGCCGCCACATTCGATACCCGCCCAGTGACCGGACCAGCGGGGGATGTGATCAACAATCTGTCCACACTCGACTGGGCGCAAAGCAGTGTATACGCACTTCGGGGCAACCAAGCTTTTGCGGAATTCGCTAATTCAGGTGGTGCGTGTGAGATCTTTTTCGGTCCAGGCGCCTGTCGGTTCGAGGTCTTCGGCCACGGCACCCTGAGTTCCTTCCAAAACGCCGCGAATACATCCATCCCCGCCCCCGGCTTAGGGGTCGGCTATGAAATCACTTACGTGTTCGGCTTTTCGGAAAGAGTGATTGGCGCATTTCCAGGGTCGCCCAACATCGCGCAATTCGGCTTCGGTCCCGCGGGAAAAACAAGCGGCTTCACCCTGGCAACCGACGCTGTGATGAGCGACGGCACAACCCCCAACTTTTTCCGCATGTATATCGATACCAGCCCCGATGCAAATGCCCTCTCGGGTATCGGATTTGATGACGGAACCTTGGTTTTCGAAGGAAGAGTATTGCCGAACGCATTCTTCGTCTCCAACTTCCTGGCCAACACAGCAGCACCGGTGGATATAGGCGGAAACCTGGTAACCACTCCCAATCCCGAGTGGTACATTGCCGGCAATCCGATACTAACCGTAACGGGCAACGGCACCACCTCGACCCTCAATATGATCGCACAACTCTTATCATTCGATGGGCGGTTTTTCCCAGGCCAGACATTCGACACGTTTCTCATGGCCAATATCAGCCAGGTACTTGCATTTACCTCAACTGACCCGTCCACCACTTTTCCAGTGGGGGGCGTCGCAGACGCGGCAACCGCCGTTGCTGGCAATGCACCGCACATCAACGGCGGCACTACCGGTGGCACAGGATCCATGGATCCGCTGGTAGCCACCAATCCCGACTTTATTTTCCAGAGTGACAACAACAGCCCCTTGATCACCTCGCCAGCCTACGATTTGGGCGACAATCCAGATGCCAGCGCAGGCACTGGCGCAGGCAACTACCAGACCCGCCAGGACAACAACGGTGCCCGCCACCTGATCACCGGTCCCTTCCTCGGCCAGTGTGTGGACGACGACAACCCCTACGACCAGCAGAACAGCGACGCCACCGACGACGATAACAAGCAGGGGTTCACCTTCGGCGCCTGCACCGACAACGACGACGAGGACGGCATTACCCTGCCGGCAGGCGGCGTGACCCAAGGACAGGTCGGCGCCAGCCTCACCGTACACATGCCTGTAGGCGCCTCAGCGGAGGACTGCACCCTCAATGGCTGGATC
>RRYU01009857.1_pt1 | contig 14473 bp, 20 predicted proteins | sample 2162651 | NCBI WGS metagenome assembly RRYU01 (sample SAMN10267283, study PRJNA491782) | microbial mat metagenome | isolation source: biomat in the production well | place: Japan: Minami-Kanto gas field, natural gas well KTG3 | collected 2017-06 | reverse complement strand
GGCGTCACCAAGGGGTTCAGCAGGATTCTGGAAATCAACGGCATTGGTTATCGCGCTGAGTTGAGTGGCTCGACCTTGAATCTGGCTCTCGGCTACTCGCATCCGATTGAATATCCCCTTCCAGAGGGAGTTGGCGCGGAAATTGAGAAGCAGACCAAGATTACCTTGACGTGCATTGACAAAGAATTGCTTGGTGCGACAGCCGCAAAAATCCGTTCCTTCCGGCCGCCCGAGCCGTATAAAGGCAAGGGCATCAAATACTCAGATGAACGTATTCTGCGTAAGGCCGGCAAGACCGGTTCCAAGTAAGTTGAATAGAGCGAGGTGAAACCGTGAATGTCGCAAAACAAAGACAGATTGCCCGTAAAAAGCGCCAGGTGAGGGTTCGCAAAAAGGTTAAGGGGACCCCTGAGTGCCCGCGGCTCTGCGTATATCGGAGTGCCAAGCACATTTATGCCCAGATTATCGAGGATGTTAATGGCAACACTCTGGCAGCTTCTTCAAGCCTGACCAAAGAAACTGCCGGCAGCCTCAAGTTTGGCGGTAATACTCAAGCGGCGAAGGCAGTTGGCAAAGCCATCGCTGAGACGGCTTTGAATAAGAATATTAAACAGGTGGTTTTTGACCGTAACGGTTTTCTGTACCATGGCCGGATCAAGGCTCTGGCAGAGGCGGCCCGAGAAGCTGGCCTGTCTTTCTGACGGGTGAAGGAGGAAAGTGTTGCAGCGCACTGATACCAACGAAACCAATTTGATTGATCGCGTCATCCATATCAACCGCACGGCAAAGGTTGTCAAGGGTGGCCGTCGTTTTAGCTTTTCCGCTCTGGTCGTTGTTGGAGACGGTAACGGCAAGGTCGGATACGGACTTGGCAAGGCAAAGGAAGTTCCCGAGGCGATCCGTAAAGGCGTCGAAACGGCCAAGAAGAGCATGATTGAAGTCCCTCTTCAGGGCAAGACGATCCCGTATGACGTGATCGGCAAGTTTGGCGCCGGGAAAATGCTGCTGATGCCAGCTTCTGAAGGAACCGGCGTGATCGCCGGAGGTGCGGCACGTGCCATACTTGAGGTGGCTGGGGTTGGCGATATCCTTTCCAAGTGTCTCGGATCGAACAACCCGCACAATGTGATCAAGGCGACCATGCGGGCCCTTCAGCAGTTGCGCAGCCCGGAGGAGATTATGGCTCGCCGTGGGCTGACTGACAAAGGTGGCGAGAGCGCCTGATACGGAGTAAGTTATGGCCGGACAAATCAAGGTAACCTTGAAGCGGAGCGTGATTGGCCGCGACAAGTATTTCAGTAAAGTGGTCAAGGGGCTCGGCTTCCGTCGGCTCAACCAGACGGTGGTTCTTAAGGACACCCCGGAAATCCGTGGCATGATCAACAAGGTCTCCCACATGGTGGCCGTTGAAGAATAGTTGCGAGGGATAAAACTCATGGATTTAAGTAATCTCAGACCTGCATATGGTTCGACCTCCAGTAAGAAGCGGATTGGCCGCGGCCACGGTTCCGGTACGGGCAAGACTGCCGGCAAGGGCCACAAGGGCCAGAATGCCCGCTCGGGAGGTGGGGTTAAAGCCGGCTTCGAAGGCGGCCAGATGCCTTTGCAGCGCAGGCTCCCCAAACGGGGGTTTACGCCCCTGAGCCGCAAGGAATATGCTCTGGTCAATTTGCGTGACCTAGACCTTTTTGAGGCCGGTAGCGTCGTGGATGTCGAGGTGCTGGGTAAGGCCGGTCTGGTCAGCAATCTCAAAGACGGCATCAAGATCCTCGGCGACGGCGAATTGACGAAAGCATTTACCGTCAAGGCTCACAAGTTCAGCAAATCGGCCCAGGCCCGCATAGAAGCGGCTGGCGGAACCGTAGAGGTCATCTAAGTTGCTCTCCAGCATTCAGAATATTTTCAGTATTCCTGAACTGAGACGCCGCATCCTGTTTACACTTGGGATGCTGGTTGTCTACAGGATCGGCTGTCATGTGCCGCTGCCGGGCGTGGACCGTGGCGTGCTGGCGCAGTTTTTTGAGGGGACTCAGGGAACTCTGCTCGGACTGGTCAGCGCCTTTACCGGCGGGGCTCTTGAGCGAATGACCGTTTTCGCCCTGGGCATCATGCCTTATATCAGCGCATCGATTATCATGCAGCTGCTTACGGTGGTGTTCGAACCTGTCGAACGTTTGAAGAAAGAGGGCGAGGCCGGTCGCAAGACGATGACCAAATGGACTCGCTACGGGACTGTCATCCTTTCGGTTATTCAGGGCGCGGGCATCGCCGTTGGTCTGCAGTCCATGCGCGGGCCTGGCGGAGAGCCGGTCGTCCAGGTCCAGGGGGCCGGTTTTATTCTCCTGACAATTATAACCTTGACGGCCGGAACCGCTTTCATTATGTGGCTTGGCGAGCAGATTACCGAGCGTGGCATCGGCAATGGTATCTCCCTGATCATTTTCGCGGGGATAGTGGCGATGATGCCGTCAGCCCTGGTCAACAGTATCCGTCTCCTGAACACCGGGGCTTTGACGCCGACGATCATGCTGCTGATACTGGTGGTTATGGTGGCGGTCATCTGGTGTATTATTTTTATGGAGCGCGGCCAGCGGCGCGTGCCGATTCACTATGCCAAACGCGTATCCGGCATGCGAAATCTCGGTGGCCAGAGCAGCCATTTGCCCCTGAAAATCAATATGAGCGGAGTTATTCCGCCGATCTTCGCCAGTTCGATCATCATGTTCCCCAGCACAGTGGCCAACTTCGTTGACGTCCCCTGGGTGCAGAGATTTGCAAGCATGATGACGCCTGATCACTGGCTTTATAATCTCTTTTATGTTGGCTTCATTGTCTTCTTCTGCTACTTCTACACGGCAGTGACCTTCAATCCGGTCGATGTGGCAGATAATATCAAACGCCAGGGTGGCTACGTGCCCGGGGTTCGCCCAGGCAAGGCAACGTCGGATTATCTTGATACCGTTCTGGGGCGTCTGACCTTTGCCGGAGCCATCTATATCTCTCTTGTGTGTGTACTGCCGACGATTTTGATGGGGCAGTTTAACGTTCCTTTCTTTTTCGGCGGGACTTCACTGCTGATTGTTGTCGGCGTCGGCATGGATACGGCATCGCAAATTGAGGCCCATCTGATTTCACGCTCCTATGAGGGGTTTATGAAGGGTGTTTCCATCAAAGGCCGCCGCGGATAACTTGGGGATAGCGATGAAACTAATACTTCTGGGACCGCCTGGCGCAGGTAAAGGCACACAGGCGAAAATGCTGGCTGATGAGTTCGAGATCCTGCAGGTCGCCACCGGTGACATCCTGCGGGCCGCAGTCAAAGAAGGCACCCCTCTCGGCATCGAGGCCAAAAGTTATATGGACGCTGGTGGTCTGGTCCCGGACGAAGTTGTGATCGGTATTGTGGTGGAAAGACTCAAACAGGAAGATTGCAATAACGGGTTTATCCTCGACGGCTTTCCCCGAACGGTTGCCCAGGCCGATGCCTTGCAAGAAAATCTGCGCCAGCTCGGCAAGGATCTTGACCAGGTTATCGCCCTACAGGTGAATACCGAGGCGCTCATAGAACGAATGACCGGTCGGCGTACCTGCAAGGCCTGCGGGCGCGGTTATCATTTGCGCTTTGACCCACCGGCCAGGCAAGGCCGTTGCGATGCCTGCGGCGGAGAATTGTTCCAGCGTGATGATGACCGTGAAGGCACGATTCGCAAGCGGCTTGAAGTTTATGACCAGCAGACGGCCCCTCTGATAAGTTATTACCGGGAGGCCGGTCTACTGGTGGAAGTCGATGGCATGCAGGGGATTTCCGAGGTTCAGAATCAACTGCTGGCGGCTGTGCGGGCAAATTAGGGTGATTGTTCTTAAAAGTTCCGCCGAATTGCAAAAAATGCGGCTCGCCGGACAGATCGTCGCCAGGGTCCTGGGCTTGTTGACAGAGCGGATCAAACCGGGGGTGACCACCGCCGAGCTTAACCGGTTGGCGGAGGAAGAGTGCCGACGGCACAACGCAAAACCAGCTTTTAAGGGATATGGCGGCTTCCCTTATGCGATCTGCGCTTCACCCAATGATCGCGTTGTACACGGCTTCCCTGATGATAAACCTTTGAGCGAAGGTGACATCCTCAGTATCGATTTCGGCGTCATTTACCAGGGGTTCTATGGCGATTCTGCGATTACCGTGGCAGTCGGAGAGGTTGACGACGAGACTCAGCGTCTGTTGACGGTGACCCGGGATTCTCTGGAACAAGGCATTGGCAAAGCTGTACCGGGCGGGCGTTTGTCCGATATTTCCAACGCTGTTCAAAGCTGGGTCGAAGAGCGCGGCTTCAGCGTGGTCAGGGAGTTTGTCGGCCACGGGATTGGACGCCAATTGCATGAAGCCCCGCAGATACCGAATTTCGGCCCTGCCGGGCAGGGACCGAAACTCAAGGAAGGCATGGTGTTTGCGATCGAACCAATGATCAATGCCGGTCTGCCCGGAGTGAAAATACTGGAAGATGGCTGGACCGCAGTGACCCAGGATGGTCGACGGTCGGCTCACTTTGAACACACTGTAGCTATCACCGACCACGGCCCGGATATCCTTACCCGGTTGTAACACAGGGCCATACAGTAATCAGAAGGCCCCGTGGCGGGCCCAAGCAGAGGGTTGAACCATGAAAGTCCGTTCATCAGTCAAAACAATTTGCGACAAATGCAAAGTTATCAAGCGCAAGGGGATCGTCAGGGTGATCTGCGACAACCCCAAACATAAACAGAGACAGGGTTAAGCATTGGGAGGAACGTACATTGGCTCGTATTGCTGGTATCGATTTACCAAGAAACAAGCGAATTGAAGTTGCCCTGACCTATATTTTTGGTATCGGGCGGTCGTCTTCTCAGGACATTCTGACGAAAGCGGGAATTGATTTTAATACCCGGTCCGACGATCTCACTGAGGAAGAAGTCGGTAGAATTCGCAAAATTATTGACAGTGACTATGAGGTCGAGGGCGATCTGAGGCGGGATGTCTCCATGAACGTCAAGCGGTTGATGGACCTCGGTTGCTATCGCGGGCTGCGCCATCGTAGGGGGCTCCCTGTGCGCGGACAAAAGACCAAGACAAATGCCCGGACCCGGAAAGGTCCTCGCAAGACTGTCGCCGGTAAGAAGAAGTAACGGGAGGAACCATGGCTAAGCCTGGCAAAAGAGCACGTAAAAAAACAGAAAAGAAAAACGTCCCGAGTGGTATCGCCCATATCCAGGCGACGTTTAACAACACGATTGTCACCATTACTGATGTTAGAGGCAATGTGATTTCCTGGTCGACTTCCGGAGCCAAGGGTTTTAAGGGGAGCCGGAAAAGCACGCCTTTCGCTTCCCAGATGGCTGCGGAAACAGCGGCCCAGAAAGCTCAGGAACATGGTATGCGCAGTGTCGAGGTGTGGGTCAAAGGCCCCGGCTCAGGTCGCGAATCCGCTTTGCGTGCCTTGCAGGCTGCCGGGTTGACGATTACCATGATCAAAGACGTCACGCCAATCCCACATAACGGCTGCCGTCCGCCCAAGCGTAGAAGAGTATAACCAATTAAGGAGATGAACTTTGGCTAGATACACCGGGTCAGTCTGCCGGATGTGCCGGCGGGAAAATATGAAGCTGTTCCTGAAAGGGGATCGTTGCTATACCGACAAGTGTGCCGTGGAGCGTCGTAACTATGCCCCAGGGCAGCACGGTCAAGGACGCATTAAGGTGTCTGATTACGGCACGCAGCTTCGCGAAAAACAACGCGTGAAACGTACCTACGGGCTGCTCGAAAAGCAGTTCCATTCGTATTTTGAAAAAGCTGACCGTATGAAGGGCGTGACCGGCGAAAATCTGCTGGTACTGCTCGAGCGTCGCCTTGACAGTGTCGTCTATCGTATGGGTTTTGCGACTTCGCGGAGTGAAGCCCGACAGTTGGTTCGACACAGCCACTTCCTGGTCAACGGGCGCAAGGTCAATATTCCGTCTTATCTGGTTCGTCCGGACGAGGTGGTGGAACTGCGAGAGAAGAGCCGTAAGATAGCTTGCATCAATGAGGCTCTTGATGGGGTTATGCGGCGCGGGTTGCCGTCCTGGATAGAAGTTGAGCGTGACGCTTTCAAGGGGACACTCAAAACCTTGCCGGTCCGTGCCGAAATGACTACGCCCTCGTTCCAGGAGCAACTGATCGTCGAGCTCTATTCCAAGTAAGTGAAGAGCTCATGACGGTTAAAAACTCTCCCGCAACCTCATATGGAGGATTCGCATGTATAAAAACTGGAGGGAACTGATTAAACCCAAGCGGTTGCAGGTGGACGCTGATTCGTTATCGACCCGCTATGGTAAGTTTACTGCAGAACCATTCGAGCGTGGTTTTGGTACCACACTCGGCAATGCGCTGCGCCGGGTATTGCTCTCGTCGCTGCAGGGCGCTTCAATCACTTCGGTGCGTATCAAGGGTGTTTTGCACGAATTTTCAACGATTCCCGGGGTCACTGAAGATGTGACCGACATCATTCTCAACCTGAAAAGCGTCCTTATTTCCTTACACGGCCACGAGTCGCGCAACGTCCGGATTGTCAAGAAGGGTGCCGGAGTGATTACGGCCGGTGATATCGTCACTGATGCGAATGTCGAAATCAAAAATCCCGATTTGCATATTGCAACCTGCGGCAAAGAAGCCGATGTCGAGATCGACATGGTGGTCGCCATGGGCAAGGGTTACGTTCCCGCGGAATACAATCGTGACGAGAAAGCGCCAGTCGGGACCATTCCCATTGATGCGCTCTTCTCGCCGATTACCAAGGTGAATTACACGGTCAGCAATGCGCGTGTCGGCCAGGTCACTGATTACGACAAGTTGGTATTGGAAATCTGGACCGATGGCAGTACCAAACCGGAGGACGCCTTGGCGTACGCAGCCAAGATCGTCAAAGACCAGATGCAGCTGTTTATCAATTTCGATGAGGATCTCGAACCTGATGTCGATATCGAAACGGACAGCGGCGGAAAATCGATCAACGAAAATCTATATCGACGCGTCGATGAGCTTGAGCTTTCCGTGCGCAGCGCGAATTGTCTCAAGAACGCGAACATCCGATTGATTGGCGAATTGGTGCAGAAGAGTGAAGCCGAGATGCTGAAAACTCAGAATTTCGGTCGTAAGTCCCTGAACGAGATCAAGGATATCCTTGCCGATATGGGCTTGACTCTGGGCATTACCCTGGAAGGTTTCCCCGATCCTGAATATCTCAAGATGATCGAGAAGAGTGAAGAAGAACTCTAATTGTCAGGCTTGGGTAAATGTAATCGAGAGAAAGGACCCATAGATCAATGCGACATAGAAAGTCCGGTAGAAAATTAGGCCGTAATACGAGCCATCGCAAGGCGATGATGCGCAATATGGTGACTTCTCTGTTTGATCATGAGAAGATCAAAACGACCGATGTCAGGGCCAAGGAACTGCGTAAAATTGCAGAGAAATTGATTACTCTGGCCAAGCGTGGCGATTTGCATGCACGGCGGCAGGTCATGCAGGTCGTCATGGATAGAAAGGTCGCTACCAAGTTGTTTGAGCGAATTGCCCCCCGCTACCTGGAAAGGTCCGGAGGTTATACGCGGATCATCAAACTCGGTCATCGTTCAGGGGATAATGCGGCGCTGTCCCTGATCGAATTGGTTGAAGAGGAATTTACCGCCAAACCGAAAAAGAGCAAGCCGGCAAAAGAGGAGGCTGTGGCCTCTCAGGTCGAGACGCCAGCGACAACCTCTGAGGCAGATGAAGCAGGCGTGGAAGCGGTTGCCGACGCTACGCCTGATGAGGCCCAAAAAGACTGAAAGCCTGCGTTAGCAGAGTTGCATAAAAAGCCGCGTTGGAGTTTTCTCTGGCGCGGCTTTTTTATCCTCAGGTCGCTTGGCCCTGGGGAGGCGAGGTTGCTCTGGGAGGATCTTTCCTGACTTCCAGTAGTTTAATATCGAAGGTCAGGGCCTTGCCGGCCAGGGGATGGTTCGCATCCAGGGTGACGGTTTCGTCGTCAAAGTCCTGCACCATTAGCAGCAGTTTGCTGCCATCTTCGCGGATCACTTCGAGTTGGCTGCCTTTGCGAAGATCGAGGTCTGCGGGGAGATCTTTACGGTTGACTCCCTGGACCAGATTTTGATTGGGCTGACCGTATGCCTTGTCCGGCTCGATAACCACCGTTTTCTCTTCTCCCTGGTACATGCCGGCGATGGCTTCATCAAAGCCTTCAATGACCTCGCCCTTGCCCAGAACAAAAAGCAGCGGGCGGTCTTGCGGTGATCTGTCGAACACCGTGCCGTCGGCGAGCCTGCCGGTATAGTGAACCTTGACTGTATCCGTGGTTGTTGCACGTATCATGGTTATCCTCTCCGTGGGTCTGCTGATTTTGCTCACCGGGGAAACCCCTGGGATCAAACTAAGTGCTGAACAGGCTGACGGCTCATGCATAACAAGCCAAACGTTTTCGGTCAATGACTTTCCTTCATCCGGGTTGTTAAGCTCTTGGGTAAGATCTGTGCAAGATCTTGTGAACCTTGACCGAATCGCTTGGATTATGCTAAGTTAAGCCTCTTCTGTCTTAGGATTTTCAATGTATTTTCCAGCACGCAATGATTTTGTCGAATTGGCCCGCCATGGCAACCTGATTCCTGTTTACCGGGAGATCCTCGCCGATATGGAGACGCCTGTATCGGCGTTTCGCAAGATTGATGATAAACATTCGGCTTTTCTGCTTGAGAGTATCGAGGGTGGTGAGAAGTGGGCCCGCTATTCATTCCTTGGTGTCGGTTCCGGACGGGTCTTCCGCTCGCGTGGCCGCTATTTCGAAATTCTCGAGCAAGCAAGAGTTGTCCATTCTGGTGAGGCGAACGACCCTCTGCTTGAGCTCAAGACCTTCCTGGAGCCTTACCATCCCGTAGAGATTCCTGAACTGCAGCGTTTTTTCGGTGGAGCTGTTGGCTACCTCGGTTACGACATGGTTCGCCATGTTGAAAACCTTCCTGAGCGCAGCCCGGCAGAGATCGGCACTTGGGACAGCTATTTCCAGATTACCGAAAGCCTGCTGATTTTCGATAATATGCGTCAGAAGATCAAAGTCGTGAGCAATGTCCATCTGTCGGCAAGCGATGACCCCGCGGACGCCTACGATAAGGGCGTCGAGACGATTAACCGGCTGGTCGCTCAACTGAAAGCTCCGCTGCCGAAGCCTTCTGAGAAATGTGGCAGTGCAAACAGCGGCAAGCTTGATTCCAACTTCACAAAGCCTGATTTCATGGCGGCGGTCGAACGTTGCAAGGAATATGTCCGGGCCGGAGATGTGATCCAGGTCGTTTTGTCCCAACGGTTTTCCGGTAGCCTGGCTAGCGACCCTTTTGATGTTTACCGTGCCCTGCGGACGATCAACCCCTCGCCTTACATGTACTACCTGCAGCACAACGGGACCCGGGTGATCGGTGCCTCGCCGGAAGTCCTGGTTCGCAAAGAGGCCGAACATGTCGAGGTGAGGCCGATCGCCGGTACCCGTCCACGCGGCAAAGACCCCGAGGATGATCTGCAGCACGAGCGCGATCTGCTCGCCGATCCGAAAGAGCGTGCCGAGCACATCATGCTGGTCGACCTGGGACGTAATGATCTGGGTCGCGTCTGTCGGCCGGGCAGTATCAGTGTGGATGAATTCATGGTGGTAGAGCGCTATTCGCACGTGATGCATATTGTCTCCAACGTGAGCGGGCAACTCCAGGAAGGCCGTGACGCCCTTGATGTGTTCAGGGCGACCTTTCCGGCCGGGACCCTGAGTGGCGCGCCCAAAATTCGCGCCATGGAGATTATCGAGGAGCTGGAGCCTTGCCGGCGTGAAATCTACGGCGGAGCTGTGGGCTACATCTCATTTACCGGCAACATGGATTTGGCCATTGCGATCCGCACCCTGATCGTCCATGACGGTAAGGTCTATCTGCAGGCGGGTGCCGGAATTGTTGCTGATTCCGATCCGGCTGCCGAATACGAGGAAACGGTCAACAAGGCAATGGGCGTCAAATCAGCTCTCACCATGGCAAGGCAGGGGTTGGACTGATATGCTCCTGATGATCGATAATTACGATTCGTTTACTTACAATCTCGTCCAGTATTTCCTGGAACTCGGTGCTGAAGTCGAGGTCTATCGCAACGACCAGATCAGTGTTGCAGAAATCGTCCAGCTTCAGCCCAGCCGGTTAGTTGTTTCCCCAGGCCCCTGCTCTCCGAATGAAGCCGGGATTTCCGTCGCCGCTATCCAGCAGCTGGCCGGAAAATTGCCGATACTTGGTGTCTGTCTCGGACACCAGTCGATCGGCCAAGCCTTTGGTGGCAACATCGTGCGGGCCGATCGCTTGATGCATGGCAAGACCAGTCCCATTTACCACGATGACCGGGAGCTGTTTGCCGGTCTGAGCCAGCCTTTTGATGCGACCCGCTATCATTCGCTGATTGTCGAACGGGCGAGTTTGCCGGACTGTCTCGAGATTACGGCGTGGACCAGAGAGGGGGAAATCATGGGAATGCGCCATCGTGATCTGCCAGTTTGGGGTATACAGTTTCACCCTGAATCCATTCTGACCAAAGAAGGCATGCACCTGTTGAAGAATTTTCTTGAAATGACCGACGAAGAACAGGCAGGCGCAGGTCGCTAGACAGGGCGATTGGCCACGCGGGAGCAGTTATGATCAAGGCAGCGATCAATAAAGTTGTGCAACGGCAGGATCTTTCCGAAGGCGAGATGATCGATGTCATGAGTCAGGTCATGGGCGGAGAGGCGACTCCGGCCCAGATCGGCGCATTTATCACTGCGCTGCGCATGAAGGGCGAAACGATTGCCGAAATTACCGGTGCTGCCCGTGTCATGCGAGAACGAGTGACCCCTGTCAGGGTTGGCAAGGCTCTTGATCTGGATCGTGATGACATCAATATCGACAGGGAAACCATTCTGGATACCTGTGGTACCGGCGGCAGCGGCACCAAGAGTTTCAATATCTCGACCACGGTTGCCTTCGTGGTTGCCGCCTGCGGTGTCCAGGTTGCCAAGCATGGAAACCGCAGTGTGTCCTCCGCCTGCGGCAGCGCCGATGTGCTTGAGGCGCTCGGTGTCAACCTGGCGGTTACGCCCGAGCAGGTGGAACAATGCATTGCTGCGATCGGGGTCGGTTTTCTGTATGCGCCTGCATTGCACGGCGCCATGCGACATGCCATCGGGCCAAGGCGTGAAATCGGCATCCGGACAATTTTCAATATCCTCGGGCCCTTGACCAATCCGGCTTCTGCCGACTGCCAGGTGCTCGGGGTTTACCGGCAGGACCTGGTTGAGATCATGGCCAATGTTCTGGTGAGACTCGGTTGTCGCCGGGGCTTCATCGTCCATGGTGAAGATGGCATGGATGAGGTGACTTTGACCGGCAAAACGCATGTGGGCGAAATCAGGGATGGTGAGGTCTTGATTTATACGGTTGCGCCGGAAGATTTCGGTCTGGTGCGCTGTCAACTTGCCGACCTGCAAGGTGGGGATGCCGAGGAGAATGCCGCCATCGTCAGGGACGTCCTGCGTGGCAAACAAGGCCCGAAACGTGATATCGTTTTACTCAACGCCGCCTTCGGGCTGGTGTCGGCCGGTGTGGCGGTCGATATCCCTGCCGGCCTGGCAATGGCCAGTGCGGCCATAGATGAAGGCCGGGCCAGGCAAAAACTCGAACAATTAACCGTTTTTTCCCATGAATAGACAAACAAGGCCGTTCCGCAGTTGGGGCGGTGTCACCAAGCCTTGGTGCAGACCATGATTCTGGATAAAATCCTTGTCAGGAAATGCCTGGAAGTCGAACGGGCCAAACAGCAGATCCCGTTGCCAGCCATGCAGAGAAAGGCGGCCGAGGCCGGGCCTTTGCGAGGTTTTGCCGAGACTCTGCGCAAGGTTGCAGAAACGGGAACGGCGATCATTGCTGAAATCAAGAAGGGCTCACCTTCGAAAGGGATTATCCGGCCCGACTTCGATCCGGTCGCCATTGCGCGCGATTACCAGGCCGGAGGCGCTGCCTGCCTGTCGGTCCTCACCGACCGGGAGTTTTTCCTGGGTGAATTGGCTTATCTCGAACAGGTGCGTCGTGCTGTGTCCCTGCCCCTGCTGCGCAAGGACTTTGTCATCGATTCCTACCAGGTTTTCGAGGCGCGCGCCTGCGGTGCCGATGCCATTTTGCTGATCGCCGCCGCCCTGCCGGAAACGCAATTAAGGAGCCTGACCGATTGTGCCCACGACCTGGGCCTGGATGTTTTGTTTGAGATTCATGACCGGGAAGAATTAGACATGGCTCTGCGCCTGCCGGTCGATCTGGTAGGCATTAACAATCGCAATCTGAATACTTTTCAAACCGATCTTGGCGTCACCGAAAGACTTGCGCCCCTTGTGCCGAAGGACCGTCTGGTCGTGGCTGAAAGCGGTATTTCAGGCCGGGCCGAAATCCTGCGTTTGCAGAAATGTTCGGCGCACGCCTTTCTGATCGGCGAAAGCTTGATGCGCGAAGCGGATGTTCGTTCGAAGCTGGCTGAACTGCTGAACGATTGACGGCGGGTCTCGATCTTTGGGACACGCTGTACGCAAAAGCGCGAGGACTGGAATGACATGGTCAAGGTCAAGATTTGCGGCATAACCAGCCAGGCCGATGCTTTGCACGCGGCCTCCTGCGGCGCCGATGCGCTCGGCTTCGTGTTTTATCGCGAAAGCCAGCGTTATGTTGAACCGGAGCTGGTCAGGCAGATCATTGTCGAAATGCCGCCCTTGCTGGCTTGTGTCGGACTGTTTGTCAATGAAAAGCCTTCCCGTATTGTCGAAACGGCTGAGTACTGTGGTCTGACCGCAATCCAGCTGCATGGCGACGAAGCCCCGCAAGCATGCCGCTTCCCGCCGTACCGGGTCATCAAAGGACTGCGCATTATGGGAGCGGTTGCGGTTGAAGACCTGGCCGAATATCCGGTCTCTGCCCTTCTGCTGGACGCCTGCGTGGCGGGACGCTTCGGTGGCACTGGACACCTCAGTGACTGGACCCTGGCCGCCCGCCTTGCTGCAAGCCGGCCGCTGATCCTGGCGGGGGGGTTGAACCCCGGAAATGTCGCGGCGGCGGTAAGGGCGGTGCGCCCTTATGCAGTCGATGTCTCCAGTGGAGTGGAGACCAGACCCGGCGTAAAAAATCCAATGAAAGTCGCCGACTTCATCCGAACCGCCAAGGAGGCGGTTTAACCATGTACCAACAACCTGACCAGAATGGCCACTTTGGCCAGTTCGGTGGACGTTACGTCGCTGAAACCCTTATGCCGGCCTTGCTTGAACTGGAAAAAGCTTACCATGAGGCACAGGCCGATCCATCCTTTCAACAGGAATTGAGCCATTACCTGGGGCACTATGTCGGGCGGCCAAGTCCGCTTTTCCTGGCAAATCGGCTGACCGAACATTGCGGCGGAGCCAGGATCTATCTGAAGCGGGAAGATCTCAATCACACCGGCGCCCACAAAGTCAACAACACGGTCGGGCAGGCGCTGCTCGCGAAACGGATGGGCAAATGCAAGGTGATTGCCGAGACTGGTGCCGGACAGCATGGTGTGGCGACCGCAACGGTCGCCGCCTTGTTCGGCATGGAATGTGACGTATTCATGGGGGAGGAGGATATCAGGCGGCAGGCCCTGAATGTCTTTCGCATGAAGCTGCTCGGCGCCCGGGTTCGTCCCGTCGACAGCGGTACAGCAACGCTCAAGGATGCCATGAACGAAGCCTTGCGCTATTGGGTGGCCAATGTGCGCGACACTTTCTACGTGATCGGTACTGTTGCCGGCCCACATCCCTACCCGATGCTGGTCAGGGATTTCCAGGCGGTGATCGGCCAGGAATCCCGGCAGCAGATGCTCGACCAAACCGGCCGGCTGCCCGATCTGGCTGTGGCCTGCATCGGTGGCGGCTCCAATGCCATGGGTTTGTTCTATCCTTTCCTTGAAGATGAAACCGTTCGCCTGTTAGGCGTCGAGGCGGCTGGACTGGGGGTCGAGACAGGTCGGCATGCCGCCAGCATCGGCGCAGGCAGAGTCGGAGTTCTGCACGGCAACAAGACTTACCTGCTGCAGAATGAAGACGGCCAGATCAACCATGCCCATTCCGTGTCGGCCGGACTCGATTACCCCGGCGTGGGTCCTGAACATGCCTTCCTGCACGAGATCGAACGCGCTGAATACGTTGCGGTGACCGATCAGGAAGCACTCGATGCCTTTCACCTGATGACCAGGCTCGAAGGCATCATGCCGGCCCTGGAGAGTGCCCATGCCATTGCGCAGGTTCTCAAGGTCGCTCCACAGATGGACCGCGACCAAACGGTCCTGGTGTGCCTCTCGGGGCGCGGCGACAAGGATATTCACACGGTGGCTGAGGCGAGCGGCATAGAATTTTGACAA
>RRYU01009415.1_pt1 | contig 14479 bp, 16 predicted proteins | sample 2162651 | NCBI WGS metagenome assembly RRYU01 (sample SAMN10267283, study PRJNA491782) | microbial mat metagenome | isolation source: biomat in the production well | place: Japan: Minami-Kanto gas field, natural gas well KTG3 | collected 2017-06 | reverse complement strand
GTCTTATTTTAAAACTAACTCCAGAGAAGCCTGTGTTTTCATAATCAAATTTAAACTTAATCTCATCTGCTTTAATTTGAGACCTTTCGCTTAATCCATAAGTAAAAACCCTCGCTTTACTCAAATCAATTATTTCTCTACTTTTTTCATTATCATAATTAATAATAGCCAACCCTTTTTTTGATAAATTAGTAATAAGCTTTGATTTTTCTTTTTTTATTCTATCTATGGTTCCAAAATTTTCCAAGTGTGAAATGCCTATCCCGGTAACCACACCTATATCGCATTTTACTATGCTATTTAAATAATCCATATCACCTGGCTTATCAACTCCCATTTCCAAAACTAAAATCTCCGGATAAAAAGAATTCTTTTTTATTAACATTTTAAAACCTTCCAAAAAAAGAAGAACCCAACCCAGGATATTTTTCCCAGGAGATTCAAAGCCAAGAATTGAAAGAGGTAATCCTATTTCGTTATTATAATTTTTCAAACTTTTTCCTACCTTGAACTTTTTAGATAGCGTTTTAAATACTGCCTCCTTAGTTGTTGTTTTACCAACACTACCTGTAATACCAACAACCTTTGGCTTGTATTTCATTAGAACCAGCTTGGCAAGTATTTTTAAATTGAATTGTAATATTTTTCTCATATTATCTATTTCTTTCTTTTGGTATTTTTAAATAATTTAATAAAAAGTCTGCTATATCACCAAAAAGAGGAGCGGCTGATGATGCAGAATATTTCACATCTTTTGGGTCATCTAGTTTAACAAGCATAACAAAAGCAGGATCTTCTACTGGAGCAAAGCCCACAAAAGTATGAATAGTGGTGTCCCCATAACCTCTCTTTACTTTATCAGCAACTTGGGCAGTCCCAGTCTTCCCCGCTACATAATAGCCATCAACCCCAGCCAACTTGGCATGTCCGTCATCAATTACATTAACTAAAACACCGGATGTTAACATGGCTGCTCTCTCAGAGATTACTCTTCTTATTTCTCTTGCTTGAGTAACATTTCTTGTTCCATCTGGATTGATTATCTCCTTTACCAAATAAGGCTTCATCAGCTTCCCCCCATTAGCGATAACCCCGTAAGCGCTTATCATTTGCAGAGGGGTTGCTGTTATCCCTTGACCGAAAGAAGCTACTGCAGAATCAACCGGTCTAATTTTTGCTCTAAACAAGTTAGATATATCACCAGGAGATTCTGTCTCAAGTTCTATTCCTTTCTTCTCCCCAAATCCGAAATTTTTTATATAACTTGCAAAATTTTTATCTCCCATCTTGTTGACAATAAATATAACACCCGTATTGAGAGAATATTCTAAAACGTATCCCATATCAACAACCCCATGTCCTCCTCTGGTAGCAAAATCTGAGTTTCTAATAGGCTTATCCCATCCTTCCACCATAAGACTTCCTTCATCTCTGTAAGTGGTATTTACATTTATTTCTCCAGAATCTATCCCGGCAGCGAGAGTCATCGTTTTAAAAACAGATCCTGGCTCATATTGATTAAAAATGATTTGATTATTAAACACACTAGAATCTGGAGTTTTGCCATATTCATTGGGATCAAAATCTGGATTAGAACACATAGCCATTATCTCGCCGGTTTTAGGATCCATTATTATCACACTCCCAGAATCAGCACCATGCTTCAAAACTGCTTCTTTTAATTTAGAACAAGCAGTAAACTGAATAGTCCTATCAATGGTTAAAACTAAATCACTTCCATTTTGCGCTTTTTGGTATTCTCTTTCACTAACAATAATAGGGTTTCCATTGGCATCCCTCTCTGTTCTTATGAGGCCTTCTTTCCCTGATAACTCTTCGTCAAAAAAACCCTCCAATCCATACATTCCTTTTTTATTTTCTCCAGAACTACCTAAGAATCCTGTTAAATGTGCAGTATAATTCTCGGGATAATAACGATGCTTTTGCATTAAAAAACTAATGCCTACCAGTTCTAGCTTCATTAACTCACTCAATACTTCTTCCTCTACTCTATCTTTTATAGGCTCATAAGGGTCATTTTTCTTACTAAAACGCTCAACCAAGGATTCAAGTTTCTCTTTCTTTTTTGTTTCTATCTTTAACTCCTTCCTTATTTTTAGATACTCACTGTATTCTTCTTCGCTTAAACTTGATCTCTGATTAAGTAATAATTCCTCTTTTTTTCTTTTCAATTCCTCCTCGCTAAAATCAACCACTTTATCAAGCTCATTATTTATTTCTTCTCTCATCTCTTTGTCTATATTTTCTTCAACCTCCTCCTCGATTTCTTTTTTGAAAAGAAGCTTATAGATTATTTCTGCAGTTTCCAAAGGATCTTCAATGTCCTTAGGGACAGCGTAAACATGAGCTAAGCTTTTGTTTATAGCAATAGGAAATATATTATTTTCATCACCACCCCTTCCTTTGTCTTGGATATAGATTTTCCCTCTATCTGGCTCCAACTTATTTAAAACCTGGTGCTGAGAAAAAGCCAGAGCGGAATATAAATCATGATTTATGACTTGCAAATAATATAAACGATAAATTATGGCCAAAAAAAATAAAAAAATAACCGCTATTATCAGATTAATGCGATTATTAAAATTCATCTCTTTCTTTTGTTTTTTTTGAATTCTAAATTTCATCTTCTTTATTTATAATTATCTGCTCAACACATTTTTTATCTTTTGGCGACAGAACTATCTCCTATTTCAATATACTGAACTTGATCAGCCTTGACCATTTTGAGCTCTTCAACTCTTTTTGATAGACTCCCATAAGATTCGAGGTTCATTAATTTGTATTCTAATTTTTCTTTTTCATTTTCTAGACTATGTATTTTTTTTTGCAAATCATTTATTACAAAGCCTTTTATAGACAAATCATTTTTTACCAATATGTAACCAAAAACCATAAAAGTAATCATTAAAAACATCAAAGAAGTAATAAATCCAAGATTTATTGAATTTTTTTTCTTAGTATTGGGCGTGCATCTCTTGGAATTATTACACCTAAAATTTTCTTTCTGTTCACTGGTCATTTGTTTATATTTTTTCCGCTACTCGCATTTTTGCGCTACGAGCTTTGGGATTTCTTGCAAGCTCCTCCTCAGTTGCTTGTAAGATTTTTTTATTTATTATTTTTATACTTGCCTTATGGTCACATTGACAAGCTGGAAAACTACTTGGACAAAGACAATCGGTACTTTCTTTTTTAAATAAACTCTTAACTATTCTGTCTTCCAGGCTGTGGTATGATACGACAACTATTCTTCCTTCTTTTTTTAATAATCTTATACTGTCCGGCAAGGCTACTTCCATATTCTTCAATTCTTCATTGGTGGCTATTCTTAATGCTTGAAATGTTCTTGTAGCGAAATGAAGTTTTTGTCTCTTATAAAAAGCGGGAACCGAACTTTCTATTATTTTTACTAAATCAAAAGTTGTATTTATATTTCCAGTCTTTCTAAAATCCATTATTGACCTTACAATTTTTTTGTAATATTTTTCTTCTCCGTATTCTTTTAGATACCTTTCTAAATCTTCTCTGCTGTAATTGTTAATTAGATCCCAGGTACGTTTATCATCTCCTTCAAAAGCCATATTTAAGGGAGAATCAGTTTTGAAAGAAAAACCCCTCTTATCATCCTCTATCTGCGCATTCGATAAACCGAGATCAAAAACAATGCCAGAGAAAATACCTTCGTAGAATTTGTTTCCAAAATCTTTTTTAAAATTATGTTCGGCTGCTTCATATATATTTTTAAAATTTTTATTTTCCAGTATTACATTATTGATTTTTTCTTTTTTAAAGATTTCTTTTGCATTGGCTATTGCCAAGGGATCTAAATCAAAAGATATTAACTTTCCCTTCTCTCCAATCTTCCTTGAAATCTCCCTTGTATATCCTGCTCCACCCAAGGTTGCGTCAATACAATAATCTCCTTTTTTTAGATTTAGGAAATCTACAACTTCATCTATCATTACTGGAACATGTCTGTAATTCATTATATTATTTTAAATTGAGAGCCAAGGCTCTTTTTAGGATTTCTCTTCTTAAGTCAATTTGTTCAAAAAAAGGATTTTTTATTATTTTTACCTCAATTTTTTCCAAATTGTTTTCTATTGTTTGTATTTCTATTGGCATATATTTCAAAATTATTAAACTCCTAGATCACCGAGAGCTTCTGCTATCTCAGAACTATCATTTTCAGCTCCTTCTTTGTATTTTTCCCAATCTGACTCATTCCAGATTTCAAGTCTGTCATATAAACCAGCCACTATTGTTCTTTTATCCAAGTTAGCAAACTTTCTTAAATATTCAGGCAGGGTTATTCTACCCTGAGAATCAAATTCTACATCCATAGCTCCTGCTAGCATCAAGCGACTAAAGGCACGTGCCTTTGACTGACTAACTGGCAATGAAGATAATTTTTTAGCAATTTCACCCCATTCTTTTTTTGGGTACAAAAAAAGACAGTTGTCTAATCCACGTGTAACCACTGCTCCTTCTTCAAGCTTTGATCTGAATTTAGCGGGAACTGCCAATCTTCCTTTTACATCTAAATTGTGACTATACTCGCCGATGAACATTTAACTATAATTAATTTTTTAAACTATATTAATTGTTAAGTTTTTTATCATTTTGAAGCAAGATCTCAAATATGAATGACAATTGCCACTATCTTGCTTCAAAACAATATTTTGCATTTAGAAATGCGGCACGACAAGTTTTGACCATTAAGGCCAAAAGGAGCTCGGCATCTTGGAATAACCAAGCCCCTTCTTCGCCTTAACTAACTTTATCTAGGTACAAAATCAGATAAAATAACTATGTTCTAATGATTTTGTTTTTATTGTTTTTTTGTTTTTAAGATTTTAAGATCCGAGAAGAAGTTTGACCAAAGAGTTGATCAAACCCCTTCTTTGTCCTAAAACGCACCCCCATGCGTAATAAGTAATAAAAAGCGAGATTGGATATCTCCACTATTCCCCACTTTTCACCTATCTATTTATATATTACACCACTTTTCGCTTTTTGTCAATCATAAATCCCCACCACCTTTTTAGCTATTTTTAAACAAAAAAAGCCTTTTTAAAGGCCTTTATTTTATGTGCATAAAAATAGAAATAGGCTTATTTTTTAATAACAAAATATTTATCCACAAACTTGTTAACATTATATACACATACAGATTTTTTTAACAAAAAAACACTGATTTTGTCAGTATTTTTTAAATATATTGTAGACTATTTTTTTTCTACCAAAATATCCCACTTATAAATATCATCAAGCTCTCTTCCCTTGAAATCATCAGAGGATATACCCACCTTCTCTAAATCAACGGCATATTTTCTTCTTTTTAAGGTTTCATAAACTGGGCCATTTTCATCTTCCCCTACCTTACTTTCAAGAGATCTAGTTATCATATCTGCCTGAGTTGGTGTTAGGTCCATTTTAATAATCAAAAAACCGCTTTTTTCTGCCAATGAAAATTCCTTAGTTGAAGAAGCAGTTAACACAACGTCGCCTCTCTCGTATCTTCCATTCCCCTTGTTTTCTTCAATTTGAACTAATAGTTTATTTGTCTCAATCTGACCTATTTTAGCAGCTTTTTTTAAAGTTATTTTATCACTATAGGGATCTATATCTCTATTATTAAAAATAAAAATAATAATTACCGAAAAAAGCAAGAAAAATATTAAAGCTAAAATAATATTTTTTTTATTTTTCATAAATACAATATTAAATTATTTTTTTGCCAATACTAATATTGGGTTCAGAAGAATAATGGGGGCGTACAAGGTTTATTCCTTCAATTTCAATTTTTTCATCATTAAAATTCATTACAGGGATATCAAGAGAATAAGATAAGGCATTGGCTGTCACCACACCTATACGAAGAGCAGTAAAAGCTCCACCATTGTCACAAACCCTAATAAGTTTTATATCTTGAAGATTTTTATTAATATTTTTGGTTAAAGCATCTATCTCAGGCAAAAGTCTCTCGGCCTGCGAAAATTTTGCTTCAAATTCTTTCTCAGCCAAAAATTCGTCATCTTTTTTGATTTTCAAAAATATATAATCTCCTTTACTTGTATCTATTATCAGCTCCATTTAAAATATATTATAACACAAAAATCCAAAAAAATAAATTGGTTTAACCTTTTTTTCTGCTTTCTCTAATCCTTTCAGATTCTGTTAGCAATTGTTTTCTAAGCCTAACACTTTTCGGAGTAATCTCTAGGTATTCATCATCTTTCATGATACCCATACCTCTCTCTAGACTCAACTCTGTAGCTGGAGTAAGCCTAATCGCCTCGTCAGAGCCAGAAGCTCTAACATTGGTAAGCTGCTTGCCTTTAATAGGATTCACTACCAAATCTGCCCCTTTGGCAGTGTTACCAATAACCATGCCTTCATAAACTTCGGTATTTGCCGGAATATAGAGAACGCCTCTTTCTTGAAGATTATAGAGCGAAAAGCCAAGAGCCTTCCCGGAGACCATTGACACCATGGAACCGAATTCATGTTTTTCAATTTTACCGACATAAGGTTTGAATCCTATTACCCGCGCACTTAAAATACCCTCGCCTCTAGTATCAACTATAAATTCATTTCTATATCCCAAAAGACCTCTTGTTGGGATTTCAAAAACCAATCTAGTATGACTCTGTTCTGGTTTCATTTCGGTCATATTACCCTTTCTTTTAGAAAGTTTTTCAATAACCGTTCCAGACATAGATTCTGGAACATCTATGGTTAATTCTTCAAAGGGTTCTAGTTTCTGCCCGTCTTCTTCTTTTATAATAACCTTGGGCTGAGATATTTGTAATTCATAACCTTCTCTACGCATATTTTCCAAAAGAATAGCAATATGCATCTCTCCTCTACCAAGAACTTTGTAATGGTCAGAACTGGAAAAATCAATTTTCAATCCAACATTAACCTCAAGCTCTTTTTGTAATCTTTCTTTTAGTTGACTATTTGTTACAAACTTTCCCTCTCTACCTGCGAAAGGAGAACTGTTTACCATAAAACTAAGAGAAATAGTGGGCTCATCAATATTTATAGCAGGAAGCGCTTTTTGACTCTCTGAATGGCATATTGTCTCGCCAATAAATATATTAGGCAAACCAGCCGTGATAATAATATCACCAGCATAAGCCTCATTCACTTCTCTTCTTTCAATTCCATAGAATGAAAAAAGCTTGGTTATTTTTCCTTTTCTTAGTTGTCCTTTTTCGTTTGTAACAACAACACTTTCTCCCTGCTTAATCGTCCCTTGGTAAATTCTACTTATAGCTAAACGTCCAAGAAAATTATCATAAGCTAAATTAAAGGGCTGAACCAAAAGTTCTTTTTTAGCCTCTCCTTCTTTTGAGGCCATAGGAACCTCTTCCAAAATTGTATCAAGTATAGGAAAAAGATCCCTAGACTCATCTTCCATTTTCCTCTTAGCTATCCCTTGTTTGGCAATTGCATAGAGAGTGGTGAAATTAAGCTGCTCTTCTGTCGCTCCGAGATCAAAAAATAATTCAAAAACCATATCATGAACATAACTAACACGAGCAGCTGGTTTATCTATTTTATTTATAATAACAATTGGTTTTAAGCCAAGTTCTAGGGATTTTTTTAATACAAACTTGGTTTGAGGCATGGGTCCTTCCTGAGCATCAACAACCAACAAAACCGAATCAATAGACCTCAAAACACGCTCTACTTCTGAGCCAAAGTCAGCATGCCCTGGAGTATCTACTATATTTATTTTAGTATCTTTATATATTACTGAAGTATTTTTTGAATAAATCGTAATCCCTCTCTCTTGTTCAAGGGTGTTTGAATCCATACTAACACTATCGTCAGACATTCCGGTTTGTCTCATTAATCCGTCAGTCAAAGTAGTCTTTCCATGGTCAACGTGGGCAATAATAGCCACATTTCTAATTTCCATATTTTTTAAAAAATAATAAAATCCTGCGAAAAGCAGAATTCTTCTGATTAATAACTTATATAATAATAGTAGATTTTATATTAAAAGTCAAGAAGAGCACTACATGCAAGGTTTTATGTCCCATCGCAGGTAGTGCTTTCCAATTTGACTCAATTTAAGCTATTGAAATAAGCTCAACTTCAAACACTAAATTAGCATTAGGCGGGATAACTCCTCCGGCTCCAGTCTCACCGTAGGCCAATTCAGATGGAATCTCCAATCTCCTTTTCTCTCCCGCTCTCATTCCAACCATTCCCTCTTCCCAGCCCTGAATAACTTGTCCAACTCCCACTTTAAAAGTAAAGGGCTCTCCCCGGTCAAGACTTGAGTCAAATTTCTGTCCATCTTCAAGGGTGCCAGTATAATGAACAGTTAAAATATCTCCCGCTTTTGAAACTACGTCACCGTCTCCTTCTTTTATAATAATTTTTTTTAATTCCATGGTTTTAATCTTATTTATTAAATAATACAAAAGAACCTGTTACATTTTTTTAAATTTTACATTAAAAATAGGCTCATATTTGTTTTCATATTCATCTGTTATCTCTATCATCTCCCCTTTAGCAAGCTGGTTTAAAGCCAGATCGCTCATCATCATATTATCACTCTCTATATCTATCTTCAAATTTTCAAGCTTGTCAAACTCCGATGAAAAATCAGCCTGAATTGCCAGCTCTATTTCTTTTTTTCTGTCTCTTAATTTTTTTATTTTTTCAATTATTTCATTGTGTTCTTGTGAAGTAGCTAGAGCATCTTTGTACATCTTCCTAATATCTGATTGTTTTTTCTTGTTAACTTGAATTTTGTTAAAAAAATCTTGAATTTTTGACATAAATATTTTATTAGTAAAAAATAAATCGAATGCCTTTAGCACTCGATTTATAAATTATACAAAAATTATCAATTAAGCACAAGTTATTTTGTAGCCACTATTCTAATATCAAATCCAATCATATCGTCTATAACATTATCACCAAGTTCTTTAAAGAAATTTCCTGAACCATATATTATATCCCATCTTGTTCTGTCAATTTCAAATTTAGTTTCAGCGCTAATTAAATCTCCATCAGCTTCAAATTTTACCATCACCTCTATTTCGTTTGTTTTACCTTTTATGGTCATATCACCGGTAGCCAAATAATCAAATTCGGAATCTTCTAGCTTCTCTACTCTTTTTAAAGTAAACTCTGCAGTCGGATAATTTTCAACTTCAAAAAAATCAGCTGATTTTATGTGATTTAAAAGAGTTGTAGAGTCGGTATCCAAAACCTGGATGGATTCCATATCCATAACTATACTGCCGCCAACAAGCTCGCCATTTTCATCTAAAATAATTTTACCAAATGATGGATCAATGGTACCAAAGTGATCATTGGTTCTTACCAAGACTTTTTGAGCATTCCATTTAACAACAGATGCTTCTGTATTGACTTCATAGACATTCTCATTTTCTTCGCTTGTGTTGATCTCGGAATTATTTTCTTGAAAATCACGCTGAGATGACTCTGAATCAGAAATAGGAGAAGTTTCATTATTTTTATCAGATGTACAGGCTGTTAAAAAAAACAAGGGTATTAGCAACACAAGTAATGACAATTTTATTTTCATATTTTTATTATCTAAATAATTATTTTATATTATTTTATAAGAAAAGAATTAAAAAAGAATTAAATTTTTTTGTTCTTATTGATAATGTCTTCAAGCTCCTTCTCAAGATCCTTTTCTAAGGCCCCTTCCTCTGTGGCTATTATTAAAAAATTTTTTAAATTTGGTGGAAATATCGTTGTTTTTTCAAGCTTTTCTATTAAGCTCATATTATTTTCTTTATTGCTCATTTTGGTAAATATTATTAGTTAAGATAGATTCTCATTTTTTCAATCACATTATCAATAGTTATATTAGATTTGACAAGATAATCATCTGCCCCCAAAACCATAGCCTTGTTTATATCATCATCATCACCTAAGTTTGAAAGCATTATTACCGGTATTCCGGAAATCTGAGAATCGCTATTGTGCCTGACTTGTTTCAATACCTCGTAACCGTCAATCCCAGGCATCATAATATCAAGCAAGATAATATCTGGTTTAAAGTTTGGAATTTTTTCTACAGCTGTTTCGCCATCAGGTGCTTCCTCTACCATAAAACCTTCTTTGGAAAGTTTCTTGGCCAAAAGAGTCCGTAGGGTTGAGTAATCCTCAACTATTAAAATTTTATTTTTTTCATCTGACATTTGTTTCATATTATCATATTTGAAATAATAAAAAAAGACCCTCTATTAAAAGAGGGTCGGATGTAATTATTCAAAGTCAATTTCTATCAAATTTACTTCTTTGCCAGCGAAGAGCTTCTTCTTGTCAATTCTGCTTTTTATTTTTCTATTTCTAGATATTTCTTGAATTGTTTTCTCAACAACTTCTTTTTCTCTTACTATACCAATAACATCATTATTTTTTGCTAAAACACAAGAAAAATAGTCCATGGCCACGCTGGCGTTAACTTTTACATCAAGCACTACTATGACAAATTTCATTTTTCTCCTCCTTTAAGTATGGTTAAAAAAACAAATTAATAAATTTTTTTACTTTTTTAAAACCGCTAACAGCCTCCTTCTTTGCAAGAGTTTTTTTATATAAATGAACCAGATCCTCAGCTATAGTATCCCAATTGTAGAATTTGTCAACTCTGTTTCTGGCCATTTCTCCGTAATTTTCAATTCCTTCCATTTTTAGAAGAATTTCTAACTTGTCCTTCAAATCCTTAACACTTTTAGAGGTGAACTTAAAGCCAGTATTTTCTATTACCTCCTTATTTTCAACAATATCACTCACTAAAACAGGCAGTCCATAAGACATTCCTTCAAGTAAAGCTATTGAAAGACCCTCGGCCTCAGATGGTTGCGCAAATAAATAGGCATTGGAAAACAATTCATTCAAAACTGAACCATGTTGAGCTCCTGTAAAAATAATATTTTTATTTTCCTTCGCTTTTTTATGGAGCTCGTTAACATAATCATCACTATGGAAGCCTTCGCCCACTATTACAAGCTTTTTATCTGTTTCTATTTCATTATAAGCGTCAATCAAATAGTGTATTCCTTTGTGTCTAATTAATCTTGTAACTGCCAAAATATATGACCCTTTGGTGAGACCCCATTTTTTTATTTCTTGAGCCTCTTTAGTACTTGGCATGGTTATGCCATTTGGTATATAAATTGGTTTTATATTATACTTTTTTGAAGCATATTCTGAAATCCCTCTTGAAACAGCTACAACAACATGGGCTGTTTTACAAAGCAAAAACTCACTAACTTTTAAATAGGTTCTTGCTAATATTCCCCATTTCTTATGAAAATAATCACGAGAATGAAAAGTGGCTACAACAGTAGCGCCTGGTCTCATTATTCTAAACAACCAAATCAAAGAAGATGGTCCAATAGAATGAAAATGAACCACATCGAAATCTTTTCGAGCGGCATTAAATATTGAGGCAAAGGTATGACTAATAGCATCAAGATGCTTAGTGGGCACGCTTCTAAAGCTAACTAACTTAACTCCTTTATACTCTTCTAGTTTTTCGTCCGTATAGTTTGGTCTCGTATAAACAACAACCTCATGACCAGCCCTAGCCATTCTGGTAGCTATTTCCTCAACATGCCTTTCAACACCTCCCATAATAGCAGGTATTCCTTTTTGTCCGATAAAAGCTATTTTCATATATTTAAAATTATTTTAGTCTCTGGCGGTTATAAATTAACCGCCAGCAATCAAAACAATTTACTCTTCCTTCGTTACGATAACTGGATTATCGTTCACATTTGCTTCGGGCACAACTGCGATTATAAAGAAATTGGTTCTATAGTGAACATCTGCCCACTCTTCACCGACCCTAACGCCACCATTCTCTCCAAAATTATAGCCATTTATGTACAATACTCCCCTTAAATCTCTTCCGCCTTCTGAATTGTTAACATACTGAACTCTTCTGGCTATGTTCCTAATTGACACTGGTCCGAAGTTAGCTTCATTACTAACCCTATCGGCTACTTTTACTTGAACATATCCGAAGTAATAATCATCTTGGATCTGTACTCTTATCTCCTGACCTTCTTCAGTCGGATAGACTCCTAAAATCTTTACCCTAGGATTAATAACAGTTCTGTTTTCATCGGCATATTTGTATGTTATTTCATTCTCTCTCGGATGGATAGAAAATCCATAACCTTTGATTACCAAGATTTTTGTATCCATGTCTATACTAGAACTTATAATAACCGGATTAACATTAATAATTGAAGAAGAATCATCTACCCATTTATCATATTGCAAATTTACACTTGTATATTTACTAGAAATTGCCATTGGCACTCTAACGTGAACCACGGCTAAATCATCGTATAAATCAACAGACTCTGGAGCAACTTCTGTTTTTTCTCCATTCATATTGAAATGTACCTTTGTCAATGAGGCAACTGATCCGACTCCTTGAGCATGAATTGAAATTATAGACCCGGGTGTAATCTCAACAGGTCTTAATTCAACTATAGTTGGGATTATTTCTATCGGCAAATAATTTGATTTCTCGCCATTTATTTCAACATTAATATATCCGTTTAAAGCTCCTTGCGGAACAACCACTTTTACTGAATTTCCTCTTGTGTCAGTACTACTTGGTTGAACTTGAATTCTTCTATTGAGTCCTTGAAATTCTATTGTAGTAGTAGCCAAAGGTGAAAACAAGCTTTTTCCATTAATAGTTATTTCCTCTCCGTTTTTAGCTGCCGGAATATTGGTTTCTGCTCCACTCATAAATCTGGTTTCGGAACTTCTAATACTCTCAATAAGAGGCTTAGCTGAATGAGCTAGAGCCGAGGCTCTGTCACTTTCCACTCTGGATACTTCAACAGTTATATTCAACTTATTTACATTAACCGGAGTAGCCACTTCAATAATTTCCTCTTCACCAATCTCAATCAATTCTGCCCTAATTGTTGCCACTTTAACATCAGCTTCATCATAAAAATTTACTGAAGGTCTATTAGATATACCTTTTCCATAAATTTTTATCTTATCACCAACCTGGTCATAGCCCATTCTGCTCCACTCAGATTTGTAAATAACCGGCTTAACTGAATATCTAAGTTTATTTGAAGTGTTAACTATATCTTCACCAGCTATATTTCTAAATGATGTTTGAATATATACAGTTGAATTAATAACACCTACAGGCAATTTAACAGCTACTTGTTTTAGTTTCGGATCAATTACATGTGGCTTAATATAATGATCATAGTTTGCGCCACTCAAGTCCATCGTCTTTACAACAACATACATTTTATCTATGTCAACTTGAGGATGGAAACCTGACCCCCTTATAATTACATCTTCATCAGCATGAAACATTCCTGGATAAAAGTCTGTTAAAACAGGAACAACATTGTAGTCAAATTCCCCTAAAAGCTGACCTTTCCCATAAATCCTTCCTATACCCGAAAATGTCCCCTCGTACATATCTATATAAACACCACTTGAAACAACCTCAGAAGGATTAAATCTTTTAACCCCTGCTGTAGTGTTTACTTCGTCATAGTATGGAAGCTCTACTTCAATTTCACTCTGAGTAAAAAATGATATATTATTAACTCTAAGAAGTATTCTGCTTTTACCTATATTACTTTTCACTTCCTTGGTTATAACCTCAACTGCATCCTCAAAAAGCTGAACACCGTCAATATACATCTCTGCTCCTTCTGGAAGATTTCCGTAAGTAAATGAGAGAGCTCCTGCTGAAGTTATATTTGAGTTAAAAACCAAAACATGTCTAACCCAATCTGCCGTCACAGAAACATCACGAAAACCATCAACTGCTTCATAATTTTGAGTATTAGAAAGAGTTACTCTAGTCTCTGAGCTTTGACTTCCCTTAATATAAAAAGCTAAATAATATTTTTTTCCATTCTCTAAATTAAATGAGTTAGTATCTTCTCTTGGCTGAAAAGATGCTGTCCAAGATTCTTCTGCCGCTCCGCTAGCAGCTCTAATGGCTACTGAATGAGACCCAAATCCAAAGGCAGATTGATATGACCTATAAATATCATAAACTCTTTCTGAGTCTGGATTTTGCCAATTTGTCCAAAATCCTTGGATATTTGTTTCAAAACTGCCCTCTTTCAGCATATTTGTATATGCTTGTGCTTCTTTAACGCTAGGCTCTACTATAAAACCAAGGTTAAAAACTAAAGCAAAAAGAATCAAAGCATTAATAGCCTTTTTTACTGCTCTCTTTGCCTTTTCTCTACTTTTCTTTTTAATCATATTTTTTTTAATTAAATATTTTATTTAATATTAGCTAATAATTTTGCTAATATTTTTATTAATTATTATTTTATGTTAAAACATACTATAATATCATAAAAAATAGATAATGTCAATACCATAAAAAAATCAATGACTTTTCGTATGCTGACGAAGACTAAAGACACTCAAA
>RRYU01004255.1_pt1 | contig 14502 bp, 10 predicted proteins | sample 2162651 | NCBI WGS metagenome assembly RRYU01 (sample SAMN10267283, study PRJNA491782) | microbial mat metagenome | isolation source: biomat in the production well | place: Japan: Minami-Kanto gas field, natural gas well KTG3 | collected 2017-06 | reverse complement strand
GTCGGGCGATACCAGACCGCATCGAGATCCGACGTACCCGCGCCACAGCCCGCCGAGGCGTCCACGCGCCAGAGGAAGCGGCTGGCCGGGTCGGTCACGTCCGGGCGGGCGGGACGAATCTCCAGGGCATGGCCCGGATCAACCACATCGAGCCAGCGCAGGGCCACCCGTCCACTGCCATCGGTCGTGCGCGTGGTCGTCCCGCTGTCATCCCGGTCAACGAAATCCACGCGATAGCTGGTCAGATCGCGGATAAATGCGCCATCCGTGCCATGGTCGACCACATGCACGGTCACATCCGCTCCGTAGACGAACTGATTATCGCTGGACGACTGTACCGGGGCCAGGCGCAGCCAGTGAGTCGGGGCGCTGCCCTGCCGCCGGGCGGTCGGGGTCGCATCGCGCAAATCGAGCGCCCCGACCTGGGGTGGTGCATGGATCTGCCAGAACGACGAGGCCGATCCGACCAGCGGACGCACCTGCGCATCAGTGAGCGAGAACGTCACCTGCCCGCTACTGGTACTGGTGGCCGTGGCAATCGCGCTGCCCGTGGCTGTGAGCAGGCGCATGGGCACCCCCGACAACGGCAGCGTGCCGCCCGTGCGCTCGCCAACGACACTGACACCCATCTGCGGACGGGGCACGCTGCGCACGGTGATAGCACAGCCCGGCGTCGACGTTCCGGCCACACTGCTTGCTGGCATGGTGATGCGGCCCGTGGTCAGGTCGGTGGTGGTCGTTCCCCCACAGTCATGGGTGATCTGGTGGATCACGCTGCCCACATCGCTGGCCGGGGTGATCGTGAGCGTGCCCGTCGGATCTCCCGTATCGATCCACTGTGTTGTCACCTGCCCGCTGCCATTGGTGGTGCGCGTGGTGGTGCGACTGCCATTGGTGAATGTGATCGCCGTGTTCGCACGCCGTCCGGTCTCCGTGCCGTCCATGCCGGTGGTGATCAGCGTGATCTGAATGGGCGCTTCGTAGACAAAGCGATGCCCACTCGATGTCTGCACGGGGCTGATGGTCAGGGGGGAGATCGAGGTACGCCGCAGGGCGCCAAACGTCGGCGGGGCACTGAGTGTCCAGGCGGTCTGCGGCACCATGGCGCGGATCTGCGCGGCGCTGAAACTGAACGATACGTCGCCACTGGTGGTCGTCGTCTGTGTGGTATCGCCGTTCAACGTAATCGGCACGCTGGCCAGGTCAGCCAACCCGCCACTACTGGTACGCGCCACCGCCTCGGCACTGATCGTGGGCGACAGGATATAGTGGAAGGTGAGATCGCAGCTCGCCCGGGTGCCGCGCACCGCGCCTGCGGCCAGATCGACCGTCGCCCCCGCACAGTCGTGCGTGACGCGCTGGAGGATCGTGCCGGTCGGGATGCCCGGCGTGACATCCACCGGCTGCCCGCCGTTGGAGAGCGTGGCCCAGGAGGTCATCACCTGCCGGTTGGCGTCGGTCGAGCGGTTGGTCGTGCGTCCGCTGCTCTGGAAGGGGATCGTGCGTCCGATCAATGGGGTGATCGGCGATCCGCTGGTGATCTCGCTCAGGCCCATGGTGGACAGGCGCAGGGTCACGGTCAGATCATCGATCAGGCCCACATCCCAGGTCAGATGCTCAGCCCGGCAGCCTGGATCGGGGTTGTTGCCGCTGACCACACAGATCGTGGGTGTGCGCCAGGTCGTGGATGCATCCGCGTCGCTATCCTGATCATCTGCCCCCACATCGCGGGGCGATGCCGTGGCCCCCGCCGGAGCAGCAAACTGCACCCGAAAATACCCCGGCGGTTGGGTATCAAAGCCATACCACCCATCGTGCCCCAGAGACGACCGGGTGGTCATCGAGTCAACCACCACCCAGGAGCCACTCGCGCAGTCGACCGTGTCGATATCACAGCGTTCCAGATTCACGGTCAAGCCGTTGATGCCCGCTTCGCCCGCATCCTGCCGCCCATCGCTGTCGCTGTCGCGCCACACCCAATCGCCAATCTTCCCACGGGCAAATTCCGGCGGCATCAGGCCAAAGGCAAAGGTGGTGTTGCGATGATCGCGCCACTGCATGGGCAGCACGATGGCTCTGGCAATCTCGTGGGCGTCACTGTCGCGCTGATCATCCGCGCCCATGTCCTGGGGTGCCATGATCAGTTGGTACAGCGGCTGACCCGATTGAAAGTTCCGCACGGAGAGGCGCAGGAAGAGGTCATCCCGGTTGGGCGGGATGGCAAAGCGGAAGAGACCGCCGTTGGCCGTGCTGGCCGAGGCCAGGAGCTGCCCACTGCGGGTGGTCAGGTCAACCTGCACGCCATCGATACCTGGCTCACCACTGTCCTGGATGCCATTGCCATTCTGATCGCGCCAGACGCGATCGCCCACGATGGCGCTGGTGCAGAGGGTTTCGACATCACCCAGGCCCGCGGCCTTACCCTCGCCGTGCATGGTGAAAACCTGATGCGTCATCGTGCCGCCGCTGGTGGGATACCAGCGCAGGCCCGCGGTCGAGTTGCCCACCAGCGCGGTTGTCAGGATGTCATCGGCCAGGGTCAGGCTGGCACCACCACTGATCTGCGTCAGGCGTGTGGTCAGGCCGCCCAGCATATTTTCCGTGTACTCGCCGCTGATGCCCGCGTGATCGGTGTCGTTCAGATAATCCCAGGAGATCTGATTGGTGCTGCCCGTGGTGGTCAACAGGTTCCAGGCGCTGCCCGTGCGGCGGTAGGCCAGCACATCGCCCTGGGCAATCACACTGCGTTCGCCACCGGGTGGGTTGCGCGAGAAATACTGGTCACCCGTGCGGTCACGGAGACCCAGAAACATGGTTGCGCCATCGGCGGAAAAATCAATATCGGTCAGCAGCGGCGTGGGATGGATAATCTGATGGCCCACCCGATCCAGCGTGATGCCAGATGGGGTATCCGTCCAGCCATGCCACATGGTGCGCGCTCCTTCACCCAGAGTGCGAATATGAAAGAGCTGCCCACGGACATCAATCCGCTGCCCCAACGGCTGGGAGACAACCAGGCGCTGCGTCCCGGTGGTCAGGTTCAACTCGATCACATGCGCAAACGGCAGCGCATCCACCTCCCACTGCGGCCCATACCAGGGCACCCCGCTCCAGCGGGCGCGGGTATCGATCACGCCGACGTACAAGACCGCATCGATTTCGTGCGTCGCCGCAGCGCCCACCCGGTGCGTCGGGCGGACGCCCATGCCAAACGGATACAGATCCGCCCATCGCGACGGTGAACGAGCGGTCTGAATCAGCCCGGTCAGATCCAGTGTGATATCACCCTGGCGCACCGGGGTCGCCCCGGTGATGTCAAAGACGGCAATCGTCTTTGTGTGCAGATTCATGGCATACAGGTGGCGGCCATCGGGACTGATGTCGAGATCGCCCAGACCGGTGCGGCTGACATCGGTGCGCACGTTTGTGTCAGCGGTGCCGCCATGGCCATTGGCCCCTGCATCCACGGTGGCGACATGACGTACGACCCTGGTGGCCGGATCAAAGGTATAGATCGCGCCCGGCCCGCCCGGGCCATAGCCACTGGTCAAGCGGGTATACGCGCCCAGAAACAGGCGCGGCGTGCCGCTGATCGCGCCATCGTCCCAGGCCGCACCATAGACCGCGCCCAGATCAGCCAGGCGGGCACCCGCGTTCCGTTCACCGTTGGGCGTGATCAGGCGCAGCACCGGAAAATCCGGGCTGGCTTTGCCCCGATTCGGGGCCGATGGGTCAACATCGACCAGGGTATTGCTAAAGGTCGTGACCATGAACTGGTCGGGGGCCGGGGCACGCAGGCAGGGCACGCCGATGCCGACGTTGCCGCCAGCGGGAATGGATGCCTGTGCGGGGGGAGCGACCAGGCGCTGTGTGAGCAGCAGCAGCAGCCCCATGAGCAGGATGCCGACCAGGATCGCCACGATGCGCATGCGCCATGAGCGACCCAGACCGGAGAGACGATACGTGCGAACGTTGACTGCCATGACACGCCTCCTTACGGATGACTCTCAGAACCGCGACGAGAGACACCGATGTCGAACAAACCACCGTCCAGCGAGCGTTCCGTACATCTCCACCAGACCCGATGGCGTGTACGGACGGAATCATGGGATGTCAGATCCGGCCAGTACCAGATCGACATCCGCCCAACGGCCTAGTGTATGGGCCGCATGGGAGGTGTATACTATGTCTATCTACACTATTTCGTGTAGAATGAGCAAGACGCTGAACAGAAAGGCTGCCGCGATGCGTTCCCACCGAGCCATCCCGTCCATGATCGCGTTCGCCCTGATTGTGATGAGTGTGACCAGTGCCCTGCTGTCCACCGCTGTGCCGCATGCCCGTGCGACCGGCGAGACGGTGATCTACCTGCCGCTGCTGATCGGCCCTGATACAGCGGTGGAGGAGCCACCGTACGGCTCGTATGAATACTGGACGGTGCATCCCCTAGAAGCCCGCCGCGAGGTTATCCGTCTGGTCAACATCGAGCGGGTTGCCAGTGGCTGTTCGGCGGCATACGAGAATCCCATCCTGATGGATGTCACCCAGGCGTGGAGCGAGTATATGTACTTCTTGCCCGAAATTGCGCACACCGATGCCTATCCAGGTGACTGGTACGATGAGCATGGCTGGCCGCATCCCATCCTGGGCGAGAACATTGCTGGCCCTAATACGCCTGATGGAGTCGTGCAGAATTGGATGAACTCGCAATGGCATCGTGTTGCCATGCTGTCCTGCGATGCTGGCCCGGCCTATCGTTACGAGATCGGCGTGGGCTATACGAACTCCTGGATACTGACGATCAGTGCCGAGTAACCATCGCGCTCGATCAGCCCACCACGCGACTCTCATCGGAGCCGCGTGCGGGCGTTGGCGATCCATCCGTGTTGCACCACATGACAGTGCCTCAGACCTCACCATCCGCATCGCCGTCATCCATGCACGTCTGCGCGAACGCACGTTCTTCATCGTTGCACCCGCCTCCCCAGACGGCGACCGAGCGCCTCACCCAGACCGTTTCCGGCGTCCACATCGATAGGCCACTGAATGCCATCGCGTACACCGGACTCACGCAGGGCTGTCGACGTGGCGACAAGGGCATCCGTCGCCTCTGGGAACGCGATGATCAGCACGGTAGACGCAGCGGCGCTCACCACGGCAGTCTCACACGGATACGATGGCGTGGGCGGTGTCTCTCGTGCTGGCGTCCAGGTTGGATCGGTCTGCTGCATCCAGGTGATCGGGCGTTCGACCATGTGATCGTATGCGCCCCGATAGGCCAGGATGTAGCCATCATGCATGGCCGTCGTCACGACGGCATAGATTCGGGCGATATCCTGTGTGGTCATCGAGGCCTGCGCTTGCGCGATCAGATCGTGGGTCTGCTGCATCCAGACAGCCACGGGCGCGGGTGGCTCAACCAGGTCATGGCGCTGCGCGGTCAACGCGGCGGCGCGGTCGGCCTGGGCCACCGCAAACGCGTCACGGGCCTGCACAAAGCGGCGGCTGTCCCATGCGGGAGGTGCAACCACGTTCAGGTCGTCCAGATGCATGACGCCGAGGGGCTGCAACGCCCCCCACTGTGGCAACGCCGGAGGCAGATAGGACGGTGGGGTGAGCTGCCAGACCCCCGGTTCTGGGTCGGGTAGCAGCGGATCGTTGCCGTGTGCCGGATCGCTCGGACGATAGACGACGGGTGGATCGGATGCGGCTGAGAGCGCCCGATCATCGGCGAGGAACACCAGCACGTCGGCGGCGACCGCCTGCCCGATGGCGATGCCGGTAGCGACGGCTGTGACATCCGACCGCTCCTCCCAGACACCCACCCAGGTCGCAGTCCGGGTGCGTGTCTGGTCGAACGCGAGCGGGGACTGGACGGTGAGGATGGTATCTGCGAGAGCGGCCAGCAAGGCATCATCCGAGACGGCCATGCCCTCGGTACGAGCGAGATCCGCAACGAGCAGGCCATCGTGCAACGCCACGGCCAGATAGGCCAGCGTGCGGGCCGCCTCTGGCTGGCTGGACGCAGATACGGCCTGCGTCCCGATCTGCATCCAGGCATCGACCGGTGAGGCCCATGCCGCCTGGGCCTCGGCGGACGCTGGCGCGGGCGGATCGAGCGGAACCGTGGACGGAGCCAGCGTCTTCAGCAGCGCCGCCGCATCAGCAACGATGATCGTCTGCGCGGCGGGAGCCTGCGACGATGGCCCACAGGAACCCAGGATGGGTATCAGGACGAGCGCGATGAGACCACAGCGCAATACGCGGAACATAGTCTGCTTATCCTTTTGTACGAGGCGGAATAGACCCACGTAGCGAATCCAGCACTGACCGACAAGGTGGGCAGATCTGGAAATGCGCAGCCACGCGTGGATAGACCATCGCACACATCTGCGGATTGATGCGCATCTGTTCCAGATAGTACGGGAGCATCGTCTGCATCCGTCGACAGACCTGTTCCGCATCCGTCATGGCAGACCGAGGGCGACACCAGGTCGCCCACTGATTCCACGACCGATTCGTCAGATCGGCGCAGGTCGGGCAGGTCAGCAGATGCGCGGCCACCTCCGGATACGCATCCACTCCGGCAGTCAGTCGACCCGCCTCCGCTATGAGATAGGCGGATATCATCTGGCGACACGTCGAACAGGATATCGGACAGGCCAGCGTCATGGCAGCACCTCCATGGCAGCAGCGACACCGATGCGCTGTCCGGCACCGATATCAAGCGGCCAATGCTGGCCGCTCACGACACTCGCACGCGCCAGGTCGGCCAGATCAGCCTGAAACAACGCGGTATGGGTCGAGTCATACGCCGTCAGCACGGTTGTGGCGGCGCTGCCGATGGCGACCTCACCGGCGGGATAGGACGGCAGGGCGGGTGATTCCACCAACGGCGTCCAGTCGGGTAGCACATGGATCGCCCACTGCGCCGGGCGGGCCACCTGGTAGGCATACGCCCGATCCCAGGTCGCCAGGGTTGCGTGATGCATCGCCACACTGACCTGAGCCAGGCGCTGCGCCCGCGCCCGGTCGGTTGGCAGTGTCGCCGCCTGATCGCAGGCGTGCTGCATCCAGCGGTCGCGTACCCGTGCGGGGATGGCAGACCAGCGTCGCACCAGCGCACGATCTGCCTCAGTCAGCGTGCGCTGTGTGGTGGCAAACGCCTCGCGGTCGGCCACAAACACGGCGTCCGTCCAGGCGGGCGGGGCACTGACCGTCTGGGTCAGCGGTTGGAGGCTCGTGAGGCCAATGGGCCGCATCTGACCCCAGGTCGGTAGCAGGGGTGGTGCATCCCTGGTTGTCCAGATGCCCTCCGGCACGCCCTCCGGCGCTGTCCCTAGATGCAGCGCCATGCGGCTATCCTGCGCCATCCGGGTCAGCACCTGCTCGGCAACACGACGACCGAGCGCCTGCCCGGCCGCAACCGACTGTGGGGTCTCCTCGCTCTGCCACACCACCACCCAGGTCGCGGTCGCAGCTTGCTGGGCCACGATCTCCTGATGGAGCGGATGCAGGGTCGTGAGGATCGGGGCTGCCGTTGCGGCCAGGACGGCATTGGCTGAGATGATCCGCCCGTCTGCCTGGGCCTGGTCGGCCAGGCGCAGCGCATCAGCCATGGCAGCGGTGAGATAGGCCATGCCCTGCACCGCACGCGGCAGGTCGGTCTGATCCATCGCGCTGATCTGGATCTCGCGCTGCACCCAGGCACAGACCGGATCATCCCACGCATGTACCACCGCATCCGTGGGGGCTGGGGGCGGCGTCTCTGTCTCCCCCGGTGGCTCCGCCAGGCGTGCCGCCGGGTCAGCCACGATCCAGCCAGCATCTGCCGGAGAGGGAGAGGCTGGGCGATCTGCGACCGGGGCACACCCGACCAGCAGACTGATAAGAGACACGACCAGGCCGATCAGCAGGGCACAGCGACGAGTCCGCTCGTCTGGACGACGATCATGGCGACGACGATGGGATGCACGAGCAGCATCATGACACCACATACAGCGATCTCCTCTCTGTGCCCTGCTCATGGGTCTGATCGAACGCCATCTGTGGACAGTCCACAGATCGGCTCCCTCTCGTCGTCGGGTCGTCGGATCGTCGGTTGGTTCGTCTCATGGGGTGTCCTCTCCGCGTAGCACCGGCGGCAGCACCGCCGCCGCGCCCGTGTTCGCCGCCTCCAGGTCAGCCGGGGTGATCAGCGTGGGCGGCGTAGCATATCCCAGATGACACGTCGCGCACGTTGGCGTGCGCCGTTCACCCGTCCAATAGTCTGGGAGCGCCCCGGACGTATCCCAGGTGGCGAGCAGATCCAACGCCAGCGTCTGACAGAACGCTGCTCGTTCGGCCAAGGCCGGTGGATCAGCGGGAAGACGCATACCCCGCCCATCACGCAGCGGACGGGCCATCACAGTGGCATGTCCCTCGTCGGCGTCGGTGGTGATCGGCGGCAGGGGCTGCCCCTGGTGGCACGTGCCACAGGTAACAAACGCCCCCGACCAACCGGGCATGGTCTGCAGGCGCGTGTTGATACGCTGCACCAACCCCATCATCTGCTGCGCGGCGGCCATCTGCACGGTATCCACATCGCCAAAGCGCCAGTCGTGCGCACACCGGTCGCTCGCAACATCGTGACAATATTGGCAGCTTGTCCCCAGGTCGGCAGACACGTGCTGCATCCAGACCCAGACCAGACTCAGATCATCCAGGGTTGATGTGTACGCAAAGCGGTCACGGGGCTGCGTCCCATAGTCCTGCGTGTATGCCTGGATCTCCACGATGCCCTGCTCCCAGGCATGCTGACCGAGCCAGGGGGCACGGCCATCGGTTGGCGTGTTCGGTGTAGCCGCTACAATCCGCTGGATACCCGTGCCCAGGTCAATCGCATCGTGGGGCGTCGCCACCAGCGGTGGTGGTTGGTCGCTTGAACTGGCACATGCTCCTGCGAGCAACAGCAGGGCAAGCAGCCAGAGATGCCGAATCCGCGTTGTCACGACCCACCTCCGTGCGGTTGGGCCGGGGACAGCGGGGCTGATCCCGCTGCGGTCGCCAGGATGCGATCGGCATTGGCCCGATAGACATCCTCCAGCGTGACCGTTCCATCCATGCCGGGAAAATTGATCAGTTGGACGTAGGACGCATTTGGGGCGGCGGCATGGATTCCCTCCCCCTGCACGGTGTGATAGTTGTCCAGAATCCAGGGTGGGCGCAGGGCTGCCAGATCACGCATCGCGTCCGGTGGCACGGGAGCCGGGCCAAACGCGACCAGCGGCGTAAAGCCCAGGTCGGCGGCGGCCTCCAGTTGGAAATGATGGACGAGTGCCCGGCGCTGGTCGGATGGGATCGCCTGGGCGATCTCCGCCTGCAGATCGTCGAGCAGGCAGTCAAACGCGGCCATCCAGCGGGCGTTCACAGCGGTGATGCCGAGCGCCTGGGCAATCAGGGCGGTATCTGCGCGGATGATCTCCCGCCCATTGCGCGAGGTCACGGTGACAACCGGCACCGCGTACCGGTCTGCCGCCGCGAGCAAGGCGGTGGCAAACTCCTCGCAGCCCATCAGGATCACCAGCCGTGCCCCCTGGAGCCGCGCCGCATCGGCGTCGGTCATGACGTAGCCCAGCGGTCGGCGCAGCTGCTCCGGGCCAGGCGCAATCGTCACGATGTCAGCCGGATCGGCTCCGGCCGCACGGGCAAACGCAGCCGTCCAGGTGGTGGAGGCGATAATCGGCCCCGTGCCCCGCGCCTGGGGACTCGTCACCGGTGTCCGCGACGCCGCTGGCGGCTGCGCCGCGACCGGTGCGTCGTCCAGGGTCAGCAGATAGGCCACCAGCGCGTCAATGTCCGCATCGGTGAGGACGCCTGTCAGAAGCAGGTCGGCATAGCCATGATTCATCTGTCCGGGCACATAGCCGTCGACCACATACGCATCGGGAGCCAGAATCGCCGACCGCAGATAGTCAGCGGCAGCGACGCCATGGATGCGTGTGGCCGCCGTCTGCGCGATGCCAGCCAGGTTCGGCCCACTTAATGCCGCGCCACCCGGTGTCACGGTATGACAGGTGGCACACGGCACCATGCCCGCCACGTAGTCGTTCCCGATAAACAGCGCCTCTCCCCTATCTGTGGGGGACGCAGCGATCAGCACCACGGCCAGGAGCAGGATGCCGAGAGCCAGACTGATGAAGCGATGCGTGAGACGATGCATGACGTGTCCTTACACCACGGCGAGTGGCGTTGATTCGACCGGAATGGTCAGCGAGACCACCCACACCGGCGGCTGTTCCTGGGAATCGTCATGATCCCATCGTGCTGGATCAGAGACGGTCATCCACGCGAGCCACCCGTTGAGCATGGACAGGCGCGCACGCAGCATCTGCCCCTCCAAGGTCTGTTCGCGCAGGGATGCCAGACCGGGCGAGGTGCTGCGCACGGTGATGCGCACGGACTCACCATCGACCTCCAACGAGACCCGAATGTCCAGTGCCCCATCGTCGAGCGCACACAGCACGAGCAAGAGGGCGCCATCACGCAGGAGACGAGACATGGTGTGCGACACATCCACATAGCGATAGCTGACCGTGATCTGCGGTGATTCTTCCCCGCCGGGCGTACTGTGCTGAACAATCGTCTGCACGAGCGTCATCAGGGCTTTCATCTGCACGCCTAACGACGCCCCGTTCGGCGTCGCCCGTGGCTCAATCACCGCCTGCAGCAGTTCACGGCTGGCGGTTTCTGCCTGCACCTGTGCCCGCAAGTGAGCGAGTTCGTCCGGTGGATAGCGGCCAGGCGACAAGAAGCCGCGCTGTTGGGCGTACCGGGTAATCATGCGATTGGTCGCATAAAAGGCGATAGAGAGGGGAATCTCGTTCATGCTCGTCCTCGTCTTCCTCCAGAGCTGCGTGCGGCGGGAACCGTCAAGACCCCGCTGTTGGTGTGCGCCAGCAGCGTGAGATAGCGGCGGACATGGCGACGGGCATGATCGGGATACACGACCATCACGGGTTTCACGGGCTGATAGATCGAGACCAGACGCCGTGTGTCAGCCAGCCATGGCGTGATCAGCAGCGTCGGGGCGGTGAGGTGCAGCGCCAGGAGCGACTGATCCGGGGGGAGATGCACGGGAGGGGCCACCACCCACGCCGCGGGGCGCAGGCTCGGCATCTGCTCGGACTGACACACTAGCAGCGCCAGCCCGGCCTGATGCAACGTCTGCTCCCACACCCATCTCTCATGATCATGCGGTGCAACTAATCCAATCAGCGGCGATGGTGTCACGGTCTGCCCCTTCCCTATCGATCTCATCCTGATTCGTATGATACAGAGAAAAAAGGGGTGTAGATCATGACCTAAGCGCCAACTTTTCAAATTTATACCTAGTGGCGAGTCCGTTTTTCTAGGACTGAAGTACTAGGCATGTGTTTTGTGGAGTGGATGCGGAGGAAAAGCCTCATGCGGGGGAGACCGGGAGGCCACGCCGTCGTATACGCGCTAGGATGCTGACTCGGAACCAACGTGTGCCAGATGATCCATCATCACCTGAAACCACGCAGACGGAGTTCGGCGCGTGCGATCTGATGGAATGTCCAGATCGGCCTGGATCTGCTCGATCATCCGAGTCATGGTGCGTGGCGATAGACCACTCCAGAGCGCAGCGTCACGCAGTGTTGGAGCGCATGCCAGCGCCGCCAGGAGCGGCATGCACGCCGGGGTGAGGAACACGCGGTTGGTGGGCGGGGAGAGGCCGAACCAGGGGCGCTGTGTGATGCACTCGTCAGGAGCGATCTCTACCTCAGTGTGCAGAAACTGCACGAGATCGGGAAGCACCGCCCGTGGCAGCGTTGTCGCCACACCGACCCCGACAACATCGCTGGACGCCAGCAGACGACGCTGGGTCACGTTCGCTGGATCGACCAGAATGAGTGCCAGCGGGGGCACTCCATGGAGGCGCTGCATCCGACGCAGGTCCGTGAGGAGATGGGGCACATGCGCGGTGTCGAGTGAGGAGAGATCGAGAATCGTGGGACACGCATCGAGCATGTCCCATCCCTGTTGATCGCTGGGGATCGTGCAGGGGGGGCGGATGTCTACCCGACGGATGTCACCCTGACCACGCAGGAGATCCAGCAGGAATCGCATCACGGGTGTTGGACGAATGGGTGTAGCGATGGTGAGCGACATGAAACGGACTACGAGAATGCACAGGTACCCAGACGGACAGACACAGCGGGTTGTTGGGGAGCGACCAGCCCGCTGTGTCGCACACCATCAGGCGGTTGAGACCGCCTGGGGGACATGCTCTGCAAGATATCTGTAAATACTATCGTAATAGCGAACAAACGCCCGATGCCGGGAGGGATGATAGCCTGGCATCGCCGTGATGACCGGCGTTTTCTGTTTTCCATGCAGACGTATCAGGGACGCGATTCGGGCCAGTTCCTCGGCTGAAAAAGGGAGATTCTGTAAAAAATCTGCTGTAAAAAAATCTGTAAAATCCCTTTCTGATGCGTAAAAGACGTTTTTTACCGTTTTACACGGATCGTCCGTTTTTACAGGATTTTTTACACCTTTTACATCACCGTGCCCAGGATTTTTTACACGGCGTGAGGTGTTTTGTCCATCTCTCACCCGGCCATGTCGCCCCCGATCTGCGGCGTGCCCCGTCCGATGACGGGGCAAAACGCTTGACAGATCATCATCGTCATAGCCGCCCCCATAGCCGCCCCCATCGTCCCCCCCATCAGGATCATCGCCGTCGTCGTCGCTATCAGGGCGGGCATAGTCACGCAACAGGTGGGTGATACTCTGCTGGCGGAACGAGTCCGTTACCTCCGGGATGCGCCCGATGCCTTCGTATCCACCGGTCTGCCGCACCACCGCCACACCCCGGTCGGTGATCAGCGATGGATCGTAGGCGCTAATCTCACCGGGGCCGAGCGCCAGCGCAACGGCGCTCTGCTTCGCGCTGGCGAGACGCAGGACGATCCGGTTGTCCAGATTCGCCTGCACCTGGCTCGACAGGATATCTGCCGTCGGGTACTGCGTGGCAACAAACAGGATGATGCCAGCCGCCCCGGCCATGCGGGCCAGCTTCTCCAGGTGCGCTCGCTGCGGCTTTGTCAGATCGCCCACCTCATCGGCAATCAGGAGCAGAAACGGCATGCTGCCGCCACACTGGTGGTACTCCAGGATATTCCGCGCATCAACACCCGCAAACGCCGTGTACCGGCGCTCCATCTCGGCCACGGCAGCGGCATAGCCCTCGGTGAGACTGCCGTCTGCCGTGGAACTATCGGCGTACAGTCGGGCGTGGGCCAAGCGGGTGCAGAACCCATAATCCAGGCCGGATTTGGGGTCAAGCACCCAGACCTCGGCGACCTCCGGCCCAAACTCTAAGCCCTGTAGGGCAATGAGTTGGAGGAAATTCCCTTTCCCGCTCCGCTTCATGCCGAACACCCCCCAGAATTCCGGGGCATGCAGATCGAGCGAGATCCACTGCTGATCGGGGGTATACAGCAGCGACATGGCGTCGGGATGCGGAAACGGAATGCGTGGGCACGTACGCGGCAGAGCAACAAGGGCGTCTTCGGTGCGCACACGTGCCTCGTCACGAGGATCAGACCGCGCCACTGCGCGTGATGACGATGAATATCCATAACCATCATCGGCATAGCCATCATCGGCATAGCCATCATCGGCATAGCCATCATCGGCATAGCCACGCACACCGGGAAAGTAGGGATACACCAGCGCATACTGATGGTCTGATAGCCAGTCGATCACGGTCTCGTCAGGATCGGGGACGTGCCAGCCGCGAGTCACAGCCAGCACATACCAGCGCCTGCGCAGCCAGCCATATGCCAACGATGCCAGTAGCATCAGCACGAAGGCGCATGAAATGAAGGCGGCCACAATCTCCAGCGTTTCTGGTTTTCCGGCGTCCTGCGGCTCCATTCCCGATCCCCTTTCCCCTTTAATCAACGAGCAGCGCCTCCGGGAGATGCGCCACCAGGACAGCTAAAAACACCAGTACCAACACGGCACTGATGGTCGACACCAGCATCGGCAATCCGATGCTCCGTGCCAGATTCAGGCTCGGATCAAACAGAATGGGCCAGTATCCCCATGCGGTCAACCCGATATCAGCCGACAATGACATCATATACGGAAGTGACGACCTCCGGCAATGATAGACCCATTGCGTCCATGTGAGGACGACTTGCCCAGCACTACCAATGGCGAGAGCCAACACAAGACGTGTTGTCCAGAGAGGTTCCCGCCCCTCAACAAGAGCCAGAACAACGTGCTCCAACCAACTCCAATTTCCATTCAGGGCTGAGATCGTTCCCAGAAACCCGACCAGCAGCAGCGCACCGGCGATGATGCGCTCGTAGATCGGGCGAAATCGATCCATCGCCGCACCGCTGAAAACCGCCGAGTCTTTGCGCCCTCTCCGATGCTGACGGCGCTGTGGCTCTGGGTCACGGCGCTGTGGCTCTGGGTCACGGC
>RRYU01002682.1_pt1 | contig 14522 bp, 11 predicted proteins | sample 2162651 | NCBI WGS metagenome assembly RRYU01 (sample SAMN10267283, study PRJNA491782) | microbial mat metagenome | isolation source: biomat in the production well | place: Japan: Minami-Kanto gas field, natural gas well KTG3 | collected 2017-06 | reverse complement strand
CCCCCCGGAACTTGAGTCAACCGCGCTCACTGGTGATCGACGATCAGCGTGAACTGATTTACATCGCCGATTATATGCGCCATTCGATCCTCGCCTACAACCTGGAAGGTCGCTACCTGTTTGAGTTTGGCGGGCGTGGTGTGGGTCCCGGGTGGTTCAATTTTCCCGAGGATATGACCATTAACAACCAGGGGCAACTGGTGATTGCCGATCTGTTTAACCGTCGTGTCCAGGTGCTGGAAGTGCTTTACGAGGAGTTTACCCCAAGCCTCAAAGCGCTGGTCATGCCGGGTGAGCAGGAGATATCAGTAACCGGTACGCTGCGGGCAGCGCCGGCAACTGTTCCCCGGTTCGAAACTGATGATCAAGGATTGGACCCGGCACCGGAGGATATCTGGTCGGTGATTGCTGGTGAACCACTGGTTGAAGAGGACGCTATTGAGGGGGCGCTGCCGGCGGAGATTGAGCAGGAACCAGTGGAAAGATTCCTCCAGCGCTGGGCCAACGCCTGGTCGGAGCAGGAGGTTGAACTGTACCTGGGATTTTACGCCGCTGATTTTGTTCCTATGGGGGAGGTCAGTCGTATCGAGTGGGAGGTTCAGCGCCGCGAACGTTTGAATCGTACAACTGCGATTGCCGTGACCCTGGATCAGATTCGTATTCTGCGCGACGACGGAGATCAGGTGCGCGTTGAGGTGGTGCAGGACTACCACAGTGATACCTACAGCGACCGGACGCGCAAAATCTTCGAGCTGCAGTATGAAGATGATGGCTGGAAGATTTTTCGCGAGCGGTCGGTCGAGGTGCTTGGCGATTAAGTGCTGACAGGTAGTTCGAGAAAGGCAGGGCCATGATGAACTTGAAAAATTATTTTTTCTCCCGCTGGCTGTGGTTGGCGCTGATCGGTTGCCTGGGGTTTGCCGTCAGCGCCGGCGCCGGCCCCTATCGCGATTCGGCCCATGGTAACCCGGATTACGGTGTTGATCGCTCGACGATTGATGCCAGGCTCGGAAATTACGCCACCGGCAACTGTGCCCACTGTCATGAAATGCACACCAGCATGGGCGGGACTGATCCGTTACCAGCTGGGGATGCCGCTCCCTATACGCTGTTTGCTCCGGGTTTTAATCATTCCAAGGAGAGAAACACCTATGTAGAAAGTGATGCCTTTTGTTTTTACTGCCATGGTGACACGGGTCCGGCAGTGGTCAATGAAAGTTACAGTGTTACCTTTGGTGGCGCAACTACCGGCACCGGGCCGCAGTCGATCCTTGCGGCTTTTAACCAGCATTCCTATCACAACCTTAAGGATATCGATAATTTTCTCAGCAGTTATCCGGCATTGAGCAGCTGGTACGCTGGGCTTGGCAACCCCTGCAGTGCCTGCCATGATCCCCACCGGGTCCAGCGCAACCGCGGAGTGAACCCCGGCAGTGCCATCACCCGCCCCGGTACCGGTCTGGTCTGGGGGCTGGGAGTCGATGAGACCATGTTCGCTTATTCCGGTGGTAACTATGAGGCGCCCTATGCATACATTGGTGGTAAACGCGAGCCCAAGGATGTGGAAGAGGATCCTGACGGCACGACGACCCCGGATTATGTCAGCTTCTGCACGACCTGCCATAATTCCTCGACGACTATCTACAGCACCGCCCTGGGGCGCAACCTGACCCAGATCAACTGGGAAGCAACGGGTGACAAGCACGGCAAGTCATCACGTGACGGGGCGATGGTTTTTCGTCAGCCTTTCGAAGCTGCTTTTGCCGCCAAGCCCAACATAGTACTGGCCTGTGTCAACTGCCATGAACCCCATGGTTCTCCTAATGTTGCTTTATTGCGGACGCGCATTAACGGGGAGCCGGTGGAACAGACCATCACCGACTTCAGCCAGATGGGGTGGGCCTGCCGCCAGTGTCATATGGATGACGACAAAATCAGAGAGTTAGGTATCAGTACCAGTGTTACCGCCAAAAAAAATGGTTGGAAATATGCTCATCACGATGCGCCGGAAGCACCATATAGTGGCGGGGGACAGTGTGGTCTGTGCCATATAGGTGGTATTCAGAATCCGCGGCCCTTTGATTGTAAAAACTGTCATGGTCACACAAAGGATGACAGTTGGATCTTGCCCATGGCGCCGCAAAGATATACTGGACGTAAAACCTTTTAATAATGTTGTGAGATGTCGGCAGATGAGTGAAAGGCAGGAACCGTGAAGATGTTCAGGCTGTTGACTATAGCGATTTCGGTGGTTTTCCTGGCGATGAGTGCACCTCTGTTTGCCGCTGATTTCCGCACCTGCGAGGATTGCCATTTTGAGCGCCTTGAGGCTGATCGTGGACGCTACTATCAGCATCAGGCCTTTGCCACCAATGACTGCGCCTCTTGTCATGTGAGTGCTCCCGAAACTTCGACGCCTGACCAGCCGACGTTTTCACCAGCGGCGGCACAGCGCCAGCGCATCAGCTGGATGACTGACAGTGTGCTGCCGGACACCAGTCACTATTTTCTGCTGCCCACTGAGGGGTTGCGCGAGACCCTGGTGGTCAGTTTGCGTGATCACCAGGGACAGATGCATCGTGAAGATATTCCCCTGCCTCCGCTGGAGCAACTGGCTGCCGCGCAAGATGACGGCAGAACTCCGCAACTTGCCAATGTCCGGGTGGTGGAGGTGAAGCGCGGAGTCTTTCTCAGTGTGAGCATTGCCTGGCAGACCGATGTCCTGGCGACCGCCGAAGTACGCTACGGCATCGCCGAGTTGAGCCGGCGAAATGATAGCGCGGGTCGTATGGGGTTTGAGCATCAGCTGATACTAAACCGGCTTGAGCCGAACAAGAGCTACCGCTATCAGGTGATATCCCGTGATCTGTCGGGGCGTGAAGCGGTATCTGAAGTGCTGACCTTCTCTACCGCTCGCGAGATAGCACGCCGACAGGATAATCCACCGGCAATCGGGGGTTCCAGCGCACCGACAGTCATGGTCGCCATGCGTCGGCGCGGGGATGATTATCTGCTTGAGGTGCAACTTGATCAGCCGCGTGTTGTCTGTATCGGTACTAAAGGCGGACCGCTTGAACGTCCAGGCGAGGCTGATGATGCCATGAACCGAAGCCGAAAGCGCCCCCATGCCGGGCTCAGTAATGAGGCCTGGAGCTCCATGGAATCCTGTCGTCAGTGCCATGAAAAAAATGTGGCGGCCAGTCATCCGGTTAATGTGTTGCCTCCGCCGGGGATGATTATTCCACCGGAATACCCAACCCTGGCTGATGGGCGCATGACCTGTGCCTCGTGTCATGCTATTCACGGTTCGGATCAGGAGTATATGACGCGTCAACGCAGTAAACGCGAATTGTGTGTTGGCTGTCATCTGGCCATGCTTTGATTTGGAGATAAATTATATGCAAAAAATGCAAAAACGTCCGTACAAGCGCAAGGTTCTTAACCTGGGGGTGAAGCGCGAGTTTCAACTGTGGTTGCTGGTGCGTATCCTCGGTGTGGTGGTGTTAAGTTCGCTGGTCGCAGTGGCTATCCTCTATCTGTATTCGCGCCAGGAGATCGCTGCCAACTTTTACACTGCCCATATCAAGATTCGCCGGATCAGCGATCTGCTGTTTCCGGTGATGGTAGCCGGAGCGGCGATCAGTGTCTTAAGTGGTATCGCCCTGGCGCTGTTTCTGCCGCAGAAGGTTGCCGGTCCGGTTTACCGGGTGCAAAAAGGGCTGGATCATCTGGCGGCCGGCGATCTGACTGATCACATTGTGTTGCGCAAGGGAGATGCGTTTCGAGACCTGGCTGACTCAACCAACCGAGCAACGACGAATCTGAAGGTGCGGATAAATGAAATCAAGGAGTTGCAGCAGGAACTGGACCAGTTGCTGAACGCTTTGGAGCACCGCGAAGCGGCAGCTTTGACCAAGCGTCAGGGAGAGTTGCTGGCGCACCTACGGACGCGCCGGGATTTGACTGATGTTTAGATTTTCCGTGTTTTTAAGCACGATTATTTGCTCTTTTGCGTTGCTGCCATCAGCTCGCTGGTCAAGACATCCAGCTGGTTTTCCAGTCGTTGGCGATGTTTGTTGCTGGTACCTCTAATGCGGATCCGGCAGCCGGATTTATGCGTAGCAATACTGATCCAGATGCGCTGATGAGATGTTAAAAAGCATAAGGGGAGTCCGATCAGCATCATGATAAAACCGCTGTAGACAATCATCACCCCCGGATCCTTGTTGGCCAGCAGCAGCACCGAGGTGAGTTGGCTGACACTGACCTGATATTCCCCCCCATTCTGGGTAAAGGTTGCGCTCTGATTGTTGCGCACCCAGAAATCCTCTGCCACGGTTGACTCACCAGCGGCAAAACTGATCCGAGCCAGTTGGACAAAGCCTTCAGGGTTGCGGGTAAATTCTGCCAGTTCAATATTGACCTGCGCCTCAGGCCAGCTGAAAACCTCATGGGGAGGCGCGCGAAAGGCTTGCTGTGCGCCCGTATGAAGGTTGCTGATGACAACGTGGTATTCGTCCAGCGGATAAAATTCGGCCAGATAAAAGTTGATGCCGTCATAGCTCAATGGGTGGTTAACGATAACTGATTGCTGATAACTGGTGCTGTTGCGTGGGTCGACGATGCGTAAGTCGGCGCGGTATTCACTGACACTGCCATCAGCATAACGTGTCACCTGGGCTTGGTCACAGGCCAGAGAAAACCCGAGGGCCATTGGTTGACGATTGCCCTGCAGAAAAACCGCTTCGGTCGAGCGCCCCTCCGGTAGAAATACGTAAGCCTTGAAACCGGCCACGCCACCAATAACAGCTCCTGCCAGAATGATCAGAATACTTAAGTGCACTCCATAAACACTTAAGCGACTCCACCTGCCGCGCTGGGCGCCTATCAGATGTCCTTCTGCACTTTGCTGTTCCGCAAGGTCGCGCCAACGATGCCGCTTCAGGGTGTCTTGTAGCTGTTCTTTATACCGTGTCGCAGTTACGGCGCTGGTGATGGTTCGCTCAGGGATGGCAGTGCTTCGTTGCAGGGTGTCAGGCTGCACCGGCGGCGCTGTTATCATACGCCAGGTGGTCGGAAAACGATCAATACTGCAGATCAGCAGATTAAGCGCAAAGATCAGTAACAATAAGAGGTACCACCATGAGCTGTACATGCTGGTAAATTGCAGGGTGTCAAGTAGCCCGGCGATCGTTTCGCCAAAGGCCTGGAGGTAATAGCTTTGTTCCTGATCCTGCTTGATCAGGGTGCCGATGATGGAAGTGGTCGCCAGTACGAAAAGGATGATCAGGGCAAAGGGTACTGATGCGAAAAAAAGCCAGAGACGTTTAAGCGGATTGAGCATGATGCTTAGCTTATCCTCCAGTCATGCAAAAAAAATGGGGTGGTCGCAAGACCACCCCGATTGCAGCGTTATATGAGCAGAATAAACGCCATTTTATCGCAGGTTGTCCAGATCGTGAGCGGTGTTGTGACAATCCATACATTGTGGGAATCTAGTATGTATGCCGCTGGCATGGGGCTTTCCATGGCAGTCAGTACAAGCGGCGACAGCCGGGTGATTGTCGCTATGACAGGTGGCACAGCTGATATCGCGATGTTTGCTCGGGCTGGAGCGCAGCTCGTTCAGGGCTGCCGTATGGCAGGATGCACAGAGCATATCCGCGGTTGTATCCGGGTAGGCCAGCACCGTCGGCTCATGGGCTGCGTGACAGACTGCGCAGTCAGTCTCTGCCATGGTGGCAGAGTGGGGCTGGTGGCATGAAATGCAGTCCGGGGTATAGCCGTGGGTGTCGGCATGGCAGAAGTTACAGGATACTTCAGCATGCATGCTCGGATTGGCTGTCATCTCCGTGCCCTGTTGATCATGACAGGTCAGGCACTCGGTGGTCAGTTCCCCGGTCAAGGTGACTTTCAGTGGTTTATGCGGGTTGTGGCAGCCGTTGCAGCTGACCAATTCATAGTGAGCGCTGCCGGCGTGACAGTCAGCGCAGGAAGGAATGTTGTTGGCACTGATCGGGCGATGCTGGGTATGGCAGTCAAGGCAATTAATCGCAAACTGGTGGGCAGCACCATCTTCTTCAATCTGCTGTGGTTCGAGGGTGTGACACTTGATACAATCATCCACCTCCAGGGTTGCGGCAAGCAGTGGGGAACCTGCAGCAACCAGTCCTGCCAGCGCCAACAGAAAAAACAGCAGGAGCTGACAGGGTACACGCGTACTGAACATGAAAACCTCCCTTGTGCATATAAAATGACAACATAAAAATAGCATTTTGACAACAATGGCATTATTGCAATAAACAGACCATTCTTAGTCTTTAGACAAAGTAATGATAAATCAGGGTTTTGTAGGAAGGCGCCAAATGAGGGGGGTGGCGAAATCACCAGATTGCTCCTTTGCGCACCAAAAAAACTGGGGAAATGGCGAATGGAGGTCAGCGCAGCCGTTGGCAGAGCAGCCCGGCAATAATCAGGGCCAGGCCAATGAAGGTGGCGGCGAGAATCTGCTCACCGAGGAGAAAATAAATGAAAATCAGCGAGAGAAAGGGGGACAAAAAAATCAGATTGCTGATGCGTGCGGTGTTGTCGGTGAGTTTCATTGCCATCAACCACAGGACAAAACAGGCCCCCATCTCAAAGGTGCCGACGTAGGCTGCCCCCAGCAGTCCTTCCAGTGGCGGACGGCGCAGATCGCTGGTCAGAAGGTAGTAGCCCAGGACAAAGGGGAAGCTGAACAGGAAGTTGACAAACAGGGCAACCACCGGGTCACGCTGGTCGCGGGTATTGTAAATCCAGTATAAAGCCCAGACAACGGTGCTGAGTAGCGCCAGAGCCACGCCTAACGGGCTGGTGAATTTCAGACTGAGGATGTTGCCTTCGGTCGAGATGATCACCACGCCGCAGTAACTGACGACCAGGGCCAGCCACTGCTGCCAGCGAATCTGTTGTTTCAGTAATGGAACCGCCAGCAGTGACAGGACGATGGCCCAGGTATAGTTCAAAGGCTGGGCCTGCTGGGCCGGGAGCAGATCGTAGGCTTTGAACAGGATCAGGTAATAAAGGAACGGACTTAAAAACCCCAGAAAAATAGAGAGCAGGTATTCCCGGCGGCTGCACTGGAGGACCAGTCGGAGTTTGCCCTGATACAGAAGGATTGTTCCCAGCAGTGCGGTCGAGAATATGCCCGAGTAGAGCAGCAGTTCAATCGGGGTGAAATGCCGCAGGGAGAGCTTGAAAGCGGTGGCTACGGTTGACCACAGCAGGACCGCCGCCAGGCCGAACAGCAATGCTTTACGCTGTTGATTCATGGGGTCTCCCCAGTTTGGGCGAGCGCCGGCGCATCACCAGGACGGCCAATCCGGAAAAAATCAGGACAATGCCGAGACCAGCCTGCAGATTGAGAATTTCGCCAAGAACAAAAATCCCCAGTAATGCCGCAGTCATTGGTTCGGCCAGGGAGAGGGTGACGGCACTGCCGACGGCGACGGTCTGCAGGCCACGGGCAAACAGCCAGTAGGACAGAGCCATGGTCGCCAACCCCAGGTGCAGGATCACCGCGATCGAGCCGGGCTGCATAATCCATTCTGTGTCGATGCTGAATAACGCCGGCGACAGAATCAGCGCACCGAGACAGACCACAATTGCCATCACCGCATTGGGGCTCTGCCGTTCGAGCAGGCCCTTGATCATCAGGGTGTAGGCGGCATAGGCCGCCCCGGCACAGATGGCCAGGGCAATCCCCAAGGGATCAACAGTGACATCACCGCCGCTGAACCCCAGCAGCATGCAGCCGAAAATTGCCAGCAGGGTCGCGGCGTACCAGCGCCTGCCTGGTTTCTCGCCGCGGAAGATCAGCCCGAGCAGGCCCCCGGCAATGGGCGCGCTGCCGATGCCGACAACGGTGCCGACGGCAACCCCGGTTTTCGCGACAGCGCTGAAAAAAGTCAGCTGGTAGGTAGCGGTGAAAAAGGCTGCCAGCAGCAGGGGGCGCAATTGCCAGTCACGAAAAGGACCAAATTCTCTGCGGTAGAGAGTGAGCAGCAGCAGAGCAATACCACCAACCAGCAGGCGCAGGGCACCAATCGCCGCTGAATTGTAGCCGGCCGGGGCAAAAGCCTGGGCGGTGCCGGTGGTGCCCCAGAGCATCGCTGCTCCCAGCACCAGCCAGGGTCCGACGGCCGGGGAGTAGGATGACGCGGTGTGGTTATTCAGATCAGCCATGGTATTCCTTGTAAAGTTGTCTGCTGACGGGGCGTTGCAACAGCGCAACACCTGCCAGGCGACCGATAACATAGGCACCGGCTGCCGCCGTAGCCCCGGTCAGAGGCAAGTATAGCAGGGCGCCAAACATCAGGATAAAAATAACGGCCGCTTCAACTGCCGTGGCGATGGAGACCGGTCTGGTCAGGCGCGTAACGATGAGAATCGAGCGCTGGAAACAGATGAGCACCGTCAGGGTTGGAAACAGGGCCATCACCTGCAATGGGGTCACGGCAAAGGCCGCCAGGGCCGGAGTCAGTCCGGAAACATCTTCAAACCAGAAGCGATTGAGGGGGGTCAGGGCAATCAGGGTCAGGCAGCTGCCGGTGGCGACGGCGAGTATCACGGCAAAATTGCGAACCTTGGGATAGTTGTCTTTATTCTCACCGAGCAGCGCAATGGCGATCTCCTGATAGGAAAGACCAACCGCGCGAAAGACGAAGGTCAGCCCATAGATGACCGGCATCACTGCCAGGGATTCTACCGGGTTGGGGGCGCGGCTCAAGAAAAAGGTGACCATGGGATGAACAGACAAGCCGATCAGGGGGGTCAGGGCCAGGGGCAGATAATGATCCCAGATGTCACGATAACTGGGGATTTGTGCCTCTGGTTGCGGCTCTTTTGCCAGCAGTGCAGCGACGGCCCGGTGGGCCAGGACTCTGGTCATCAGGGTTTCGGCGACAACCCCGCTTGACAGGGCCAGGGCGCCAATGATCGCCCCACTGATGGATGTGGTCAGGTAGCAGAAAACAGCGGTAGCACCCATGAAGCTGATGCGGAAAATGGTAGCCAGGGCGACCCGGCGGGTGTTGTGGTCGGCAATCAGCACCCCTTGATAGAAACGTCTCAGGCCGATGGCGCCGGGCCAGGGAAGCAGAAAAAACAGGGCGGTACGGGTCAGATCGGCAACTTCCGTGGGTAGACCGATGAGCGAACGCACCACCAGATCATAGACGGGTGGCAGCAGAAAGAGGGCCAGGGCCAGGGTCACTGCAAGACTTAAGGCAATTGAAAAATGGCGCAGACGACGGTAACTGATGCGATCCTTGCACAGGGCGGTGGCAGAGCTGAGCAGCATGATCACCGGCGCTTCGGCGACCAGGGCGAAGGCGAAGGCGACACCGTAGGCGGCGAGATTGACGGCTTCGGCTCCCATCCGCGCGATGATGGCAGCAATAAAAGGGCCTTCGACCGCCATCATCAGCCAGGTGGCGGCCAGCGGCAGCCAGAAGCGGAAGATCCGGGGATAGGTTGCGGTTTGTGGGATTTGGGTCATAGTCTGGTTTGTTCTTAGTATGTTAGAAGATTTCCAGGCATGGGGTAGGGATTCCCTTGTCATGGGAACCCCTACCCCACACCGGATCACGAACACATTTTCTATCCACCGATCGTGGCGCTGAGTCCGTAGCTTGAAAAACAGTCAATAGCGCGTTCCAGATCCTCCTGCTCAGGTGGCTGCAGCGCATCCTCCTGATAGCTTGATCCGAGTTTGCGATATTTGTGTGCGGCTATAGCATGGTAAGGCAGGAGGGCGACAGTCTTTTTTTCGCCCGGTAAGCCGGCGATCGTTTCGGCAAAAGCCTGAAGGTCTTCGTCACTGGTATTGATCCCCTTGATCAGAGGAATGCGGATCTGGATCTGTGCAGAGGTGGTGGCGAGTGCGCGCAGGTTGGAGAGGATCAGGCGATTATCAACGCCGGTCAAACGCTGGTGACGTTCGTTATCGATCAGTTTGAGGTCAAACAAAAACAGTTCGGTGCGCTCTGTAGCGGCAATCAGGGTTTCCTCGGGGATATGGCCGGCAGTATCGATGGCGCGGTGGATTCGGCGCTCGCCGCAGCGATCAAGCAGCTTAAACAGATAATCGGGATAGAGCAGAGGCTCACCACCGGACACTGTCACCCCGCCACTGGACTGGTCAAACAGATGCTGTTCACGTTCAATAATCGCCATCAGTTCATCAATGGGCTTTTCCTCACCTGATATCTCCATCGCCCTGGTCGGGCAGATGCGCGCGCAGTTGCCGCAAAGGGTGCAGCGTTCACTGTCGGTGCGCATTCCCTCATCCGTCATCTCCAGGGCCTGCTGCGGGCAGACCTTGACGCACTCCCCACAACCAATGCAGCGTTCCGGGGTGTAGAGTTTCTGTGCCTGCAGTGCAATGCTTTCCGGGTTGTGGCACCAGACGCAGCGCAATGAACAGCCTTTGAAATAAATGGCCAGACGAATGCCGGGACCATCGTTAATGGCGTAGCGCTTGATATCGAAAATCAGGGGTTGGGGCATGGCGGCGGTCAAAAACTCTCATTCTCGGTGCGTTCAATCACTTCCTGCTGCAGGTCAGCATTCATATCGTTGAAATAATCACTGTAGCCGGCCATACGCACCAGCAGGTCTTTGTACTCTTGCGGTTCTTTCTGGGCTGCCTTGAGGGTATCGCTATCGACAACGTTGAATTGGATATGGTGGCCACCGAGGGTGAAGTAGCTGCGGACCAGTTGGCCGAGTTTTTTGACGTCCTCGTCGCGTTTGAGCAGGCCGGGCAGAAAGCGCTGATTGAGCAAGGTGCCGCCGGAGAGGGTGTGGTCGAACTTGGTCAGGGAACGGATGACCGCTGAAGGCCCGTGGGTGTCGGCACCGTGGGAGGGGGAGGTGCCGTCAGAGATGGACTTGAAGGCAAAACGTGCGTTGGGAGTAGCGCCAAGCATTTTGCCGAAGTAGATATGACAGGTGGTCGAGAGCATGTTGAGGTGAAAGCTGTCCCCCTTGGTGTTGGGTTTGCCATCGATGGCGTTGAGCAGATCATGGTAGACCCGGATGGCGATATCGTCGGCGTAGTCATCGTCATTGCCGAACAAGGGGGTGCGGTTGATGATGGTCTGACGCAGGAATTCTTCCCCTGCAAAGTTGTTTGCTACAGCAGAAAGTATTCGCTCCATGGTGAAGGTACCATCGTCGAAGACGTGCTTTTTGAGGGTGGCGAGACTGTCGGTGACGGTTCCCAGGCCGGTACATTGAATGTAGTTGGTATTATAGCGCGGACCGCTGTCATAGTAATCGCGCCCCTTGCTGATGCAGTCTTCAATCACCACCGACAAAAACGGTGCCGGGGCGTACTTGGCAAACATGCGGTCGATGTAGTTGCTGACGCGGATCTTGGTATCGACGACATATTCAAGTTGCTTGACAAAGGCGGCATGGAGTTCATCGTAGTCGGCGAAAGTCAGCGGGTCTCCACTGGCCAGCCCGACCTGTTTGCCGGTTAACGGGTCGACCCCGTTGTTCAACGTGATTTCCAGGATTTTCGGCACGTTGAGGTAGCCGGTCAGGACAAAAGCTTCCTTGCCGAAGGCACCAACCTCGATGCAGCCGCTGCATCCCCCCTCGCGGGCATCCTGCAGGGATTTCCCCTGACGCATCAGCTCTACCACATAAACATCCGGGTTGAAGATCGACGGATAACCGTGCCCCTGGCGGATGACCCGACAGGCGGCGTCGAGGAAACGGTCGGGGGTTTTGGCGCTGATGTGAACTGAACTTCCCGGCTGGAGGATGTGGAGTTCTTCAATCACTTCCAGCATGATGTAGGAGACTTCACTTACGCCATCGCGCCCGTCGCCGGTAATGCCGCCAATATTGATATTGGTGAAGTCGTTATAGGTTCCGCTTTCCCGCGCGGTGATGCCGACCTTGGGGGGTGCCGGCTGGTTGTTGACCTTGATCCAGAAACAGCACAACAGTTCCTTGGCCTGCTCGCGGGTAAGGCCGCCCTCCTTGAGTCCGGCCGCATAAAATGGGGCCAGATGCTGGTCAAAGTGGCCAGGGTTCATGGCGTCCCAGCCGTTCAGTTCGGTGATGGTGCCCAGATGGACAAACCAGTACATCTGGATGGCCTCATGGAAGGTTTGGGGTGCATGGGCGGGCACCCGGCGACAGACAGAGGCGATGGTTTTCAGCTCGGCCACGCGCTGGGGGTCCTTTTCCGTGGCGGCCAGCTGTTCGGCCAGATCGGCGTGCCGCTCGGCAAACAGAATCACTGCATCACAGGAAATCTCCATGGCTTTTAGTTCTTCAAGCTTGTCAGTTGCTTCGGGATCGTTCAGGAAATCCAAATGTTCAATTTGAGAATTAATCTGATTTTTGAAATCAAGCATCCCTTTGCGGTAAATTTGTCCGTCCAGCGCGGTGTGGCCCGGTGCCCGTTGCTCCATGAACTCGGTGAACAGACCGGCCTCGTACAGGTCGCGCCAGTGCCCCGGCACATGACTGAAAATCCGTTCACGGATAGTCTTTCCCTGCCAGTAGGGGATGACTTCACCGGCATAGGTAGCGATATCTTCCTGGCTGATGGTATAGCGCTGTTGGTCGCGGGTATTGAGGACGTGGAAATCCTCAACACTGTGGCAGGTCAGTTCAGGAAAAGTCGGCACCGCCTTTGGTCGTGGGCCCCGTTCACCAACAATCAGTTCGTCGTTGCCGATGTAGATGGTTTTTTTGCTGCAGTGGTCGTAAAAATTCAGCGCCCGCAGTACTGGAATCGAGTATTTACCGTAGTTCTCCTGGTAGAAGGCGGTCTCGTGGAGTGCTCTCTCAATCGACAGGCTCGGTTCAGTATTGACGCTCAGTTGCCGCAAGCGCTGGATGCGAGAGTTCATGCCGGGCGGGGCGGTATGGGTGTTGGAAAGGGTCATGACGTTCTCCCGTATTCTATTAATGGCCAAAGCTGATGGCAGAGTCATTTCACTATAGCAAATTTATGTTCCAAAGTGGATGAGCAAGGAATATACCAAGGCGAATGGAGTTTGTATGCCAAGGAAAATCAGTTAGTTAAGTGGCGTCAAGGGTTTAGTTGCAGGACGCGATGACTATGCGACTATCCATAAATAAATAAAATATCCATAAATGACTAAAGGGCGTTTTGATATTCAGTAATTTGGTGGTAACAGATCTTGTTATGTTTATTTTTTAAAGCCTCTCAACCCACAGTTCCAGGGTGCGGTCGGGGAGAAAGAATCGATCGTGGTCGCGGTCGATCAACTCTTTGCCCAGTAACGCGGCGATCGCTGATTGCAATGTCTGCTTTTTGATGTGGTACTCCTGCAGTACGGGAGCACTGTAGACCGCCTTTTTGTGTTTGCCGATAATTTTCAGGGCGGTTTTCTGATTGTGACTGAGGGTGTCAAAGAGCATACGGTAGCTGGCATCTTTAGAAGCGATGATCTCGTTGATAGCAATGTCGATGCGCTCTGTTGTAACGGGTTGCTCTTTTTGTAGATAAAGCAGGTGAAAGACATTTTGTATCAGCTTGGTTTCCCCGTCAGCTTTCTCATAAATCTGTTTGATATGTGGCCGGTCGATGGAGAGGTGCCGGGTTGCATAGGCTTCAATTTCGTCAATCGAAAGGGCGGACAATTCTACATGGGTCGCCATGTCGTACAGCGGGGCCTTGTATTCAAACAGGGAGGTCAGTAGATGGCGCTTGGAGCCCAGAAAAATCCATGAAATATTCTGGCGTTGCTGGAGATGCTGGCGTAACAGCGCATCAAGCCGAACATCCTTGATAGCGGCGATCTGCTGAAACTCATCAATCGCCACCACCAGCCGTTGCTTTTGCGCAAGGGTCTGAAGCCCGTCAAAAAAATCGCTAAACATTTCTTCAAAGCTTAACGTAGCTACCACCGGCCTGATGGAATATTCAAACGTATGGGGATCGATAACCGGCTCTACCCGTACTCGTTTGAAAAGACCGGCGAGTTTTTTCAGCGTGGTTTTGAGATCATCTTTATGGGCGGAGGCGAGCGCCCCCAGCAGGCTTTGGGCAAAGCTTTCTTTGGACGTGATGTGAAAAATATCGGCGTAAAGACAAAGGACTTTATCGTCCTGAAGTTCAAGGGCCTGATGGATCAGGGCACTTTTACCCATACGGCGTTTTGAGTGAATTAATAGATTGGTGCCATGCCCAATGGCCTGATTAATGCGTTTCAGCTCCTGAGCACGGCCATAGAACTCCCCTTTTTTGGGGAGGCGATCGTATGCAAACGGTGATTGCATGGTAACCCTCTCTTTTTGTATCTTTTTTTAAATACGATTAGTATGCTTCATGTCTTATGGTATGTCAATACTATCAGTATCTAATAGTAAGTACATTGATATGTGCTTTTTTACAAGTGATCCACACGGTCTATCGTTTTTATCTGTGGAAAAATGGATCTGTTCAGCTCCGCGAAGGAAGAGATCGCCATCTGGCGGCGAAAAAAAAA